>JAAUYH010258086.1_pt1 | contig 42966 bp, 33 predicted proteins | sample 7278061 | NCBI WGS metagenome assembly JAAUYH01 (sample SAMN14350203, study PRJNA611818) | marine sediment metagenome | isolation source: surface marine sediment (0.6m) | place: French Polynesia: Moorea | collected 2018-08
CCTTTGCCTGATCTGATTCGAAGTCTGTCATCAACTCCACCACAAGAGAGCATCCCAACCTGAAAGTCAGGGTATAACTTGCTGCCTACCAGGACTTATTGGGAAATTGCCACCCTGACGCCAATAAACAGAAGGATTGGTTTTTCGAAGATTTTGCCAATCTTTGTGGTTGGGATCATATTCAAGTTCAGCACCAGGAATCTTAGCTAACAAAAAATCATCCGTGAAACTCAGATAGTAGCTTTTTGCCAGGATATATTCCCATTCTATTCTGCTATCAAGACTAAAATCTATGAAGGTCAGCTTCTTCTTCATGATGCGAAACCAAGCCGCTGGCAGCATAAGATCATAAATTAAGACCATTAGATAATAATCATTGGCAGATGAAAGCCAACCATCTCCATTGGTCTTGATATCGTTTCGTCTGGCAGAACGAGCAATACTCTGAACTCTCCAAGCAGCATGAATTACCGCTTCAGCAAGCTGAAATCTAATAGGTTCATACTCCTCATACATTCTCTTTTTGCCTTCAAAGATATAGCTTCTTCTAGCTGCATCTTCATCTCGTTCACTCTGGATGTTAGCTTTCAACATTTCTAGTTTTCTTGCAGATAGCTGCTGACGCCGATTATTAAAATAGCTGGCAATCAGCGAGAGAATTGATGTGATGAAAGCAATTGATGCTGCAATTATGGCTGAAATGACTGCTGGATCCATAGCTGATGGAATATTTTCCAACTTATCTAGCTAACTTGTAATTCAACGTCAGATCTGACATCTAATCCCTGCAATCAGAGGTTTATCCGTCAGATCTGATACTTAACTCTGCGATTCCAGATGTTATCTGACATATCTGACATCTAACTCCGAACTTAGGGGTATTATCAGTCACATCTGTCGTCTAATACTTACTTGTTAGGTATTATTCGCCACATCTGTCGTCTAATACCCACTTTTCAGGAAAGTATCTGTCAGATCTAACGTTTAATACTCCAAATTCAAGATTTATACCGATTTGCTCGTTGCTGAACTATAGCTAGGGTGGACATTTGTTGCGTCTCCCAATGGAATCACCACAGCCGCCTCGTTTGCTAGATCAGGTGCGCCAAACACTCCGTCTCAAGCACTACAGTCTCAAAACGGAGAGTCTTATGTCTACTACATTCGAGACTTCATTTTGTTTCATAACAAGCGCCATCCCAAAGAGATGGGAGCAGACGAAATTCGAGCTTATCTTACACATCTTGCAGTCAATCAAAACTTGGCGGCTTCGACTCAGAACGTAGCCTTAAGCGCACTTTTGTTTCTTTATCGTTATGTGTTGGAAATTGAATAATTGAGGTTATGGGAACGGGTTCCGTCCTATGGAAAAACCGATTAAACGCTTCTGAGATGACGTTTAGAGCTATTCATTCCATCCAATGGAACCCGTGTATAAATCAAGAAGCTGCCTGCAATTCATCTAAGCGGGCTAGCACCTCTTGGCTGTGGATAACCGGTCTAACCCCCAGAAACCGCTCCTGCATAATCCCATTGGGGTCAATGATGTACGTGTGTCGCAAAGACACATAGCCCATCCAAGAGCCATAGGCTTTACTCACACTGCCATCGGTATCGGATAAGAGGGGAAATTTCAGCCCTTCAGAGTCGCAAAACTCAGCGTGGGAATCCACATCATCGGCGCTAATGCCTAGAATTTGGGTATTGCGGGAAATATACTCAGGCAAGTCCTTCTGAAAACGCTGAGCTTCTAGGGTGCAGCCCGAAGTAAAGTCTTTGGGGTAAAAGTAGACAACTACCCACTGGCCCCGATAATCCGACAGCGAAATTTCTCCATCTCCGGTATTCGTGGGCAAGGTAAACTCTGGGGCGGGATCTCCAATTGGGATCTGCGGTCCCCCCATCGCTTGGGCTGACGGGGAAACGCTAAACACTGACAAAACAGCAAAGCATAGGGAAAAGATGAGCTTGAGCAAATGACGGCGAGACATATTGAAACTCAGTGAAGGAAAGGATTCTGAACTTACTTAACGTAAGTTTACAATCTTCCAACACTACTTGTCTGCGCCAGTATAGAGTTATCAACTCAAGTCGGGACGTTCTGATGGGGCAAGAAGTCAGGAGTCAGGAGACAGAATTCAGTTCCTGACTAGCTTCTGACTTCTGACTTCTGTCTCTTGTATTCCCTCTATAAAAGACTCTTTCGGCTTAAGTTATACGCTGCCAACTACCAGTACTTTCGTTCATCTAATGCATAGTCAGGCCCCAACTGTTCATAACAGCTATCCCGAACCCGGATGAGCGCCTCCGCTTGGTCGGTCTGATTTCTGTTCTCAGCGTGAAGGACGGTAAAGGCAATGACAGCACCCTCTGGGTCGCTGGACAGATTAGGGGTATTTGCGATCGCTGCTTAAAGCGCAGGATATGACGCGTTAATTAGGGCGCGCAGGGATAAACAAGCATCCCTTAAATCCACAAGCGCTTGGGATTCCTCCGCTAACGCCGCGTTTTCTTTAACCAGGGCGACTTTGGCCTGCTTCAACAAAAGTTTTTCTGACGCCTGAGCTTTGACGCCGTCATGCGGTCTCTGTCGCGCCGAACTGTTTTTCCTGAAGGCAAACGACGCTAGCCCCAAACCCATCACCAGCGCCGTCGCTAGACCGCCGATGATAATCAGCGATTTCGGTTGAATCTGCATCGCCTATTTCCACCGCTCCCATAAACTAACCTTCAATCAACTGGAGTAGATGCTTGAGCGCCGACTTCAGCTTTCAAACCTGGCCGGAGCATCACCCAGTCGATTGACGAATAGAGTTAGGAAAGATTCATCGCATTACAGGATTTTAAATCGGCAATCTTGATGGTTCCTTTAGGTCGGCGCTCAACCATATGACATTGCCACTGCGAGGCAGGAACAACGGTTACCCATCGGCCAGTGGCGGGATCCCGATAGGCGTCAAACGGATTGGTGCGCAGGGCTTTAGTAGTTTGATCAGCCATGTTAGTCAATTTTGTCGTGCTGCATTTAAGGGTTGATAACATCGCTATCAGCAATCTGATGCTTTCAGCTGATCTTGGCTTATTTAATCAGGCAAGCCATCAGGTAATTTTCTGATCTAGTCGATCGAGGGTGACAATCTTGTCAGGGACATTCCTGGGCGGGGGTCAGACCCCCCATAGGTATTCTATATCAATCTCGTTTATGCGAAACATCTTTCATAGCAGGCATGACAGAGCTTAAACCCTGACTATCCTGAATCATTCATGAGGTCTTATCAAAATACCTGTACCCTATGCGCCAAAATGCTTTCAGCGATTTCAGGTCAACCAACGTATAATTTAATACATGCAACCCTGGAACGATGCTAGGTTGGAGTTAAGACTGAAACATAACTCCTAATAACTATTCTAGGCTGATCTTGCCTTGAAAGCAGAATCTTGCGTCTATTCGCCGCTTTTCCCTCCCCCAAAAATAAGAAACCGATGAAATGTAAGACGTTTCCCCTTCTCATGAAGGGCGTAAATCACTAATGGGTATATATGCTGTAATGCCTTAGCTGTAATGCCTTAGCTGTAATGCCTTAGCTGTAATGCCATACCTCAACGGCCAGTGTTCTGATTTATGGGGAAATGATGCGATCTCGCAGGGTTAAGGGAGTTGAGTCGCAATAAAATCCCAGTAAAAGTCCGTGGATGGGTGGATGGGTGGATGGGTGGATGGGTATATGGGTGGATGGGATGTTATTTGTCTGCAGATCCTTAAGGGGCTTGAATCGGGGAGGCTTGGGCTAGGATGCAGTTGGCGTCTAACACAATCATTGACTCAACGGATAGAACCGAGCACTGGGGAAGAGACTGTAAGGCTGGCGTAATTCCCCGCTCTAGGCGGGTCTGTGCATCGGCGGCGGCCGGTTGATATTGTTGAATCAATTGACTATTGGCAATATATTCCGGCGTAAGGGAGCCAGACTCCAACAGCATAAAGTCAACGCCGTACTGCTGAATGAAAGCTTCAACCTGGCTTAAATCTGGACTGTATTGGGCCTGAACCAAATCGAGCGCCCGCTGTCGAAACTGTTGATAGTACCCCTTACTGTAGGGAATAGCGTATTCTCGACCCACCAAAATTGACCGCTGGGCGAAGGAGGGGATGAAATCGGCCTCCCTAGACAAAGACGCAATCAAAATATCCTTAGGCTGTTGGGCGAAGAACTGGTAGACGGCGGGGACATTGCCCACATGATAAATTCCCCTTGGAAATTCCTCCCAAAGGGCGGGGTACGTAATTACCCCGATACTGAGCAAAATGGAGGCTCCGATCACCAATCCCTGTCGCCATATTTGCCAGCGGCGACAACGATAGCGGATCCAACCCAGTCCAGCATCCACCCAAATAATCAGGAGGATTCCCGCCGACAGCGCCAAGATTACCCGCAAACTGTGGTGGGTATAGCGACTGGGGAGCTGCAGCCGGAAGGCCGCCCCATGGGCGAGGAAAAATAGGGCGAGGGAGGCCCAGAGGATTTGCAGCAAAAGAACCGCATCTGCAGTCAATTTTCGGGTCGAGGGAAACCGCTGGGAGAAACACAACACCCCGGGCAGAAACAACCCGGTCAGGGCGAGGGGAGCCCTCAAGACATCGGGCAAAAGGCCGCTGCGTTCGTGGATAAACCAAAAATATCCGGGATTGTTGTTAAAAAAAAACTAGCGCGGCCGTTGGGACTAAACTCTGGCATCTGCTGAGCTTCAGCCAGGGTGATAATCGGACCAAATTCAGAGGTGGTGAGAATAAAGGGCAGTAATAAAATGACCGTGAGACAAAGACCGGCGATCGCAAATTGAATATCCCCGCGATCGCGCGAAAATCTAAGTTTTTTTCCCGTCCATCCCAATAGTCGGACACAGAGAGTAGCGCAGCTCAACAGCGCCGTCTGCGGATAGAACAAACACTGAAGTCCAAGGGCGATTAAACAGGGCCAAAGGGAGCGCCGCAGCAAGTAGTAGAGGAAAGCCAGAAACAGAGGATAGAAAAAGGCTCTGGGGGTGGCGGATATCAAATCATCCTTGGACCAGAGCAGTTGATTGAGAAACAGCGTTGCGGTGAATCCCGCAGCTGGAATCGGAAACAGCTTGAGGCAGAGGCCAAAGCCGTAACCAGTCGTAACCAGCGCCAATACGGTCGGCAGTAATTTATTGAACACCATGGGATTCACCCCCAAACTCGCCGCCGCTTGATAGACCCAGCGATAGCCTGCGGGCGCAACGGATTGGAAATAGTCGGCGATCCAATCCTGGGGAAAGAGATCAGGATCTAGGAAGCGCTGCATCCAAAACACATGCTGACGAGCGTCGTCCTGCACCACATAGTCGCCGCTGAATGCCTGTTGCAACCCTAGGAATCCATAAATCAGCGCCACCATTAGACTCATGCCGAACCAGAATCTCGCCTGAGCCTTTGAAGTCTTTGACAGGGGGGCAGTCAGGCAGTGATGGAAACGGTCAATCAGCATGGCGTTGTCGGTATTAGTCGGTCGGTGTTAATCGTCTGATTGAGCAGTCTACATCAACACTTGCCTAGATTGGCGTTATCAGCTTGAACAGCCCGATCGAGCAGTCTAAGCCAACACCTGGCTAGATTGACTAGCCGCTGTCCGCCGCGCCTGAATTTCGAGATAGACCAATAGGGCGTTGATGTCCGCCGGATTAACCCCGCCAATGCGGGCCGCCTGGCCCACCGTCAACGGCTTAATCTGATCCAGCTTCTCCCTGGCCTCTTTAGAAAGGGTGTCAATGGAACTGTAATCCAGGTCTTGCGGCAACACCCGATTAGCCTGACGAGCGGCTTGATCTATCTGGTTTTGCTGCCGATGGATGTAGCCAGAATATTTGATATCAATTTCCGCCCCTTCTTTTTCGGCCCGGGTCAGATCCGAGTCGCCCAAGCCGTAGCGCTCCAGCTGAGAATAGTGAAAACCGGGACGACGCAGCAGGTCGGCCAGGACAATGGAGCCTTTAATGCGCTGCTGGGTATCGCGGAAGATAGCTTGCCCAAGGTCATCGTGTTCTTTCACTCGGGTTGTATGCAACCGTTCTTTCTCAGCCGCAATGTTGGCCTGTTTGCGGGTAAACAGCCGCCAACGGCGATCATCAATCAGGCCAATTTCTCGACCGAGGGGCGTCAGACGCTGATCGGCGTTGTCAGACCGCAGCAGCAGCCGATATTCCGACCGCGACGTCAACATTCGATAGGGCTCCCGCAGATCTTTGGTGCAGAGATCGTCAATCAGAGCGCCGATGTAACTCTGCTCCCGCGGAAAGATCAGCATCTCCTCTCCCCGGACAAAGCGGACTGCGTTGACGCCAGCGACAAAACCTTGGGCGGCGGCTTCTTCGTACCCGGTAGTGCCGTTGATTTGGCCGGCGCAGAACAGCCCCTCCACCCGCTTCGTCATCAGGGTGGGAAAACATTGGGTGGCGGGCAGATAGTCATATTCAACCGCATAGGCGGGGCGCAGCATGGCGCAGTGTTCTAGACCCGGGAGCGATCGCAGCATCTCCAACTGCAAAGATTCCGGCAGCCCCGTCGAAAACCCCTGAATATAGAGTTCTGGAGTCGTCCGTCCCTCCGGTTCAATAAAAATCTGATGGCTTTCCTTATCCGCAAAGCGGACAATTTTGTCTTCGATGCTGGGGCAGTAGCGGGGCCCTTTGGAATCCACCCAACCACCATAAATAGGAGAGAGGTGGAGGTTATCGCGGATTAGCTGGTGGGTCTGCGCGGTTGTCCGGGTCAGGTAGCAGGGGAGTTGCTCCCGTTCCACCCATACAGTTGGATCAAAGCTGAACCAGCGGACGTCTTCATCGCCGGGTTGGGGTTCTAGTTTGCTATAGTCCACCGAGCGCTTATCCACCCGCGCTGGCGTTCCCGTTTTGAGTCGGCCCGTTTCAAACCCCAGACGTTGGAGGGTGTCCGTCAACCCCACCGCCGCAAATTCTCCGGCTCGACCCGCCGCCATGGACTTATCGCCGATCCAAATACAGCCCCCCAAGAAGGTGCCAGTGGTGAGAATAACCGACTTACAGGCAAAGGCCACCCCAAAATAGGTCTGAACCCCCACCACTTCATCGTTTGCCCCCAGCACCAGGTCAGTCGCCATCCCCTCCCGTAGGATGAGATTCTCCTGATTCTCCACAATATCCTTCATCACAGCGGCGTATTCCCGCTTATCGGTTTGCGCCCGCAGCGCCCAGACCGCGGGTCCTCTGGAGTTATTGAGAATCCGCTTCTGCAGATAGGTGCGATCGGCCATCTTGCCAATCTCCCCCCCCAATGCATCCACCTCATGGGTGAGCTGAGATTTAGCCGGACCGCCCACAGCTGGATTGCAAGGCTGCCAGGCAATCTTATCCAGGTTCAGGGTCAACAACAGGGTGCGAATTCCCAAACGCGCAGAAGCGAGCGCCGCTTCACAGCCGGAATGGCCAGCGCCCACTACGATAACGTCAAATTCATCCAGGAAATCTACTGCAGGGGAGGAAGACATGATATGCGGCAACTAAAGCTCTAATCTAATGATTCTAACGGGAGCCCGTTGATCCTTGTAAATAAGGGTATTTGTGTCAAAACAATGATAGAGGCAGTGGATGGGTGGATGAGTTGATATACAAACAATCTCTTCCAAAGCTAAGCTCAAAACTCAGCTTTGGAAGAGCATCAAGGACTATTAAACAAATTATCTAAAAAAAGAGATTCTCTATTATCGAGCCTGACGGGAAACGATTTTTTCGAAGTTTGCTTGAGTCTGGTGCAACAAAGCCTCGCGGCGATTACCTGCACTAGGTAGGCCTGGAACCAGATTGCGAGCCTGCAGAGCCATATGAAGTTGAAGATGGGCTACGTACTCACTGAAATCTTCCCGCAGGGCGGTAGATGAATTGGGTTGCTGTTCAGATTGTGACGCCAAAACGCTCTCCCTTGATAACTTTCGCAACTTTCAACGTTATTGAAACTATCACACTGTATGAACTGACTTAGCACTCCGCAATGAAGCTTAACGCTTCGGGATGGGGCGGTTGGGAGCTGGGGAGGCAACGGAAGATAGGGGAGATAGGGGGATGGAGAGGCAGGGGGAGCTGGGAAGGCAGGAGATGGGAAAGATGGAGAGAAGTCATAGAGACGCGATATTGAAAAATTTCTTCCCGAGAAATAATTAAAGAGACATAATCGCAAGTATTCCACTAACTTCCATCTCCTTTATTATTTTTTCCTTCCCCACCAGGCATCCTCAGCTTAAGATGACACGCTTGAATAGTCTAGGAAATACCTGCCCCCCCTTGTTCCCCTTGCCACCCCATCTCTCCCATCTTCCCTATCTCCTCCAACAATTTTGGATTTTGGATTTGCCCCCCCATCCACCTTCTGCTCCCCCATCCACCCATCCATCCACTTGTTGAATGCAGAATTCGGAATGCAGAATGCAGAATTGTTCCTTTACCTCCTCCACCCATTTTCTTGAATTCATCATTCATCATTCAGACGTTTATTTTCTCCCCATCCACCCCATCTCCCCCATCCACCCCATCCCCCTGCTTTCCGAACGGTTCTACAATAAGTCCTTAAATCGTCCGACGAATACTCCCTGCCCATGACCGCCTCTTCAGATGCATCCGCCCCCGCTGACACTACCTATGGCCTGCCTGAGCGCTTAGTCAAACATGATGTTCGCCATGCTGATTACCGCTCGGTTGATCGAGAGCAATTGACCCCGATGTTTCGGCACTATGTAGACATCAAAGACCAATATCCCCAAGCGCTGGTCCTCTATCGGATTGGGGATTTCTTTGAGACTTTCTTTCAGGACGCCATTACGATCGCCCGGGAGCTGGAAATTGTCCTGACCAACAAACATGCTGGGGAGTCGGTTGGCAAGGTTCCGCTGGCGGGGATTCCCCAACATGCCCTGGACCGCTACTGTGCGCTGCTGGTGGAAAAAGGGTATGCGATCGCTATCTGCGACCAGGTGGAAAATCCTGCCCTGAAGGAGGGGCCGCTCGTTCGGCGTGAGGTGATTCGCGTCATCACGCCAGGGACGGTATTAGAAGAGGGCATGTTGAGCGCCCGCCAAAATAATTTTCTGGCGGCGGTGGTGATCACAGGCAATCATTGGGGACTGGCCTACTCAGATGTCTCAACGGGGGAATTTCTGGCCACTCAGTCCAGTGATCTCGACCACCTCACCCAAGAGTTAATGCGGTTGCAACCGGCGGAGACGCTGATTCCCACCAACGCCCCTGATTTAGGGGCGCTGCTGCGGCCTGGGGCGACCTCCGATCACCTACCAGACTGTTTGCCCGGCCAATTCTGCTACACCCTCCGGTCCCAAATTCCCTTTAGTCAGACGGAAGCCCGTCAGCGCCTACTGCAGCGATTTCGACTGCGATCTCTGGAAGGACTGGGCTGTGAACAGTTACCGTTAGCGGTGCGGGCGGCGGGAGGGTTGTTGGAGTATTTGGAAGAAACGCAAAAAGAGGCCCAAGCGCCGCTGCAACTGCTGTCCACCTATACCCTGTCCGACTACCTGGTAATTGACCATCAGACTCGGCGCAATTTAGAAATTACCCAAACAGCTAGAGATGGGGTTTTCAGCGGTTCTCTCCTGTGGGCGTTGGATAGAACGGTGACGGCGATGGGAAGCCGCGCTCTGCGCCGCTGGCTGCTCCAGCCTTTGCTCCAGATTAAGGGTATCCGGGCGCGCCAGGACACCCTCCAGGAGTTAACCGACGACGGCAATCTGCGCCAGAACCTGCAACAGCTACTGCGGCAAATTTATGACCTGGAGCGGTTAGCGGGGCGAGCCGGGTCTGGCTCCGCCAATGGCCGCGACTTAGTAGCGCTGGCGGAGTCATTCACCCAACTGCCCGTGTTGGCGGAACTGGTCTCCCAGGCCCAGTCTCCCTATCTAAAGGCGCTGCGAACGTCGCCGCCGGTGCTGGAAGAATTGGGCCGGAAGCTGCGAGCGCACCTGGTGGAAAATCCGCCGCTCCATCTCACCGAAGGGAATTTAATTCGCCCCGGGGTGAACCCCCAATTGGATGAGCTGCAGCAACGCTTGGAATCGGACCAGCAATGGATTGCCAATCTGGCGGGGATAGAGCGCGATCGCACGGGTATCTCCAACCTCAAAGTTGGGTTCAATAAAGCCTTTGGCTACTACATCAGCATCTCCCGCTCCAAAAGTAGTCAGGCTCCAGATGACTATATCCGCAAACAAACCCTCACCAACGAAGAACGCTATATCACCCCAGAGCTCAAGGAAAAAGAAGTCCGCATCCTCAATACCCGAGAAGAAATCAACCAGCTTGAATTCAATATTTTTGTCGAACTCCGCACCGAAGTGGGCGCACAGGCAGACCTCATCCGCCGCGTCGCCAGCGCCGTCGCCGCCGCAGATGTGCTCTGCGGCCTAGCCGAAGTCGCCGTCTATCGAGGCTATGCTCGTCCCGACATCATCCCAGGCCGATCGATTGAAATTGAAGATGGCCGTCATCCCGTAGTGGAGCAGTCGTTGCCTGCGGGATTTTTTGTACCGAATTCCACTGGGTTAGGCGCTGGGGAAGAATTAGGGCAGGGGGAGATGGGGGAGATGGGGAGGATGGGGGAGCCAAGTAATCCTAATTCCCAAATTCCAAATCCAAAATCTAAAATCCAAAATCCAAAATCCGAAATCCCTGATTTAATCATCCTCACCGGTCCTAACGCCAGCGGCAAAAGCTGCTATCTCCGGCAGGTGGGGTTAATTCAGCTGATGGCGCAGGTGGGCAGTTTTGTACCGGCGAAGTCGGCGGCGCTGGCGGTGTGCGATCGCATTTTCACCCGGGTGGGGGGTGTGGATGATTTAGCCACCGGGCAGTCGACTTTTATGGTGGAAATGAGCGAAACCGCCAATATCCTCAATCACGCCACGCCTCAATCCCTAGTGCTGCTGGATGAAATCGGACGGGGGACCGCCACCTTCGATGGTCTTTCCATTGCGTGGGCGGTGGCCGAACATTTAGCGGCGGACATCTGTGCCCGCACCATCTTCGCCACCCACTACCATGAGCTGAATGAATTAGCCTCTATTTTGAGCAATGTGGCTAACTACCAAGTAACCGTGAAGGAAATGCCCGATCAGATCATCTTTCTGCATCAGGTTAGACCGGGCGGCGCCGATCGGTCCTACGGAATTGAGGCGGGCCGATTAGCAGGCTTACCCCCATCCGTCATTCAACGGGCGAAACAAGTCATGGGTCAGATTGAAAAACATAGCAAAATTGCAGTCGGACTGCGAAAAGGCAGTCAGGCTAATGGAGCCGTTCAAAGCAAAAAAAGTAAGAGTAGGCGGCGGGTGAGGGAATCCCCCAGTGAACAACTCGATATTTTTGGCTGACGCGAATTTACCTACCATCTACCCATCCACTGCCTTTTACTGGGACTTTATTTTCGCGCAACTCCCTTACCGATACCCCTTACAAAGACGCCGCCATCAGCCGTTGATCGGCTGCGGTCGCCTGCAGTTCTTCCACCACATCCCAAGCCACTGCGCAGGCCCCGGAGGTAGGGCCATTCTGATTACAGAGCTTGCGGGCTTCCTGCCGCGCCGCCTCAATTTCCTCCTGTATAAAAAGACGCTTAGGCTTTTCAACGAAGTCACTCTTGAGCAAGATATCTGAAATGGAGATGACGCCCAAAAGGTCCCCCTTAATGACTGGCGCTCTGCGGACGCCAGCTTGGGCTAATAGCCGCGCCACATATTCAACTCCCAACTCAGGGTTCACCACAACACAAGGCTTGGTCATAATCTGATAGACCCGAATTTCTTTAGGGTCTTTACCGTAAGCCGCAACCTTATAGACAATATCAGCCTCAGAGATCACGCCATAAGGATCCTGCTGATTACGACGATCAATCACCAAAGCCCGCAATCCCTTATCTTTCATCAACTTAACGGCATCAGCAACCGTTGCTGAACCACTGATGGTGACGACGTCTTTGGTCATAATATCTTGCGCTTGCATCACGAACGTTTGTCCTCCTAATTGATTTAATTGAACTCGATTCATATCGCAACTTGCTGAGGTCGACTCGGTTGCCGCTTTCGATGAACAATTTGAACGGTTCGAGCGGGGAGTTCAGCAACCGGCGAGAACAGTCCAGGAGAATAACCCTCTATCACTTGCCCATTGATCGAACACATCACCAGCAAATAATCACAAGCCTGACATTCGGTCTGAGAGACCTGTTGGTTAGGACATTGCTGATAGGTTGGTTGAGTGCTGGTGAAGTGACGACGCTCAGCGAAGCTACCGCAATTGGGGCATCGAACAACTTGAGTTGTCTGCATGGTAGACCCTCCTGTGGGCAATGAGTATTCTCAAACGGCTAATTTGGGAAGCAACTCTGGAGATATCGCTTCTCAGCATCCTGAATAGGGCGTCAACTTAAGCGGAAATAAGCTGGCGGGGCAATTTATTTTTGATAACAGCGATAGCTTCCTGCTTTAAGGTGAAGTCCCTGAAAATTTCCTGAATCTGTTTTCTAAATCTGTGAAATGGCCTTTCAGATCAGATGATTCTTACGTAAAGGCAATCATCAAAAAGTAATAGAAATTACACTTGGAATGGACTCATTGTACACATATTTACTGATCGGATCTGGAAACTGTCAAGCCTCAGAATCCGTTGCTCGCCAAACCCTAAATTTAGGGTAAAGTCTCAATCAAAAAAGTGGGGACGTCGCTAGAAACAGCCTGTGCTTTGCGATACAGCCATTCACCCCATATCGAAAAGTAGGCGCGCCAGCCCTATGAAGACGCTTGTTCTCTTAGCTGACGCCAGAGTTTACCCCAAGAAAAGTCGATAAAAAAATTAATCACATAAGCAATATTCGGTAATATTGCTTATTACCTATACGATGCCCCCCCGAGGGAGCCCCCATCAGGAGATGGTTTGGGAAGCTAATTTGTGACAAGATTTTTTGATTTTGGTAAGGTAATAAGCAAGGCTCTTCAAAGACTGATTTGGATTGAGGTCAAAATGACAGCTGAGAAAGTAAGCGCTCATTCAACCTGGGAAAGGTTAGACCGTGGCAGACGCGCTAAAGCTGCCCAGGGAGGATATGCTGGCTATGGCTCTCCTGCATTTGGCCAAAAAGCTATCGACGGTGAGTTGGTTGAAAACCCCAAAGAGCAGCAAGTTATTGAGTTGATTCGCCGTCATCACAAATCTGGTAAGTCTCTACAGCAAATCGCCAATTGGCTGAATGACAATGGCTATCGAACCAAACGGGGACAGCAGTGGCAACGAATCTCTGTGAAGCGGGTTCTAGATAGGCTTTATGGCAAAACGCCTCGGGTCTCTAGATCTATTCAGTCCAAAAACTGAATAGATCCGGCGATGCATCGTAACTTTACCTAAGTAGGTTTACTTAAATAGAGGGAACGCAATCTCAGAGGAAGGAATGTAGCAGCTATAGTTGCCACATTCCTTCTGATAGTTTAATGATTTGATCTCAAAATTTAGCTTCAAAGATAAATTAAGCTTCTACCTATATCGTTTTGTAACATTCCCCATGCAGCTCAATGATTCACGCATTATTTCTCCAACATTAGAGGACGCCATTGACAAGCAACTTCTGGCCGTGGGGCCCGATGCCCCGCTGGAGGAAGTCGTCGCCCATATGAGTCGCGCCAGAGGAAGCGGCTGCTCCCTATTGGATCTCAATAGCGCATCCCCGTCTTTGATTCAATCAGCGCCTCATTCCAGCTGCGCATTAATTTTACAGGCAGGGGAGCTAAAGGGTATCTTTACAGAGCGCGATATTGTTCGTTTAACTGCGGAAGGGGCTAACTTTAATAGCCTCACCGTGGGCGAGGTCATGACTCATCCGGTCAAAACATTGACTCAGTCAGCTTTTCAAGATATCTTCGCCGCCCTATTTTTGTTCCGTCGCTATCGGGTTCGCCACTTACCCATTGTGGATGAACAAGGCCAACTGGTTGGGGTTGTCTCCCCTGAAAGTATTCGGCGCGTGCTGCGCCCCGCTAATTTGCTCAAGCTGCGGCGAGTGGCGGATGTGATGACTTCCCAGGTAATTTGCGCCTCCCTGACGACTTCAGTCATGAGCTTAGCTAAGCAAATGGCGGAGCACCGGGTAAGCTGCATTGTCATTGTCGAGACAGACTCTCTGGATACGGCTCATCGCCAACTTGAAGCCATTATGCCCGTCGGGATTGTCACTGAACGAGATCTGGTGCAGTTCCAATCTCTCCAACTCAATCTGAACAAACTACAAGCTCAAGATGTGATGAGTACGCCTCTATTTCTGCTAAGTCCAGAAGATTCACTATGGTCGGCGCATCAGGAAATGCAGCAACGACATGTGCGGCGCTTGGTTGTGTCTTGGAACTGGGGAAGTCGGTTGGGCATTGTCACCCAAACCAGTTTATTGCGGGTGTTTGACCCAATCGAGATGTTCGGCATTATCGAAACGCTGCAGCGGACAGTTCATCAGTTGGAAGGAAGCGCAACCGCTTTAGCCGCAACGGAGCGGCAAGGCGTCTCCAAAAAATTTCCAGTTGATTTGTCTGATGCTTGGGAGGACGGCGATCGCGTTCCTACAATAGACACCGCCCTTACCCCTGAAGAAAAGAACCCCAGAGCAGACCTTCAGGCCCTTCTCACCACAACTCAAGACTGCCTAGAGGATCTAGTTAAGGAACCGAGGGTGTCCTTAGACGATCGTCAAACTCAAATTGGCTTCGCTTTAGACGCTTTGAAGCAAATGCAAACTGTTCTAGATTCAAAATCCCCCATTTGAAGGAGAAAATATCTAGATCCGAATTTTTATCTAGAAAAAGAAATTATTTTTTTAACTAAAGCGACTCAGCCTCACCTCAAGCCAAAAGAAACAGCAGAAGGGGTTATAGAACTCACTCTTTCCAAGGCTAAAAGCAACCTCCAGCTTCAGCGAGACCAGGGTTTAACTCGGTCCATAACCTAGTAGTGGGATGAAATATTTGATCTCAGCGTGATTGATTCTATTCTCAGGGCTAGGGAATCCCCTAAAATTGAAGGATTCATGTGTGATTGCGTCTGCTGGATTGATTGTGAAGATCAAATCAGCGGCGTTTATTGACCTTATAAGCAAAAGATCGACTAGCAATGTATAACCTAACTGCGGCTGGTGGGACCGCTAACACTATTTCTGGCAATCGTCTATTTGTCTATGAAGTGGTTGGTTTCCATCAAAATTCCGAAACAAGCCAGAACAGCTACCAACTCCGAAATAGCGGTAAGACATTGATTACCGTTCCCTACAGCCGCATGAACCAAGAAATGCGGAGAATCACCCAGCGAGGCGGCAAAATCGTCAATATTTCTCCTGTTGGGGACGGTAGCGCCATGCCATCCTCTCAAGCCGCAAGTCCTGCTCCCGCAAAAGCTAAAGCAAAGTCAGCCGTCCCCGTCAATACCTACCGCCCGAAAACGCCCTTTATCGGCAAATGTCTTTCTAATGGCGAGTTAGTCCGTGAAGGCGGCATCGGCACCTGCCGCCATCTGATCTTCGATCTTTCTGGCGGCGACTTGCGATATTTTGAAGGTCAAAGTATCGGCATCATTCCTGAAGGCTTGGATAAGAATGGCAAACCCCACAAACTTCGTTTGTATTCAATTGCCTCCACTCGCCATGGCGACCACGTCGATGATAAAACGGTGTCCCTCTGCGTTCGTCAGTTAGAGTATAAGGATCCTGAAACCGGAGAAACCGTCTACGGGGTTTGCTCAACTTATCTCTGCAACCTGCAGCCGGGCGCAGATATTAAGATTACTGGCCCCGTCGGCAAAGAAATGCTGTTGCCTGAGGATCCTAACGCCAATATCATCATGCTGGCTACGGGGACTGGCATCGCCCCCTTCCGAGCCTTCCTATGGCGGATGTTTAAAGATAACGAGCGCCAGAAGAATCCAGACTATCAATTCAAAGGATTAGCCTGGTTAGTGTTTGGCGTCGCCACCACCCCCAATGTCCTCTACAAGGAAGAGCTGGAAGAACTTCAGCACCGCTATCCAGATAACTTCCGCCTCACCTACGCCATTAGCCGAGAGCAACAGAATCCTGAGGGAGGCCGGATGTACATTCAACACCGGGTGGCTGAACATGCTGACACCCTCTGGGAGCTAATCCAGAAGGAAAATACCCACACCTACATTTGCGGACTGAAAGGCATGGAGGGCGGCATTGATGAGGCGATGACCGCCGCCGCCGGCAGAAGCGGCGTAGATTGGTCTGACTATCAACGTCAGATGAAACGGGCCGGTCGCTGGCACGTAGAAACTTACTAAGCTTAGCTATCCATGTTCATCCGGCGCCAGTGATCATCTACGAACTTGTTACTTGATCTGCAGGTGACTTTATTTTCCCCTGGGCCGGATGGCCGTTAATCCTCCTAACAGTTACAACTTTTCTAGTGCTTTGCAGTTTTCACAGTTATAGTCTCAGCCAACCTCTAGGCGAAGGGTTCTCTAATTCATGATGGTTTTCTCTTAGCTAAGGGGTATGCAGTCGCTCAAGCAGCCAGAGTGAAGTGACTATTCCCACAAAATGGGCGGTAATCCCATTGAGGTTGGCCAGCATCACAAAGACATCCAGCGCGCGGACAATTTTAGTGGGGTCAGTAATCGCAACTCCAGGCGGTTGAGAAACAGTCTTGGCAATGAGTACGCTAACCGTCGCCCCTGCCCCCAATAAGGTAAACAGAACACCCACCAACCCTGTCAAAACCCCTATCCTCAAAAGCTGAACGGCGTAGGATTTTTTGGGATGAAAATGAAACGCCGGATCGCGCAGCCCTTTAGCAATTTGGGTGTAGCGAAAGGCCAACACAATACCGACGCCTAAGGCAAGAATTCCAGCAACTCCCCAGAATATACCCAGTCCAATGCCAGCTTCTGAATCAGCGGTAAAACTGCGTCCTGAAACCGCAAAGAGTAAGACCATGCCAGAGGTAAAGGCTAGACTCAACTGCGCCCAGAAGCCAACCCACCCCCATAGGCGAAAGGCATTGGCGATTTTTTGAATGGCTGGACTGGGCCAGGGCCGCTTTGATTTGGCGAGCATAGATTTTATACTCCTCTGCCGAGGACTGTTCGGCCCTCGAAATAATTCGGGCGAGGGATTTAGAGCCTAGCGCGTATTCTTCCCTTAGAAGGAGGGTTGAATCGTTGTATTAAACCCATTCATCCCTGGATTCAGCAACGTCCACCGCATTGAGAACTCGATAGGTTAGGCGCCACATTTATTCAAGCAGCGGAATTTGAGCATCTTGTGAGGCGAAGCAAATACTTAACCCTCAACCAAACTGCATAAACCGAATATCCCTTGTTTTCCTTTATAAGTTCCTCAAACTTTTTCTTTAAATTCAATATGTTGGCCTGAGGAATTCTTGGGAAGGTCAACCAAACTGCAAATTTTGCTTAGAGGACTTCGCTTAGAGGAAATTGTGGAATGGGTAATGGGTGAGGAAGACGTGTGACCTGGCGAGTTTCAAACTTTCCTCAGGGATGCAGAAAACCAGAAACGGTCAAGAGCCTGAAGAGAGTCGGAGAAGGAATATCTATGCGTGACACTTACAATCTGCGACGATTCCTAGAGGCGCAAAACCCAATTTACGATGAGGTTCTGCATGAACTAAAACTGGGACGAAAACGGAGTCACTGGATGTGGTATATCTTCCCACAAATGAAGGGGTTAGGTTGGAGTTGGGCGGCGCAGGAATTTGCAATTTCCTCACTGGAAGAAGCACAAGCTTATCTAAACCATTCCATACTCGGATCAAGGCTAAGACAATGCACGCAACTTGTCCTTAATGCACATTCTCGCACTATTAAACAAATTTTTGATTATCCTGACCATCTTAAATTCCGGTCCTCTATGACCTTATTCTCATCCGCCGCAAAAGATAATAAGCTCTTTAACGAGGCGCTTATCAAGTATTTTTCAGGAGCGCCGGATCCGCTAACGCTCGATATATTGGAGGAGTCCCAGGGGATAAGGCGTTCAACTGAGCACAAAACATTATCTCTGAGTGAGAATACAGGCGTAACGAGCCAGGATCTTCAGCCTTAATGTCTTCTGGCTTTTCTAAAGGGAAAATGCTGACCGGATCAGCAAGCATTGATTGTTGCCTTTAGGACGACATTTTTATTTCTTCCATTACTTCTGTTTGTCGTTTCCTTCACAAATTCCTCAAATTTTTTCTTTACTCTCTTTAGTGGCGACCCGAATAGTGCGAGGTAAGCCAATGGAACTGACAAGTTCTGCTTTTCAGCCTGGGGGAGACATTCCCGTTAAGTACACCTGTGATGGGAAAAACATTAATCCTCCACTGACCATATCTAATGTCCCGGCGGCGGCCAAGAGTTTGGTCTTGATTATGGATGATCCAGATGTGCCGAAGCGGTTACGGGCAGATGGGATGTGGGACCATTGGATAGTTTTCAACATCCCGCCAACGTTGCAGGTTATTCAGGAAGGTCAAGCGCCTAAAGGGACCTGTGGCATAGGCACCAGTCATAATTTGAGTTATTATGGCCCCTGCCCGCCCGATAGAGAACATCGCTATTTTTTCAAACTCTATGCGTTAGATACGGGGTTGGAGCTAGCAACCGGAGCCACTAAGCAGCAAGTTGAAGCCTCGATGTCTAGTCATGTCTTAGCCAAGGCTGAATTGATGGGAAGGTACCAAAGAATGTGAATTCTCCTGTCACTGATAAAGGACAGGTTTTCATTGGGACTAGCGGTTTTAGCTATTCCCATTGGGGAAAAGGCGTTTTCTATCCGAAGCAATTAAAATCGGTTGATTGGCTGAACTATTACAGCGGCTCTTTCAATACCGTAGAACTCAACAATACCTTCTACCGTCTTCCTTCGGAAGAGACTCTGAAGCATTGGTATGAGGCGACGCCTCCAGACTTCATCTTTGCCGTTAAGGGCAATCGGTTCATTACCCACCTGAAACGACTAAAGCACGCTGAAGAAGATATCAGGAGCTTTTTGGCGCGAATATCAAGCCTCAAACAAAAATTGGGGCCTGTTCTCTTTCAGTTGCCGCCATCGTTACCGTTATCTCTAGAACGACTAGAAGATTTCCTGAACATACTGCGATCGCAAAGCATCGTCCCAGTTTTGAGAACGGCATTGGAAGTCAGGCATTCCAGCTGGTTAGTTCCTGAAGTCTTCGAGCAATTGAAGGACGCCAATGTCGCCATTTGTTGGATGGATTGGCCAGAGCTGTTGGTGCAAGGCCCTGTAACAGCTGACTTTATTTATATCCGACGACACGGACCAACATCACGATATAGCTCTTTTTATAGTCCTGAAAGGCTTCAAGTAGACGCTGCAAGAATCGCCTATTTGTTGCAAGCAGGACACGATGTCTATCTCTACTTCAATAATGATGCTTGCAGCTACGCGGTTAAGAATGCTCAGCAGCTCAAACGATTGATCAGTTAATATGCATTATGATTAACGACCCCTACACATTTAATCTATCCGTTGCTTGGTTAGGCGTTCTATGTGGACTCTTACTCGGCGCGGCAATCGGATTGTTTTTTCATCAAAATGAATGGCTGGGAGGTTATGAATCTTGGTCAAGGCGACTATTACGTCTGGGTCATATTTCTTTTATAGGCATCGCGATCATTAATTTTGCATTTGTCTTCTCCATTCCTAATCTTAAACTCGACGAATTGCTATGGATTCCGTCAATCTGCTTTGCGATCGCTGAAGTAACGATGCCTTCAGCCTGTATTGTCGCCGCCTTTTGGAAACCAGGTCGTTATTTGTTTCCCCTCCCCGTCATTTCATTATTCATTGGCGTCATTGTCCTTTTGAAATGGGGAATATTCACATGAAAATTGGATTAATCTCCTTGAGCGGCATACAAGTGCACGATCAAGAATTATTAAATCGAGGACTTACGTTACCTGGAATTGTCGAGCGCAGTAAAGTTATTGCTTCTCTTCCCAATCTAGGCCTGTTAATTTTAGGCGGACTAACCCCTCCTGAACATCAGCTTAAATATGTAGATATTGATGACCTCGGTCAGCTAAATAGTTTAGATAATGATTTCGATTTAGTCGCTATTTCCAGCTATTCCGCCCGAATTCGAGAAGCCTACCAAATGGCAAATTACTTCCAGCAACGTAACATGCAAGTTGTTATGGGTGGACTTCACGTTAGCAGTCTACCCCAAGAGGCCGCCCAATATTGTGATTCAGTACTCGTGGGCGAAGGTGAGCTACTGTGGCCTAAGGTGATTCGCGATGCAGAAGCAGGTGTTCTGAAACCTATCTACAATGCTAAAGGGCAAGAATTTGATTTAAAGAACGCCCCCATGCCTGCTTATCACCTGCTCGATCCAGAAAAATACAATCGTATTACCGTACAAACAGGACGGGGATGCCCTTATCGCTGTGAGTTCTGCGCCAGTTCCATTTTAATCACGCAGAAATACAAGCAAAAACCGATAGAAAAGGTACTGAAAGAACTGGATACAATCCAAGCAATTTGGAAGCGCCCATTTATTGAATTTGTCGATGACAATGCTTTTATCAATAAATCTTACTGGAAGAAATTGCTCACTCAAATGAAGTCTCGAAAATTGCACTGGTTTGCTGAAACCGATATCTCTGTGAGTGAAGATGAGCAACTATTACAGCTCATGCAAGAGAGTGGCTGCGTTCAAATTCTGGTTGGCTTAGAAAGTCCTACCATTGAAGGGTTAGAAGGCATTGAATTGAGAAATAATTGGAAGAAAAATAAGCTGCCTTCCTATCTCGAAGCCATCCATAAAATTCAGTCTCACGGGATTCGGGTTATTGGGTGTTTTATTGTTGGATTGGATGGACACGATAGTAAAATTTTTGATCAAGTTTACCAATTCTCCATAGATTCGGAACTATTTGATATCCAAATCACCCTGCCAACCCCCTTTCCTGGAACTCCATTTTACTCAAGATTACGGCAGGCAGGAAGATTGCTCGAACCAGAAGCATGGGACAGATGTACGTTGTTCGATCTGAATTTTAAACCTAACTATATGAGTGTCTCCGAATTGCGAGATGGGTTTAGAGATTTAGTAATGCGGCTATATAGCGACGAACTCACCACTTGGCGAAAGAGCAACTTCAAAAAGTACATAAAACAGCTAAGTTATCAAAATTAAATTGGGGGATTTATTCCATGAATTCAATAAAAGTTTCTCGCATCGCTTTTGCAGCTTCCGGAATTTACGATTTGTTTCTGGGGATTGTATTTTTGCTCTTTCCATTATTCGCGTTTGATTTATTTAATGTGACGCATCCTAATCATCTAGCATACGTTCAATTCCCGGCGAGCTTGCTCCTCATCTTTGCAATCATGTATTTTAATATTGCCAAAGATCCGGTAGGAAAGATTTCGTTTATGCCCTATGGAATACTCCTTAAAGTAGCCTACAGCGGAATTGTTTTTTGGTATTGGCTCTTTTCAGAGATTCCTGATATGTGGAAACCTTTTGCCATTATTGACCTATTGTTCATAGTCGCCTTCGGCTGGTGCTATTCTGAAATTCGTTCATTAAAATCAAGTGTAAGCTAACTTTCAGATCAAGTACGATACTGAAAAAACCGTGATTCCGATTCGGCTTCTCTTACTCACGATTACAACGGCGTACCAAGTCATTGCTAGCTGGAATGAGGATAGACAGTCCCCGCCTGGCCAATTGATTGAGGTAGGGGATTGCAATCTACATCTCCAGGTGATGGGTGAGGGCAGTCCAACGGTCGTTCTGGAACATAGCTTAGGGGGAATTGAAGGGTATTTTCTCATTCAAGACATTGCTAAACTGACGCGTATCTGTATCTACGATCGCGCTGGATACGGTTGGAGCGAACAAAGTCCTCAGCCACGAACCAGCGAACAAATCGTGTCAGAACTCGATACCCTTCTAACCCAGGCAGGCATTGATCCCCCTTATCTGTTGGTGGGAGATTCTTTTGGCAGTTACAACGTGCGGCTATACGCCCACCGGTTTCCGGAAAAAGTGGCGGGCCTGGTCCTCACGGATGGACTCCACGAGGCGGGCATGCTAGAGATGCCGCTTCAGGTGCAAGCCTTGAAGCTTTTCTTCATGTCCGGCTTTGTGATGTCCACGCTGGGATCGGCTCTCGGCATTGTCCGGTTACTCAGGAGAATTGGGGTGTTCGAACTGCTTAAGCCAGAATTACGCCAGTTTCATCCCAGTATCCTAAATTTAGTCAAACGCTCATTTTGCCGCCCCAAACACTGGCTGACTATGTTCCGAGAAATGCTCAACTTGGACACGAGCGGGCGTCAGCTTCAGGTTGCTAATCAGTTCGATGCGCTACCGATCGTGCTGATTACAGCGAGTTCTTTTTTTAGACGGTCGCTTTGGACGTCCGCTATGCCAATCCCGGCGGCCAATCGGCTGCGGGAGAAGATGCATGGTGAAATTCTCAAGCTCTCGACGGATTGCGTTCAAATCCCGGCGGATCAGAGCGGTCATTTTGTCTGGATCGATCAATCTGAGGTGATCTTAGAAGCTATTGAAGTTATTCTGGGCAAAGTGGGTTCCGAAGGTAAACCTTCAATAGACAGTTAACTTGGCCTACACCAGAACGGTAGGTTGACTGGCATTGAGGGTATTAATCATTACTGAGAAAATAAACAGAAAACCCTCAAGTTGAGCATTGAGCATTAATAAGATATCTCAGTCCTAAATCAGTCGTGAATTACATAAAAATAGAATTACTACCAAATAGAGATTGCAAGGCGCTAAAAAGACTTTTTTACTTGCAAATCATCTAGGATTTATATCTTAATAAAGAATGGATAAGATATTCCATTAAATGGTGTGTTTTCTCAGCTGAAATGTGATCTAAGAGTAGCGATCGCACTGCAAGTTTATGCTTAAAAATTCCCCCTCACAAGTTCCTCAAATTGATTTTCTAACGTCTTTAATAGCGACCTGATTAATACGAGTAAGCCGAAGAGAAGAACTGAAATTTGAGTGATTATCCAACGCCACAGTCCGACCTCACGGTACAGCGCTTGTTTTAGTCCTGAAATGCTGCAAGCAGAGGTCGAAAGAATGACCTGTTGGTTAAGGGAAGGGTCAGATGCCGCAAAATTTCTCCGGTCAAGATCTTCGGGGCCGCTCCTTTGCTAATCAAGACTTAACGGGAGCGGACTTCAGTCAGACTGACCTTCGCGGCGCTGACTTCAAAAACGCCACGTTGGTGGGCGCTAACCTTAGCCACGCCAGGATCGGTCTATTGCCTTTCCGTCCAAGACGTGCGATCTCCCATGCCTTTTCATATTTAGGGATCTTAGGCATTATCCTGGCTTGGCTAATGATGATGCTCTTAACACCCCCATTCAACCTTTTGAGCATGAATACCCAGTTGCTCAAAGCCTACCTGGTTGTTCCCGGAGTCACCCTCTTCGCCGCCCTCAGTGTTTGGTTTATCGTTAAGAGTCGCCAACCCCAACGATTTCAAATAACGCTAGCAACTGGGACTGTGGCTGTCGCAGGTATTACCGTCATTATCGTGACGGCGATCGTTGCCGGAGAAGCCCTCGTCGCCACTGTTAGCGCAGGGGTGACTTGGACCTTGTTGGGCGCTTGGATTGCGATGTTAACGTTAGATCTGCCCAGCCAAAGTCAGCAGACATTAAGGCGGTTAGGTTTGACGATGTTTGCGATGGGTGTACTCGGTTTTTTCCTAATTTTTGAGGATGATCGAGGTTTTATTTTGTTGGGAATCTGTTGGATGCCCCTCATTGGGTATATAGCTGCGTGGATGGCTGTGTTAGCTGCACTCATCCTCGCCTTAGCGCTCGATCAGATTTCAACCTTTAAAGGGACGTGGACCCTGGCAATGGTCTGGACGGTTGGCTGGAGCTTGGTTTCCCTATGGGTAGGATCGTTTTCAAAGGGAATATCTTTATGTCTTATAGCTATTATTATTGCCATCATCGCAGCGATAGCAGTGCTAGGGCCTGCCATTGCCAGGTCAGTCAAAATCGGAGAACGGCGTTTCCCTAATATACTTCCGCTCGTCGCCGAAGAATGGCGTTTTTCCGGGATACTCCTGCTCGTCGTCGAAAACCCGCGTCTCCTCAGGATGCTCCTGCTTGTCGGTGTTGCTCAAGGAACAACTAATTTTGCCGGAGCGAACCTGACGGACGCCATTTTGACCGGAACCCATGTCGCAAACACCAATTTGAGAGAAGCGATACTGAGACGCACCCACTTTGAGGATGGGGTCAGTTTAGAAAACAGTCGCCAACTCTCTGATATCTTAAACGAGCACCCTGACCTGCCGAAACTCATTAAGCAATGGGATCAGAGTAAACAACCCAGAGTATTGTGGAGGTGGGTTTTACTAGGGGCTCTGGGACTCCTAGCTTTCGTGAACTATTCTGAGGGAACATCGCTTCCCAGCGACATGATTGGCGTCCTACGCAGTAGCACCTACTTACAGCAGGTTTTCGACGGAGCTTCAGCCGATATCACAGCGCTGGCGATCAGCCCGGATGGCAAGCTAATCGCCGGCGGCGCCCGTAACGGAGCCATTGAGCAACAGGATATCAAAACTGGGCGATCGCGCCACACCCTGACAGGTCATTCTAAAGAAGTTCAAGCGGTGATCATTAGCGCCGATGGAAAAACCCTCGCCAGTAGTGGGCGTTGGGATGGAGTAGTGAAGCTTTGGGACCTGGGTGCGGGGCAACTGATTCGCACCTTCCATCAAGAGGGAGCCTCGTCCAGCGCCATTAGCGCCGATGGCCAAACCTTTGCCACTCGAAACAGGGATGATATCCTTCAGCTTCGGGAACTGCCGATCGGTCAATTACTGCGGACATTGTCTGTAAATCAACGTGGAGGCAGCTTTATCCTCAGTCTCGCTGGACAATTCTTGATTGATCAGGATACCGGTACCGCCGACGTTTGGGATTTGAAGACAGGCCAACACTTGCATACGCTCACTGGAAATGGGTTTTCCGTTATTTTCGGAGAAATCGCCATGAGTCCTGATGGGCAAACGCTAATCAATGTTTATCGGGAAAGAGAAAACCCTATTGGTGGGCGAAGCCGACGGGGTAGCATGATCGAATTGTGGAATGTAACTACGGGGCGCTTAACAGAAACCCGCAGAGTACATGGCTGGATTGATGCGATCGCCATTAGCCCGGATGGACAAATCCTGGTAGGCGGCGATGACCTCGACGACGTCATCAAAGTTTGGGATCTTCAGACTGGCCAGCTCTTGTATGTCCTGCCAAAAGTGTTGAATTCGGTTGATCACATTGCCATTAGCCCCGATGGACAGTTTCTTGCCAGTAGCAGTTTTTGGGGAGAATAACCGAAGATCGCTCTTTGGCGGTTGGCGATACCCTCGCCATAATTCCCCAATCATCAGCTTTATGCTTATAATTCCCCCCTCACAAGTTCCTCAAATTGATTCTCTAACGTCTTTAGTGGCGACTTATCAGAACTGTGACTGTTTTGCCTAAATTGTGCGATCTCAACCGAATCGGATAGCTAGGGGTATTTCTCCCCCAGACCAGTAGTGGACTGACACACTTGAAATTGTGCAATTCTGTTTCAGAAAATTGTAACTGCCTAACGCACCGTAATGGTCTGACACAGCTACGTTTGAGATTTTTAACAGCAGTAGCAGGGGAGGATGAGTAGGCGCACCAAAACTTTTTAACATGAAGGATAAGCGAATGTGAAAGGGACTGATTCAATCTCTATGCAATTTCCTTGATTGAAGAGGGATTGTCTAGCCCCTTCCTCGTAGGTTGAACGTCTATTTGCCAAGTACAATTTACACAAAAAAAGTGCGATCACCCTAAAATCTGAACCAATCATGAACAAGCACATTAGCCGAGTCATCAAATGGCTAATAATTGTAGCAATAGTCATCACGCTCGTACAAACCATAATCCTTCCCGCCAACCCTGTAATCATACCCCCAGGCGAGGAGATCATAGGTCCGCCATCGTGTCCTCAGATTGAGGTCAGCACCACTCCAAGTTGCGATAAGAATATGACAGGAGTATACGCAATAACACTTACCAATTCACCCACCCCATTAACCAATCGAAATTTTGTCCCATGTGATCAGGGAGCTATCGACAGTTATTTCCCTCCCGGCGCACAACAAGTAACGGTAACGAACATAGGAGAAGTTGAAATAGACCTGGAGTTCGTTTGTGACTGACCCCTGAGATTGTCCCTTTTGAATGACAAAAGATGGGTTTGAGTCGAAGTAACCGCAACAGAGTGCAAGATACTGTTGCCGAACTAAGTTGATGTCCCATTTGAGAGCGATTATTAGTATAGAACTTAAAATTCATGGATTTGGGGTTGTTGTTTTGTCTGAGTGCTTCTCTAGCCGAAGGTGGGTTTTATATTTAATTCTGGCTATCCACTTAGTTAAAAAACCTTAAATTATCGGCATTAATCGTGCAATCTGGGAATTCATCAAATATGATGAGATTGACACTAGGTTTTTGACAATTTAAATATAGCAATCCTAGGTATAGCAATCCTAGATGATTTGTAAATGCAAAAGGCTTTTTAGAGCCTTGTAATCCTTATTTGAAATGACTCACGTTTCATAGAGTTTACGACTGATTTAGGACTGCTATAGCGCTCTTCCATCAAAGTCTCCCGAGAATATTTGTAACGACTATTTTTCGGGCTTCATGACCTGTCCATTGGAAAAATTGTTAACGAGAAATCAGCGTTTCAGATTTTATCTCGTCAGAGTGATTGAAGAGCGATAGTAGAACGAATTGCAGGAAAAAAATAATGGAGTCACACAGGTTTTTTGTTACTGTAGTCGCACCTAGCCGCTCTCGGCTGCAGCGTCTCCGAAGTTACGAATTAGATCTGTTTCGAGAGTCAGCTAAGGTGACAGAAAAAACAGAGAGTGTGCTGGGGGCAGTCCGTGAGGCCGCCCTGCGAGAAACCTACAAACCTACTGGTCAGACGAGCCAGAGGCAGGAGTTCTCCATTGATGGGCTACTCAGCTTAGAAGAAATTGATCGACTTGTAGAGGATGGTTATCAGGTTCTAGTCCAGGAAAGAGACCTAAAAAGATCGCGCGCGGTCACAGAGGGCATCGAGTTTCAGGACTGGTTGAAAGGAATGGAGGAATAAGAATATGCCACCCAATGGATATCTATCAGTCACAGGCATTGCTTCGGCCCAGCAATACTTAGTCGCCACTTATTCTTCTATTTGTCAGCTCATCCCTTTACCCGAAGCATCCATCGAAGGACGAACCATTCGCGGTCTCAAGATCGCTGGCGGGGAGGGAGGCGATCGGCGGGGCGTCTTGTTGATCGCTGGGATCCATGCGCGCGAGCTGATCAATCCTGACCTGCTGGTGTGGTTCGCTCTGAAGCTGTGTCAAGCCTATACGGCGAATTCGGGACTGACCTTCGGAGCCAGGACGTATGATGCCTCGAGCATCCAGCTCTTGGTCAACGAACTGGACCTTTTCTTGCTTCCTTTGGCCAACCCAGATGGGCGGGCCTTCGTACAGTTGCCGAAGGGCTACGCGATGTGGCGCAAGAATCGGAATCCGAACCCCGGTATGCCCTGCATGGGGGTGGATCTCAACCGGAACTTCGACTTTCTCTGGTCGAGCGGGATTGGTACGTCACCCGATTCGTGCAGTGACATTTTCAAGGGGCTTGGGGCTTTTTCAGAGCCGGAAATTCTTAATGTTCGCCATTTTCTGGACACCTATCCCAACATTGGCTACTTCGCCGACGTTCACTCCTATTCCGAGCTGATCCTCTACCCATGGGGTGACGATGACAATCAGACAATTGACCCCGCCATGAATTTCCAAAACCCAACCTATGACGGACTGCGGGGGACTCCGGGAGATAGCCTTTATCGGGAGTACATTCCCCAATCAGATCTGGATTGGTATGTGTCCACTGGCAACCGAGTGCGTGACGCAATTGCCGCAGTGCGCGGTCACACCTACACTGTGCAGCAGGCTGTCGGTCTTTACCCGACGACGGGAACTTCCGAGGACTACGTCTACACCCGCCACTTCGTGGATTCTTCCAAAGGAAAGGTTCGGGGCTTCGTTATAGAAACGGGGACAGAGTTCCAACCTCCCTACAGCGAGGCATTGAGAGTGATCGAGGAAGTCTCAGCGGGACTGGTCGAGTTCTGTCTGGCTTGTCAGCGCACGGTGGAAGAGACCTTGCGCGGCGGCGCAGCTAGTGCAGCCCGGTAGAAATAAAGCGCCGGTGACTGTAAGGGGGCCTTAACCGACTCAACCGACAACCGCTTTAATAGGCATGATGAATAACGACTCGTTCTTCAAATACGTATAGGAGACTTTAAATGAGCATTACAGGCCAAGTAATTTACAATGCATACTCTTTTAATGACAGTGATCTCGTAGTGTTTGCGGTGGGTCTGAACCCAACGCCCGGCTACACCAATGAATTGGTCAAGATTAAACAGGGTTACCAACTCGTCAGCACTCCACCAAGTGGGCCCGTCCCACAGGTGATCACGATGTTCCATACCAGCGCCAAGTTCGACGAAGGCGGCAACATGCGATCCATCACCATCCAAGATGCAACAGGTAAACATCAAGTTCAGGTCACGCCTTTGAAGCTTGATTGAATAGATCTGGCGTAACAGGCAACTGTGCCGAATCGTGCAATTCTCGTTGAGTTCACAGCCCCTAATACAAGAGCGTCTCTTATTTGGACGTTGTTTAGCCGCTCCGTTAAAAAAAATAGGTAACAATTGCGTGAACCGGAGCGGCGAATCCGGCGTAATTTGAAATCAGAGCGTAGCATCGCCGCCCGCTTACGCTAGATGTTACGCTGCCCAAGTCGGATCGCTGAAACGCCGTCAAATCGTTTCAAATTTATTTCTGCTAAAAAGCTAACCACAAGATGACTAAGAAGAAGAGTTTTGTTGTTATCACAAAAGTAGCGGATAGGCAGGTCCATAATCATAAAACGTCATTTTTGCAAGCTACGCTCAGATACTTACAAAACTTGCTGGGGATGTCATCCACCCACGATTCCCATATAGATTACCAGCACGACTATGTCGCGTTACCTGATGACTACGGCGCTGACAGTTACTACAATCGCAATGATGTCCAGAGCATTATCAAAACAGTACGAGAGAACCTGACTACCCTTGATCGCAAGACCCACTTCACCGACCAGATAACAGACCGCAAGGTTGTGATCAAGCCCAACTTGGTTACCGTATGTCACAATATGGGCTTTGTTAAACCAGATTACCCCAACACCACGGACCCGCGCGTGCTTGATGCAGTGGTGCTATTTCTTAAGGACTACACCTCAAACATCGTAATTGCAGAATCCTCAGGCAGGCCCATACCGACCCGGGCTTCTTTTAAGATGGCAGGCGTTGACCGCCTTGCTAGGCATCACGGCATTGAGCTGATGGCGCTTGAGGAACAGCAGGTGGACCGCTACTTTCTGCCGAAGGCCGAGGCGATGAAAGAGGTCATTGTGCCGCAGATTTTTACCGAAATTGTCGAGGGTCGGGCCTTTTATATCTCTATGCCCAAGCTGAAAACCAACCTTTACACCAAGGTCACCCTGGGATTCAAAAATAGCATGGGCTGCCTGAGTTACAATCTGCGCCAGCGCAATCATAATTTCAACATCAATCAAAAGCTGGTGGATATCCTCTACCTGTTTCAGCCCGACCTAGTAATTATTGACGGCATTGTTGGCGCTGAGGGGCAGTGTCCAGCCCCGGTGGACCCCGTTGACAGCCGCGTGATCATCTCTGGCGACAACCCGGTAGAAACCGACCGCGTGGCCACGCGCATGATGGGACAGAATCCTGACGAGGTAGATTTGACGCGGATCGCTACCGAGAAGGGCTTTGGAGATTCTTCGGTTGAGGTGATCGGCAAGGAGGAAACCATGGCGTTTCGCCCCGCTGATCCCTCCCTGATGAACGATGCGTTTCAAGCGCTGTTCCCGCAGGTCAAAATCCTGATCGGCCACCGGCTGCCTAACTCACAGATCATTACTGACAAAGACAGTGTCACCCCCGAGATGATGCGACAAATGGAGCTTGACTGCCGTGGCGGTTGCCTGGCGACCACTCGATTGGGTTTTGACTACTTGTATTATGAGGGAGTCGATCGCTCTTTCGAACTGGTGGTTGTTATCGGTTGTGGTGTGGAAATCGATGGCGGAATCTGGTACTTTGACCGTGATGGCCACCCTTACAGCCTTAAGGATATTGCAGGCTTGCCAGGCAAAAAACTTGCCGTTGGCTCCTGTGCAAGAATTGCCAAGGATGTGACCGACGACTTCCTGGAAGGCTGCATGATCAATCCGAATGCAGGACATATGGCCATTCACAAACTAAGCGGTGAGCGATGCAGAATTGTCAGCTCTAAGCACAATCCCTCATTCTCCATCCTGGCAAAGGGGGTGTTGGGCATGTTGCGGGCCCGCATCCGTCAGCTCAGGCGAGGCCACTATCTAGATACGGATCTGAACACGATCTGTCCATGCGATGGTGATATCCCGGATCCAACCGAACTGGGCACGGCTGATATGAACCAGGACTACATCAAGTGGGACTTTCCTGAAATGACCGCTGCAGAGAAGCGTCGGCTCGTGCGCGAGGAATGGAAAAATACACTGGAGAGTTTTATCGATTTATAGTAAGGGGTTGGATCGCTTGACTGCTGCAGATTCCGGGTACTGGTTCAGTCTGTTTAGAAATCCTATTTGATTTCTGAAAAAATCTGAAAGCATATCCCTTAATTTGTAAGACTTTTCATCTCGGGAGACCTAGAAAAGTCAAACCGGATTCCTGTAGAGGAATGGTTTCATAAAGATTTTTTCAAAACCAATTTTTGGTATATTTGGTCATCTATGTTTGTATTCCAAAAATGGAGCAGCCTAGTTGAAATGAGACGATACATGAGACGCTTTATTCACCAGATAATGGCTCATGGACAAAAGCACCTGTCTTAAAAGAAAAATCAACTTCAGGAGCCTGGATGCTTTGGGAGAAAATCGCAAAGAAGGACAAAGAATTTGGCCATCCCGGAGTGTTTATCGATAATATCGATTTGCAAAAATGGTATTCATTTACTGCCACGCTAAAAGACACTACTTTCCACAATTATATGGAGAATTTTTCTAGAAATGTAGATGGAACCGGCGGCTTGTGTAAGGTTGCCGCCCCCTACGCTTTTCGATCTGAGTTCCGCAAATTACGATCGCACCCCTGTGATTGTAGAATACACCCCTGTAATTAACGATATAGCAGTCCTAAATCAGTCCTAAATCCTGAGAAATGGGGAGTATTTTCAAACAGGGAGTTACAAGGCTCTAAAAAGCATTTTGTATTTGCAAATCATCTAGGATTTCTATATTCCTGGTGTCATAAACGTAATCATTGCAGTAGTGTCCACTAAATTTTCCATAAAGAAGCCAAACATTTCATTTTTATGTGTTAACACTAACTAAACCAGTTGGATTTCTTATTAGAAAATATGTTATTGAAAATAGAAAGGCTGATCCTTGGAACAAATGCAGCTTAAGTGTATATCGAATTTAACTCGTAACACTAACATTAGAAGACGGCATAACAACCCTGGCGCTGCGGACTGACATAAGATGGTGGGGAGGTGCAAAGGTCATTTTCAGCTCTGGACCAAGAACGTTAGTCCCCACACGTTTACCAAGTTGACAAAGGAAAAAACATGAAAAGATTTTCGATGGCCTTAAAGATTATCTGCACATTTTTGATGGCAGTGCAGCTCTTTTTGATGGCGTCGCCTACGGCGATGGCTCAAGAGGATGTACCAGCCGTCAAAATTCCTGAAGACATCTGTACGTTGGATCTCAACCCATGCGGCAATTCTAGTATATGCAATTGCCCGGATGGATATGGATATGATGCAAATGTCGGGTTTTGCTTGATTGACGACATTGATCAGGCAACCAGCCGTGGATTTGACGACCGCTCGGTTAAAAGCTCGTGTTCATTTCAAGCGCAACCTTTGCCTACTATATGCACAAAGGATATAAATCCGCTTGGTTATCCCAGCTCCTGCGCTTGTCCAGGTAACAGTGAATACAATGAACTCTTTGGTCAGTGCGTGCTCCAATTGGCTGAGTAACCCTCCTGTCCGGAGTAGCCATGTGAGAGGTGAGAATGCTAAGGGGCGCTTTACTGCATATACGGCATAGAAATGCTCCCTGTATGCCGCGTAAGAACTTTCGGAGCCCGTAGAGCAGACTATTGTTCTACAGGCTCTTTTGTATCGACTATTCTGTTTTCAATAGCTATAAAATGCAGTGCTACAGATGTATCTAAAGTCAATCCCCGTATACGTCATAACGAAACGAGCTCCGCGACTTAATTGGTCGAGATTTTCGCAATCCATAGTTATCCTGAGCCTTTCTCTACTGCTTTGCTTCTGGCCCCCATCTGCCTTTGCCCAACCCAATACCAACTTTGACCAACGGGTTCTCGAAACCATTCGCCAACATCCCGAAGTCATTCTGGAATCGATTCAAGCCTACCAGCAGCAACAGCAGCAACAAGCCCAAGAGACTCAGCAAGCATTGGCGCAAGACCTCATTACTCAACCTGAAATGATTGTGGGACTTTCTCCAAGCACTAGCCCCCTCGAAAATCGAGCCGTTTTGCTAGAGTTCTCAGACTTCCAATGCCCTTTCTGCGCCGAAGCCCATGAAACGGTGCAAGCGTTTGTGGCTAGACACCCTGAGCAGGTTACCTTGGTGTATAAGCACTTTCCCCTTAGTTCGATTCATCCTCAAGCCTTAGCGGCTGCCAAAGCAGCTTACGCAGCCCAACAGCAGGATCAGTTTTGGGCCTATCATGATGCCTTGTTCGAACACCAAGACCAAATGGGTGAAGACTTCTACCTTAAAACGGCCCACATTCTCAACCTTGACTTAGAGCAATTCAACCGCGATCGCGCCCAAGCAATGGACATGATTCAAAAGGACATTGACCTAGCGGCTAAACTCGGCATTCGTGGAACACCGTTCTTTTTCTTCCAAGGCCAAACATTCTCAGGGGCTGTTCCTGCTGAAAAATTTGAGGAACTCCTCTAACATTTGAGGGGATTACGGCACAATCATAATCGAAAAATTTGAGGGCTCCTCTAGCATTTGAGGGGATTACGGCACAATCATAATCAAAGATGGAAAGGAGGGGCGCAGGTAATGCATCTGGTCATGAATTTTGGCTTGATGACCATCGCTTTGCTGTTTTAGATCAGGTTAAGCGACAAGCGTAGTTTTATAATCAATCTCTTGTGGAATGAAGCGATCGCCCCCTTACTAGCGATCGCCCCCTTACTGAACAAGTGACAAGCAAATTAACGCACTCCCTTAGCATCTACCTGTCTGTAGAGATAACCATGGCTTTTGACTTATCCCGCGCTCGTCGTGAAACGCCGGGTTGCGAAAATGTGCTGCACTTCAACAATGCAGGCGCAGCGTTAATGCCCCACTGTGTTTTAGACGCAGTGGTGAATCATCTGAATCTAGAGGCCCAAATTGGCGGCTATGAGGCTGCCGCTCGCGCCCAGGAGTCGGTCGAGCGCGTTTATGCCGCCGCCGCCCAACTAATTGGCTGTGAAGCCGATGAAATCGCCATTATTGAGAATGCAACCCGCGCCTGGGATATGGCTTTCTACGCAATCCCGTTCAAACCGGGCGATCGCATCCTCACAGCGATATCTGAGTACGCCAGCAACTATATCGCCTTTCTACAGGTGGCCCAAAGAACCGGCGCCATTATCGACGTCATTCCGAACGATGCATCCGGTCAAGTTTCCCTTGAAGCCTTACAAAACTCCATTGACGACCGGGTTAAGCTGATCGCCGTCACCCATGTGCCTACGAATGGCGGATTGGTCAATCCGGCCGCCGCTGTGGGTAAAATTGCCCGGGACGCAGGCGTACTTTATCTGTTGGATGCCTGTCAATCGGTGGGACAAATGCCCATAGACGTTAACGTCATTGGCTGCGACATGCTTTCAGCAACGGGCCGAAAATATCTACGGGGTCCTAGAGGAACTGGATTTCTCTATGTCCGACGCCCCTTGATTGAGCAGCTTGAGCCTCCCTTCCTGGATCTCCATGCAGCCGATTGGGTGGCCGTCAATCAATATCAAATTCGCTCAGACGCCCGACGGTTTGAAACCTGGGAGACTAACTACGCCGGTAAAATTGGTCTGGGGGTCGCGATTGACTATGCCCGCCAATGGGAGCTTACTGCTATCTACGCCCGGATTACCGCCCTCGCCAGACAACTGCGGGATCAGCTCATGACGCTGCCCAATGTAGTGGTGCAGGATTTGGGCGAAGAACAATGCGGCATCGTCACCTTCACCGTGGCCGACAAGCCGTCAGAGCAGATTAAACACACCCTTTCTCTATCGGACATCAATGTCTCGGTATCTTCCCTGCTGTACGCCCGTTTGGATATGGAAGTCCGAGGCAATCTAGATTTTGTCCGCGCCTCTGTGCACTACTACAACAGTGAAGCGGAAGTTGACCAATTTTGCCGCACCCTTGCCTCAATTTTCTGATTAAGCGGTGCAGCGCTTCACGGGCTATCAACTGATAGCGGGAAATTTCCGTTGGGGCAGAATCTAGAATACAGGAGGCAGAATCTAGTTTCTGCCTGACTTCTGACTTCCTTCCTGGCTGGATTGTCCCGGCTTAAATTGCACGCCCTTCATGGAGCCTAAAGGCTGAGTTGCAAGATGACTGTACTTAGCCTCTAACCCCAGTGGAAAGGCGGCGTCAATTTCAGCCGCTGATAAGGGCTTAGAAAATAGATAGCCTTGGCCAAACTCACACCCGAGGCGTTGTAGCCATTCCAGTTGCTGGGTTGTTTCAATGCCTTCTGCAATTACCGATAGTCCGAGTTGTTGGCTGAGGGCGACAATGGTGTCAACAACGTGGTATTTCCGATTGCCTACTTGAATTTGATTCACAAAGGAGCGATCAATTTTTAGATTATCCACGGGAAATCGATGCAGATATCCCAGGGAGGAATATCCTGTGCCAAAGTCATCAACACTGATCTGAATCTGTCGCGATCGTAGAGCTTCGGTGAGGGTGATCGCCACCTCAGCCTTGTCCATAATCGCACTTTCAGTAATTTCCAATTTGAGGTGAGCCGGATTAACTTTTGTTTCCGCCAATGCATAATCGATATCCGCCAACAGAGTCGGGGAAGCAAATTGCCGCACCGACAGATTCACACTCATGGTAAGGTCTGTCCAACCCCGTTGACGCCAGGTGTAAAGTTGTTGACAGGCCTGCTTTAGCACCATAATCCCGACTGGGACAATCAATCCAGTTGTCTCCATACAGGGGATAAACTCACCTGGTGAAACCATACCCCGCTCAGGATGACACCACCGCACCAGCGCCTCAAATCCCGCCACTTTCAAAGTTTGAAGATTGACAATCGGTTGGTAATAAAGAATGAACTCCTGTTGCTCCAGGGCTCGCTGTAAATCATTTTCCAGCGTCAATCGAGCTAACACGGCCTGATGCATCCGACGATCAAAGAGTTGATAACTGCCCTTACCACGCACCTTAGCCTGATACATGGCAGTATCGGCATCCTGCAAAAGTTCTTCGGGACGTTGATCAACGTCGTCCCCTAAGGCGGCCCCGATACAGACCGAGATAAAAATCTCGCAATTCGCCACAATGAAAGGGGTGTTAAAACTCCGAAAAATGTCTTGAATGCAGGGCTCAAGGTCCGCCTTACGCCTAATCCGATTCAGCAAAAAGCAAAACTCATCCTCCCCCATGCGAGCGAGGACATCGCCGGGGGAAAGATGCTGCTGTAATCGATCAGCAATGGCGATGAGTAATTGATTGCTGACGGCATGGCCAAAGGAACCGTTGACCAGTTTGAACTGATCGCAGTCAAGCATAACCACAGCAACGGAAGATTCGCCTGAGTTTAAGTTCTCAGCTAATGTCTGCAGGATAGAAGTTCGACTGGGTAAACCAGTTAACCTATCCTGAAAAATCATTCTTTGCAACTCAGCCGTTCGCTGTTGCACCATTGCCTCTAATCGGGTGTTGAAGTCAGCCAATTGTTGATATTGCCGCCGAATCCGCAACATTGATTTCACCCTGGCGGTTAGCTCTAAACGGTTGACTGGCTTACTGATAAAGTCATCCGCCCCGGCGTTCAAACATTGGGCCAAATCCTTTTTGTTGGTGAGGGCGGTGACCATGATAATCGGCGTCGCTTCCCATTGCGACATCGCTTTAATTCGCTGACAGACTTCAATGCCATCTATGCCGGGCATCATCACGTCTAGCAAAATCAGATCAGGCTGAAACGTTTCCAGAAGAGTGATCGCATCGGAGCCATTGGCCGCATATTGCAACCGATAGTCTTGATTGCTCAAAAGCGCTTCAATGACATCAAAATTATCAGGTTCGTCATCAATAACCAGGATAGACGGCTTTTGTACATCAGAATTATCAGGCTCATGATCAATGACTAAAACAGTGGGTGGGGTCATTCAATATTCTCCTGAGGGATTAAAAGTTGTTGTATGACGTTCGCCAGCTGTTTCAACTTAACGGGTTTGCTAAGGTAATCATTAGCGCCCGCCGCCAAGCAACGTTCGCGATCGCCATTCATCGCCAGGGCGGTGAGGGCGATAATGGGCACATCAATTAAATTAGGATCATGACGAATCCGCTGCATCGCCTCTAACCCATCCATATGAGGCATTTGAATGTCCATCAGAATCAAATCAGGCGCTTCAGATTGGGCCAGCTTGATCGCGTCCTGTCCATTGTTCGACAACAACAGACGATACCCCTTTGCGCTTAGATAACTCGAAATCGTCCGGATATTGACCTCGTTATCTTCCGCCAGCAAAATTAATGGGCGGGATTCGGGTTCAAGCGGACGGGGGGCGGCAATCGGTTTAGGCTGTGGTTCTGGCTCAGAGGCAAGTGACTGGGCAGGCAGTGTACAGGGAAGATCGATTGTGAAGCAACTTCCTACTCCCACCTCGCTAGTGATCCCAACTTGCCCGCCGTGCAGTTCGACAATGCGTTTCACCAGCGCAAGCCCCAGGCCTGTGCCATTATATTGTCGATTCAAGGCGCTATCGACTTGGACAAAGGGCCGAAATAGCTTTTTGATATCGTCTGGGGCAATGCCGATGCCCGTATCCTTCACGGCGAATCTTAGATAGTTTGGTGAGGAATCAATAGACTCTGGAGTGGTTGGATGCGCTTGAAGGCTGACTTCTAGAGTGATTGATCCACCTTCCGGGGTGAACTTGACAGCATTGTCGAGCAAATTGATCAAGACTTGATAAATCCGCCGTCCATCGACAAATAATTCCGGCAGATGCCGGGACATCTTTGTCTCTACCTGAATCTGTTTTTTTAGCGCTTGTTGTTTGATCAAGACTAGACTCGATTGGCAGAGAGGAGCTACGGCGGTTGGAGCGCAGTCTAGCTCTATCTGTCCCGATTCGATTTTAGACAAATCTAGAATGTCGTTAATCAGCGACAATAGATGGGAGCCGCTGCGTTCAATGGTTTGTAGCGCTTTTAATTGTTGTGCGTTGACACTGCCAAACACCTCTTCTTGAAGGCCTTCGGTCATCCCCAAAATAGCGTTCAAGGGGGTGCGAAGTTCATGACTCATGTTAGCCAAAAATTGGCTCTTGGCGATGTTCGCTTCTTCTGCCGCTTTCTTTGCTTCCTGAAGAGAAACCACCTTGAGGGCGACTTGCTGCTCTAAGTTTTGGGTCAGACGGCTTAATTGCAAATGCGTTTTGATTCTAGCCAAGACTTCTTGTTCTTGGAAAGGCTTAATGATGTAGTCGAATGCGCCTAATTCAAACCCTTTAACTTTACTCTCTATATCCGCAAGCGCGGTCATAAAAATAATGGGAACATTGCAGGTACGGGGATTTTCTTTGATTTTTTGACAAAGTTCAAAACCATCCATATCAGGCATTTTGATGTCTAACAAGATGAGATCGGGTAATTTTCGCGCTAATTGTTTTAGCGCCCGATCTCCGCTGGTGGCGATCGCTACGTCATACCCCACCGAACTGAGTGTTTCCGAGAGCACATCGAGATTGGTCGGGATATCATCAACGATTAAGATCAGCCCTGTTAGTTTCATCACGTCTGTAATCATGGATTGGCAGAGTTTAATACTGGGGCAGAGTGAAGGCGCTGTTGAACTAGCCGCTCAATTTTTTCGGTTTCAAATTGTTTGGCCAGTCGTGAGATCCTCTGGGTAAAGGGAAGATAGCGATCGCTCTTTTGCCCAATTTCCTCAACCGTTTCTGCAAGCTTGATCAGCAAACCATCCTGGGCCAACTCTAATAAAGTATGTAAATCCTCTGATGGAGGTGAAACTAAGTCTGAATCATCCTCATGACTGGGCAGCAAAGTGGACTCTGTCTCAGGCGCCTGATATTTCCACGTGAGTTGTAAGTGCTTAGCCAATAGCGCAAACAAATCCTCAGCATTAATCGGTTTAGTCAGAAAATCATTACCGCCTGCCGCTATACTCATTTGCCGATCTATATCCGACACCGACGCCGATGAGATAATCACCCTCAAATGCTTTATGGCGTTATCCTTGCGTAACTGTTTCAGCAGCTCGAACCCATCCATGACAGGCATCATAATGTCCGTCAAAATCAAATCGAAGGGGGTTTGTCTGGCTTTGTCTAACGCGGTTTGACCGTTGTCAGCTTCAGTTAGGGCAAACCCAAGCGGTTCCAGCAAGTCCACCAAAACCGAACGATTTTCCCATCGGTCATCCACAATCAGCAACCGACGGGAGGCCCCTTCATAACCAATAATTTGTTGTCCCTGGTTGATGGAAACTTGCTTAGCCCAGTTTTCGGCAATCGCCAAACTCACCTCAAAGCTGAAAGTACTTCCCTCCCCAAGCTGACTCTTGACTTGAATTTCACCCCCCATCAAGTCAACAATTCTAGGGCTGATAGCTAACCCCAGCCCCGTACCTTCTGAATACCGTTTTTTGTCATTGACTTGCTGAAAGGGGCGGAATATCTGATCCAGATCAGATGGGGCGATGCCGACTCCCGTATCTTCGACTTGAAAGCGAAGGCCTATTAAATCATCATTGGGCGATTGTTCAACAACCTCTATGTCTAGAGTGACTGAACCTTGATCAGTGAATTTGACGGCGTTGCCTAACAGGTTAATTAATACCTGACTTAATCGTTTCTCATCTGCGTGGATCCCCTCAGGTAAATTCGGCGCAGGCAGGTAATTAAACGCGACGCCCTTCTGCTCGGCTCGAATGCGGCAGATTTCAACTACACCTTGTAGGAAGGACGGTAAGTGTATTGCCCGAGGTGCGAGTTCAAGTTTACGAGCTTCGATTTTGGAGAGGTCGAGGATATCGTTAATCAATGTTAGGAGATGCACGCCGCATTGTTGAATGACGCTAACGCCGTGCTGTTCTTTTGCGGAGAAGGTGTTGGCGCGGCGGAGAATTTGGGCGTAGCCAAGGATCCCATTGAGGGGAGTGCGGAGTTCGTGACTCATATTGGCCAGGAACTCGCTCTTGGCTTGATTGGCGCTATCTGCTTGTTCCTTGGCCGTTTGCAGTTCTGTGGTGCGATCTTCAACCTTTTGTTCTAAGGTATGACTATAGTCACGAATGAGACTGGCCAACTTGTCGTAGGTATCGATCATATAGCCAATTTCATCGTATCGACGCCCTTCAATTGGTTGATACAACTGGATATAGTCTGTATAGGAGGGTCCCGGGCTGATATCGTCTCGCAACCCATTGATAGCTTTAGAGCTATGAACCTGGCGGGCTTGGCGACTCTCTTCTAGAAAATTTGTGAAGCGTACAATCCGCCGCATGGGGTCCGTCACAACCACCGCTAAAATGCCTGAACAAGCCAGAATGATCAGAATGAGTCCGCTGGTGCTGATAAATAAGAAAGTCCTGATATGCTCTTTATTATCTTGTAATAGTGTTTGTCGGTCAGCCTGAATCTGCCGCAACACATGGGTTAACTCTTCTCCAACTTCACCGCCTTCCCCCCGAACAAATTGATCGCTAGCAGTATGATCCTGCGTCTGCTCAAAAATTTCGATTCCTTGACGGTAGATAGCCATCAGTTGGGTATGATCGCCAACAAACTCTTCTAATTCAGGCCGATAAGGCTCCGACAAAGGATTTTCTAAAATTTCGTCTATTGTTGTATGAATCTTCTGGGTCATCTCATTGACACGACCCAGATATTTGTCCATATCCTGCTTATCATGGCCTCGCAAAAACAAATTTTTGCGGTCTTTGGCTTGACGAATGAAGTATTCGTTAACGATTTCTACTTCATGACTAAGTTCGTCAAACTCTAGAGCTGATTGATTAATTGTTTCAAGGCTACTCGCAATATAGTAAACGGCGGCTGATATCGTTGAAATCAAAAAAAAGGCATACCCCCCTAAAAACCATAAGGTTTTATTGAGCACACTGGTTTTGTGAGGATCATTCATTTGCCCCATCATTTATGTCTCCACCTAACAATGGGCAGGGGGAAACTTGCTGCCATTTTAAAGTTGCCCAATATTTGAAACCAATCATCATGTGATGTAAGAATGCCTACCTACCCACGAGCTGCTCTTCTGCCTTAAGAGGACGTTAAGCATGGAAGGTATTTCTGCAGTAACCCCTCAATTTTCTCAGTTTCAAATTGCCTTGCTAGATGGGAAATTTTTTGGGTAAAGGGAAAATAGCGATCGCTCTTTTGCCCAATTTCCTCAGCCGTTTTTGCCAGCTTGATCAACAAACCATCCTGGGCCAACTCAAATAGGAGTTGCAAATCCTCCGCTGGCGGCGCCACTAGGGGTTCATCATTCTCATCATTGACCACAGCCGTGGATTCAGAGTCGTCATATATCCAAGTCAATTGGAGATGTTTAGACAGAAGGGCGAACAAATCCTCAGCATCAACAGGTTTAGGCAGAAAATCATCGCCGCCAGCCTCTAAACTCATTTGCCGATCCATATCCGACACCGACGCCGATGAAATAATCACCGTTAACTGCTTAATGGCGTCATCATTGCGTAATTGCTTCACCAGTTCAAAGCCATTCATAATGGGCATCATGATGTCGGTCAAGATCAAATCGAAGGGAGTTTGTCTGGCTTTGAGCAACGCCTCTTGACCATTTTCCGCCTCAGTCAGCTTAAACCCAAGCGGCTTCAGTAAGTCCACCAGAACTGAACGATTTTCCCATCGATCATCCACAATTAGCAAACGGCGGGGGACGCCTTCATAGCCAATGATTTGTTGTTCCTGGGTGATGGACAGTTGCTTGGCCCAGTTTTCGGCGAACGGCAGGTCAACCTCAAAACTGAACGTACTCCCCACCCCAAGCTGACTCTTGACCTGAATCTCCCCTCCCATCAGGGCGACAATTTTCTGACTAATGGCTAAACCCAGGCCTGTCCCATTTGAGCGATGTTTGTTATCCCCAACTTGCTCAAATGGTTGAAAGATTTGTTCGAGATCGGCGGAGTCGATCCCCACTCCCGTATCATCCACTTGAAACCGAATACCTCTTAACTTGGGCTCTTTTTTGGGTTCAGTAATGTCTACTTTTAGTGTTACAGAACCTTGTTCGGTGAACTTCACGGCGTTGCTCAGCAGGTTAATCAATACCTGACGCATTCTTTTTTCATCTGCGTAGATTCCCTCAGGCAAGTTTGGAGCGGGCTGATAAATAAACGTTACGCCCTTCTGCTCGGCTCGAATCCGACAAAGTTCGACCACGCCTTGCAGGAAGGACGGCAAATGTACTGCCTGTGGCGCCAGTTCGAGTTTACGGGCTTCGATTTTGGAGAGGTCGAGGATATCGTTAATCAGTGTCAGGAGATGCACGCCGCATTGTTGAATGATGCTGACGCCATGCTGCTCTTTGTCGGACCAGACTTTGGCTCGATAGAGAATTTGGGCGTAACCTAGGATGCCATTGAGGGGGGTCCGCAGTTCATGGCTCATGTTAGAGAGAAATTCGCTTTTAGCTTGGCTGGCGACTTCGGCTCTTTCTTTTTGCCGTTCTAATTGTTGATAAGATCGGTCAAGTTTAGCCGCCATCTGATTAAACTCGAGAGCGAGCTGTTCAATTTCGTCGCCAGTTTTGATTTCCAGACGATACTTTAAATCACCTCGACCAATGGTGGTCGTTCCATGCTGTAGTTTGTAAATTGAGTGGATGACTGGAAGTAAAATTAATTTAAACTGACCAAACAAGATCGCGGCAATCACAGCAATCACGATATGTTGAATAACTAAAACAGTTTGTTTAAATTGATTGACCTGTTGCTGAGTCAAATCATTTTTCTGTCGACTTCGATCTATTAATAAGTCTATATATAGTTCAATATCTTCACTAAAACCATTAATTGCTCTGACATCTTGTTGAAGTTGGGAAAAGCTAGAAGTAGTATCGGTAAGCCCTGTCGCCAATCGGACAAGATTATGATGGCGGCGACGAATTACAGATATTTCTTCTAACTCCGGCATCAACAACTCTAGTTCATCTAAACCCAGGAGGAAATTAGACCTGGCTTTCTGATATCTTGCCATATCAGAAGGGGTGCGATTTAACATCAGAAAATCTTTGAGCGCCACAACTTGATCTTGCAAAGAAATTTCCAAGTGTAGCGCTGTGTCAATTGCTTTTCTGGTTTTATCGCGACTTACCGTTACCGATTTCTCTACTTTCCTGAGTAAAAG
>JAAUYH010237431.1_pt1 | contig 42953 bp, 34 predicted proteins | sample 7278061 | NCBI WGS metagenome assembly JAAUYH01 (sample SAMN14350203, study PRJNA611818) | marine sediment metagenome | isolation source: surface marine sediment (0.6m) | place: French Polynesia: Moorea | collected 2018-08
CGTCTCCTGGGCCAACTTTCGCCTGCTATTAGACCGGCTTTGGGGCAACGCATGGATAACGCCCCACATCGAGGCGCCCCGCTGCCAGTACTTGCGCCGCTGACCGCTGACCATTTAGGAAACGCTATCCGGGCCACTCCATCCAGATTACTCAGGCAAAGAGCAATACCACCCCGGCCACAGCGGCAAATGCGCCCAAGATACTGCGCAGAGGCACCCGCTCGCGGTACCAAAATATCGATATCGGCAACATCCAGATCGGAATCGTCGACATGATGCTGGCAGCCACCCCAGTACTCGTATGCTGAATCGCATACAGAGACAATGTCACCGCCAACACCGGGCCGACCAATGCCCCCATCGCAGTATACGCCAGCCCGCGACGATGGCTGCGTGCAGCCCAAACCCGAGGCCATAGCCCGGCCAGCGAGAAGGCCACACCCACGCCCAAAAGCCCGGCATATACGCGAATCTGGGTGGCAGCAATGGCGTTGTAATCACCCATGCCGTGCTTGCTCAACACCAGCCCCACCGCTTGGCCCAACGCGCCGACAAGGGCCAGCAAGACCCCCGACAGCGACACCACCGTGGGCAAGGCTCTCCCAGAGGCTCGAATAGAACGACGTTCGGCAGTCGCGCCTCCCTCCGCCGGCTTGCGCTCGCCGGTTACAGTTACGCCAACCCCAGCACACGTCAGCGCAATGGCGAAAATCTCGAGTCCATCCAAGCTCTCGTGCAGAAATAGCCAACTGAGCACGGCCGTCATAGGCGGCGATAGCGCCATGATCAAGGTCGCCAGCCGCGGCCCCAAGACCACGAATGCGCGAAATAGACAGAGATCGCCGATGGCAAAGCCCGCGACTCCCGATAGCGCCAACCACAGCCAGATATGGCCATTGGCATCGAAGGGAAAGGGTTGACCACGGACGAGCCATGCCATGAGCGAAAGCAGCACCACCGCAAACATCAGCCGAATCGAACTGACAGCCAACGAGCCAATGAGATGACCGGCCTCAGCAAAGAAAATCGCGGTAGCGGTCCAACCCAACGCCGTGGCGAGCGCGGCGAGTTCGCCGATATGGGCAACGACAAACGACATCAATGAAAAGAGGAAAAAAGGTTGGGCATCCTACTCGCAATTGCTGGCGATAGCCATACAATGCGTTCCCTTCCATGTACACATCGACGTATCGGGCATCGCATGGAGATACTATCGGTGCCGTGCCTTTTCGCCCTCCCTTATAGTACCATCGGGTTTCCAGTAAGTTTCCTTATCTTGTTGACACACTGCGTCACGGGGCTAGCATACACAAATGGCAATGGGGAAAACGCTACTAGACAAACTGTGGGACGCGCATCTCGTTGTGCAGGAGCAGGACTGTCCCGCGGTCCTGTATATCGACCTTCACCTCGTTCATGAAGTGACCTCCCCCCAGGCTTTTACCGGTTTGCGCACCCGCGGCATGAAGGTCAGATGCCCCGAGCGCACGCTGGCGACGATGGACCATTCGACACCGACGCTGCCGCTCGAACCGGTAAGCCCCGGCGGTCGCTTGCCCATTGCCGATGACCAAGCGCGCCAGCAACTAGAACAGCTCGAGCACAACTGCAGCGAGTTTGGCATCCGGCTCCATGCGCTGGGCAGCGACAAACAGGGCATCGTCCACGTCATTGGCCCCGAGCTGGGTGCCACTCAGCCGGGCATGACCATTGTGTGCGGCGATAGCCATACCTCAACCCATGGCGCCTTTGGTGCTCTGGCGTTCGGCATCGGCACCAGCGAAGTGGAGCACGTACTGGCCACCCAATGCCTTTTGCAATACAAGCCCAAGAGCTGTGCAGTTGAGGTCCGCGGTCAACTGTCGGCCGGGGTGACGGCCAAAGACATTATTCTGGCCCTATGCGCCCAAATCGGCGTGGGCGGAGGTACTGGCTACGTGTTCGAGTATCGCGGCGCCGCCATCCACGCCCTGAGCATGGAGGGCCGTATGACGGTGTGCAATATGTCCATCGAAGCCGGTGCACGCGCCGGTATGATCGCGGCCGACGACACAACCTTTGCCTATGTTCAGGGACGCGAGCTGGCGCCAAAAGGTCCGGCATGGGATCGAGCATTGGCCCATTGGCGCACGCTGCAAACCGACGACGACGCCGCGTTCGACAAGACGGTGGAACTGGATGCCGGCAACTTGAGTCCCATGATCACGTTTGGCACCAACCCTGGCATGGGGGTTCAAATTGACCAAGCGGTACCCGCCCCCGACGATATGAACGACGCCGGCCAGCGCAATGCCCTCGAAAAAGCACTCGCGTACATGGAAATCGAAGCTGGCAAGCCACTTTTGGGCAAACCCGTCGACGTGGTTTTTATCGGTTCGTGCACCAACTCGCGCATCGAAGATCTACGCCAAGCCGCCGCTATCTTTGATGGCCGCAAAGTGGCCAATAGCGTGCGTACCTTGGTGGTTCCGGGCTCCCAAGAGGTCAAGCGTCAGGCAGAAGCCGAAGGGCTCGACAAGATCTTCCGCGCGGCCGGGGCCGAATGGCGACAGCCGGGTTGCTCTATGTGCATCGCCATGAATGGCGACGAACTCGAACCCGGGCAATACGCGGTCTCGACCTCCAATCGCAACTTCGAAGGTCGCCAGGGCAAGGGGGGACGAACCTTTTTGGCCTCTCCGCTCACCGCCGCCGCCACCGCAGTAACCGGGGCGGTTGCCGATTGCCGGCAGCTCATTGCATAAACGATCCGACGAGCCGCGGCAATGGCTCATCGCAGACGACCAACACCAACGAGAGCTGAGCCATGGAGCCATTTACGAACCTCAACTCGCGCGTCATTCAACTCATACGCGACGATATCGACACGGACCAAATTATCCCGGCCCGCTTTCTCAAAGTCACCGATAAAGCCGGCCTAGGCGAAAAACTCTTCTTTGACTGGCGCTATCACGACGACGGCAGTCCCAAAGCCGATTTCGTGCTCAACCGCCCCGAGAGCCAAGGCTGCCGCATTTTGCTGGCGGGTGACAATTTCGGCTGCGGCTCGTCGCGCGAGCACGCCCCTTGGGCACTCATGGATTGGGGTATCCGTGCCGTCGTCGCCACCTCGTTTGCCGACATTTTTCGCAACAACGCCCTGAAGAACGGCCTTTTGCCAGTAGCGATCACGCACGTCGACCACAGGGTCTTGCGCACGTCATTAGAGAACTCGCCGGATGGCGAGATCGGCATCGATCTCGATTCGCAGTCAATGGTCCTCAGCTCTGGTTCTGCTGAAGAAACTTTGCGCATCACCTATTTCGAGGTCGACGGCTTTGCCAAGAAATGCCTGCTCATGGGCATGGATCAGCTCGGCTATTTACTATCGCACGCCGACCGCATCGACGCATTTGAACAGGATAGACAGGATGCCAACAATGAATGAGCGCAATCATTCCGCCGACGGCCAAGCGCCCCCCGCGACGGCTGGTGGCTCGCGCGTGGACGTCGTAGATAGCGTAGATATTTACGATACGACCTTGCGCGACGGAGCGCAAACCGAGGGCATCGCGTTTACCTGTGACGATAAATTGCGCATCGCCCGACGTCTGGATCAGCTCGGCATTGCATTTATCGAAGGCGGCTGGCCTGGGTCCAACCCCAAGGACATCGCTTTTTTCGAGCACGCCCGCGACATGGAATGGCAGCACGCAGCCATTGCCGCATTTGGTGCTACGAGACGGCGCGGCATCGCCCCGGAGGATGACGACAATCTCGCCGCCATGCTCGACTGTCAGGCCGCAGTATGTACCCTGGTTGGCAAGAGCTGGACGCTCCACGTCCGCGAAGTCCTGCGCGCCAGCTTCGACGAAAACCTGGCCATGATCAGCGAGAGCGTGGCCTATTTGCGCGCGCAGGGTCGACGCGTCATCTACGACGCCGAGCACTTCTTCGACGGCTATCGCGCCGACCGCGCCTATGCCCTTGACACCCTGCGCGCCGCCATGAGCGGCGGGGCCGAGACCCTCGTATTATGCGATACCAATGGCGGCTCCATGCCCTGGGATGTCGGAGACATCGTCGCCGACGTCCTGCGCGAAATCGAGGGCGCGAATCTAGGCATTCACTGTCATAATGACAGCGAGTTGGCAGTCGCCAATTCTCTGGCTGCCGTGCGTGCCGGTGCCGTTCAGGTCCAGGGCACCATCAACGGTTATGGAGAGCGCTGTGGCAACGCCAATTTATGTGCCGTGATTCCCGATCTGGAACTCAAACTAGACCGCCGCTGCGTACCTCAAGACGCGCTGACGAAATTATACGATTTAGCGCATTTCGTCGCCGAAGTAGCCAATTGCGCCCTCAACGAGAGCATGGCCTATGTCGGCCGCAGCGCATTTGCCCATAAAGGCGGCATCCACGTCGCCGCCATGCGCCGCAACGAACACAGCTACCAGCACATCGCCCCGGCTCAAGTGGGGAATAACATGCGCGTCGTGGTCAGCGAGCTGTCGGGCCGTGGCAACTTGCTCAGCAAAGCCGAGGAATTGGGCCTCCGCTTTGAGGGTGAAGACGGCGGCAAGCACGCCGATCATGATGCAGCCAGTGACGAGCGCAAAAATAGTGGCGACCGTGACGAAGAATCCGTTCAGGCCGTTCTCGCTGAGATCAAAGACCTAGAGTCCCGCGGCTTTGCCTTTGAGGCCGCCGACAGCTCGGTGGCGCTATTATTGAAGCGGCGCAAGCCCGGCTACACCCCGCCCTTTCAACTGCTGGCCTATTCGGTCGTCGTCGAACACCGCAGCGTCCTCGGCACCTTTGCCGAAGCCACGGTCAAGGTCCAAGTCGGCGATCAGCGCTACCACACCGCGGCCGAAGGTCAAGGCCCAGTGCATGCCCTCGACCGCGCCCTGCGCAAAGCACTGGTAGCTGACTTTCCCCAAGTACAGAATTTTCACCTCGCTGACTACAAAGTCCGCATCCTCGACGGCGAGCACGCCACTGCTGCGACCACAAGGGTCCTCATCGAAACCACCGATGGCGGCGATCATCGCTGGGTTACCGTGGGCGCCTCCGACAACATCATCGAAGCCTCTTGGCGCGCGCTGGCCGATAGCTTTGAGTACGGGCTCACCGAGACCTACGGCCAAACCGAGAACACCCAGAATACCCAAAACACCGACGACAAAGACAAGCGCGGCAATGGAGACGGCCAAGCCGCCATGAATCTCGCCACCGCGGCGGCTGGCTGATTTTCAACTATGACAACAAACGCAACCATCGCAGTCCTTCCCGGCGACGGCATCGGCCCTGAAATTACGGCTGAAGCGCGCGCAGTTCTCGAACTTGTCGCCCAGCACGCCGGTCACAGCTTTAGCTTTTCCGAACATCTCATTGGCGGGGCCGCCATTGATGCAACCGGACAGCCTTTGCCCGCAGACACCCTCGCCGCATGCCGCGACGCCCATGCTGTCCTACTCGGCGCGGTCGGTGGGCCCAAATGGGACGATCCCAACGCCGCGATCCGACCCGAACAGGGCCTCCTGGGCATTCGCCGCGAACTGGGCCTCTTTGCCAATTTGCGCCCCGTCAAGGCTCAGCCCCTCTTTGCCGACTCCTCGCCACTCAAGCCTGAACGCATTGCTGGCGTCGACATGCTCATCGTACGAGAGCTCACAGGGGGCATTTACTTCGGTCAACCCCGCGGACGAGAGCGCGACAGCGACGGCACTGGTGAAGAACGCGGATTCAACACCATGGTCTACAGCGAAAGCGAAGTACGCCGTATCGCACGCTTGGCCTTTGACGCCGCCCGCAAAAGGCGCAAGCTAGTCACCTCTGTAGACAAGGCCAACGTACTCGATACCTCCAGGTTATGGCGCAGCGTCGTCAGCGAGGTAGCTGGCGACTATCCAGACGTCACCCTTGAGCACCAGCTTGTCGACTCCTGCGCCATGCGCCTCATCACCGCAGCCAACAGCTTTGACGTCATTGTCACGGGCAACATGTTTGGCGATATTCTATCAGACGAGGCCTCGGTCATCACCGGCTCACTAGGCATGTTGCCGAGCGCATCTCTCGGTGTCCCCAGCGGCGATGACGCCCTGCCCCGTGGACTATACGAGCCCATTCACGGCTCGGCCCCCGACATTGCCGGCCGCGGCATCGCCAATCCCTTGGCCACGATTCTGAGCGCCGCCATGCTGCTGCGCCATTCCCTCGGCTTGGCCAAAGAGGCTGCAGCCGTGGAAAGCGCCGTCGACGCCGCTCTGGCCAGCGGCGCCCGCACCTCCGACATGCTCAGCACCGCAGAGTCCGGCAGCGGGCAAGCGAGCCAGGCTCTCTCGACGCATGAGATGGGAGCGCTGGTCTGCAAAGAGCTGCAGCAGCAGCTCTGATCATTGCGCCTGACATAGAACGCATAGTGGCCCAATTCGGCTGCGCTCATCTTCCTTCGGGCTCCGACATCTCGTATGCGCAGCGACTTAGCCTAGCGCTGACGAAAGTTTCCTCCCGTTGTGGCGCTATCGCGTGGTCTCAGAAGGAGCATTTGCTCTCCTTGAGAAGGCTACCTTAGTTCCCCCAAGAGCATACATTCAAAACAAATATAATGACAAAAAATGTAAAATATTATTTATAAGCCCTCTTTGCTTGACTGTCGGGCGACACGTGACAAGAAAAGGACCACGTCGTTACGCAACGGCGCACTTCATCCGATGAAGAATTCCTAACAAGTCTAAAGAACTGCCATAAAACAAAACGAATACAGGTCCGACATGAAAAAATTATTATTAGTATTTTCCATTCTACTTATCAACACGTCGGCATTTGCTGGCGAACCTTGCTTTGAAGACGACAAAGAGTGCAATGCTCAATTGCCTGACGAACTCGATCTATTAGCCTTTGAAGGCACCCCCTCCCCGTTCCGCAAGATTCGCACTGTTCGCTTGCAGGCGAATAGCAATCGTAGCAATTGCATCGGTGCGTCTAGCAGAGACTCCAACGTCGGTATGTGGTCATGCACAGAATCGGCCGGTCGTTACGATTGGGATATTTGGGAGTCTAGCAACCCCAATTTCTTCTATTTAGTCAACCATTTATATGCCAACGACCACGACAACAATAGCAACCGATGTCTATCGCGACAATCGAGCTCCAATAGACTTAGGAACTATGAATTCAAGGGTAATATATGCGCCGCTTCCTATTTTCGCATTTGGAAAATTCTCGACGCCGATGGTAATCGACTCGATGCCGACGATATTCGTTTCAACATGCCCAGCGAAATTCAGCTAGTCAACGTCCAGATGGAACAATGCGTCGGGGGCTCCAGCGGCTCTCCAGTGCGTCTATATCCCTGCGAGCGTAGTGCATTCCAGATCTTCACCGTGCATCCGGCAGGGCCGATCAACTAACTTCCGATGCCATACGTGCCGAGCCAGACCCGTCGTGTCCGTACCTGTCAGCAGGTGGGAGCGCCGGAGGAACAAAAGCTCGCACCACCTCTCCGCCTACCGGAATCTCGATGTAGCTGCCAAGCCGCTTAGTCCTAACATGCAGGTCGCTCATCACGGGATGATGATAACAACCCGTTATTAAAAAAATACGCCCTTCGCTTTAATAAGCGAACCACTAAGTAAAACAGGCTTAATTAAGGCCGAGATTCTGAAGCCACCTCAGTGCTGAGGGACGAGGCCGCGGACCATGTCAATGATAGGGGCCAGGCCAGCTCGCGCGGCCCGACGCGCCGTCTCGGAGGGCGCGATGAAGCGGGCCAGTCCAGGGGCAAACGTGTAATACGTCTGCACCAGCAGTTCGCCAGTCACGTGAGTGCGCAGAAACCGATCCCGGAAACGCCGAAGCATATCGACATCGCGGTCCATTAGCGAACCATACGCGGCCGTGGCAACGAAACAAGCATCGACCTGACCGCTACTAAAATCGGTTGTCTCAACGCGAAAGATCGTAATTCCGCCGTAATTGCGACATTCGTCATAGGCGCGGATGGCCACGTAGTACTCGAGCCTCGGCAGGAGGTCGGTAATCACGAGAGATTGCTCCTCGCCAGCCACCACCGGTCGCCCCTGAATTCTCGCAGGCGTGGCGTCGGCGAAATTGTCTTCGGTAATGGGCGTGCCCGCCATGTAGCGCACTTCATACCCGGCCACCGTGCCTAGGTCGTCGTCATCCCCGGGCGCGACAAACGAGATCAACACTTCATTCGGTGCAGCATCAACTAGCTCCATGCCTTCGACTAGCCCCGGCAACTCCTCGTCAATCACGTTGGGCTCGACCCGAACCTGCACACGATACATGTCATCACCGCTGGCACGTAAGAGCAAACGAGCCGCCCCCGACCCTGGCACTTCGGTCGAGATGGTCATGTCCGGTGGGCGAATATCGCCGTCAAAACCATCGGGGTCACCGTAACCAACATACTCTGCGGTGCCAGTCACGTAGGATCGATCGTCGGCAATCGTGATAGGAATCTGATAGAGCACCGAAGGTTGGCCGCGATAGGGTTCGCCGTACTCAGACCAGGGAATGCCCGGAGGCTCTGGGTAACTGTAGAACTCGTTCTGATCGAGCTCTTTACTTACCTCCACCCACACGACGTAGTCACCGTTACTCAACCCTTGCGGCACTTGCCAATCGATGCGAAACGGCTCGTCGCCTAACGGAGTTGGCTGTGAGACCGCTTCGAAAGGATTCATCGTTGAAAAATCCGCGACCGAGGGGTGATCGACGCCACTGGTATAGTCAAAGTCGGCACGCGGTGGATAGCGACTCACATCCGACTCCGACAGCATGCCCTTATCGGTATAAACGGAAGTGGCACAGGTCTGTGTATCCCAAATGCTGTCACTCTCTCGGGTCGGTCGGCAGTAGAATGCCTCATTCGAGGAATGACCCATTGGATGGGATAGATCGCGTTCGTCGCCATCTTGAAATACGACAAGCGGCCACGTCATACCGTGTCGATGAGCCCATACAGGGAAGGTCGAGATTCGGCGCCCGTAAGGCCAACGGTACCCCGTATTGAACTCCATGATGCCGGGACGGTTGCCCATCCCGTACGTCCCGGTAAGCCGGGTTATGAAGGCCGTATCTACGTAATTACCATCACTGTCTTCGACCCAGGCAACAATCTGCAGATCGCTCGTCGGCATCATTTCGACTTGAACGAGCCGGCAATCTCCAGCCTCGACTTCTTCACCCTGGGCGTAGGCATCCGCAGTCGTCATGGCTGCTTGACATGCCATCACTGCAGCAGATAGCAGCAAAGCCCTGAGCCAATGCCCCTGTCCAATATCACCCGAATCGCGGTCCAGCACATATCTCCGCGTCATAACAGAGGATTATCGCAGAACGCAGTCCTACGGCAAGGTACTCTAAGCCGCACAATAGTTAAAAACTATCTCGGCCAGTCCTTTTGTCTCCATCCGCGCTACACTTTGCACACGCCTTCTTTGCACCGACCTGTCCATTTGAGACGGTTCTTAGCAAAGACGTTGTAACCAGCATCAAGTAACTGCGATATCAATGGCAGCCGGGATACCGGCATCAGCCAGCCGAGACCGATCGCGCTGTATAGCCTCCGAAACACCTCGACACCGTCGATCCAAGCGCCATCTGGCAGCCTCCCTTGAATGCGCTGCATAAAATCGTCGAGAGTCTTGCCGTACGCTTCTGGCCGAAAGCCAGCATCGGCGATGTCGGTGAAGCGAATATTGTTGCGTTTGTCGCGACGCTGTAGCATCGAGATTTCGCGCATGCATAGCGGGCAGTCGCCATCAAAGAACACTTCTACGTCCCAACTTGTGTCACTCATGTGTATCCTCCAAGCCATGCGCTGGCTGTACTGAGCGGCGCGCTATCGTGTATTCGCTACCACCCAATGCCGGAAGTCGACTTTTTCGACCATTGAATTCAATGTAGCAGGAAGAAATCGCCGTCACAACCTGATTTTGTGGATCTCCACGCAGAAAATCGCCTTTTTCGACCATTTCACTCTAGCTCGTTTGGTCGGATTTGGTACTCCTTCATTTTATTGTAGACAGACGCTCGACTGATCCCCAACCGCTTGGCCGCCTTGGTGGGTGACCCATCTGCGTAGCGCAATGCTTGCGTGATCGCATCACGTTCGACGGTCTTGACCGCCTCCTCGACTACCCGCTTTAGCGGACGGCCCGCCTCCGCATCCACGGTAGCAATTTCGACTCGCGCTCCACCGACGGCGCCATCGCTGTCATGCAAGCCCACTAGGTCCAGGTCATCCGAACGAATTTCATCGCCTGGACAGAGAATCGCCGCCCTCGACAATACGTTCTCCAGTTCACGAATGTTTCCCGGCCAATGATACGATGACAGCCGTTTCATCGCTCCCGGTGAAATCTTCCCCGGCAAGCGAGCCTCGCCTCCAGCAAAGGTTTTGGTCGCCCCGCGTCGACGGGTCAAAATGTGGGCCGCCAAAAGGGGAATATCTGTGCGCCGTTCTCGCAGTGGCGGAACCTGCACAGGAACCACCGCCAGACGCCAGTAGAGATCCTCGCGAAATAGCCCCTTGCTCACATGGGCCTTCAGATCCTTATTCGTCGCTGCGAGCACGCGGACATCCACGTTGACAAATTGGTCGCCACCGACAGGCTTGATCTCGCGTTCCTGCAGTACCCGCAATAGCTTGTTCTGCACCGCGGGGGCGATATCGCCAATTTCGTCGAGAAAAATGGTTCCCTGATGGGCCTCGCGAAACAATCCGCGACGGGCTTTCCCGGCTCCAGTAAATGCCCCCTTTTCATGACCAAATAGCTCTGCTTCGAGCAGCGTCGGCGATAATGCCGAGCAATCAAACGCCACAAACGGCTGCTCCGCGCGAGGTCCGATACGATGGATCGTGCGCGCGAGTAGTTCTTTGCCCGTACCACTCTCGCCCAAAATGAGCACCGTCGCGTCAGAATGCGCCACCCGTTCGACGAGCGAAATGAGCTGCCGCATGGGTGGCGAGTCTCCCACTAACTGGACCACACCGCGGGCCCGGTCCACCTCGGAGCGCAAGCGACGCACTTCACGGGTCAGATTGCCGTGGTTGGCCGCGCGCTGGACCGCAGCGCGGAGTTCCGCCGCACTCACGGTTTTCCGCAAATAATCGAGGGCGCCCAAGCGCATTGCTTTGACTGCGTCCTGCACACTTGCCTGCGAAGTCAAAAAAATAACTCCTAGATCGGGCGCGATCTTGCGCAGCTTGCGCAAGAGCTCAAAACCGTCAATCCCCGGGAGTTCGGTATCCACTAACAGCACATCGTACGGGGTTTCATGAATATGCGCTAACGCATCGCCGGCATTCTCGACCCCGTCGACGCGATAGCCCTCGCCCAGCAGCAATGATACCAAACGGTGAATTTGCGGCTCGGCATCGATTACGAGCACCCGCTGAGTAATTTGTCCAGCATTCGTCGTCATGACCCCGGCTCTCCTAAATGCGTCGCATAAGCACGCGGAATTAACGGAATCGCAACGCGGGCGACCGTTCCCTCCCCGAGTTTCGACTGAAAGGTCAAGGTGCCGCCGTGCTCTTCGACGATGCGCATGCAAATTCCCACCCCCAACCCCGATCCGCGATCGCCACGAGTGGTAAAAAACGGCTCGCCCAGACGCTCAAGCACCTCGGGCGGCATCCCCTCACCGCGATCGGTCACGGTCAAGACCCCGAATTGCTTACCATCGTCCGCCGTACTCTCGCTTAACTCCAACACGATCACGGCGCCCTCATCCGTGGCCAACACCGCATTGCTAACGAGGTTAATCACAACCTGGGAGAATTTATGATAGTGCAGGGCAGCCAGCGGCCGGCTTTGATAGCGGCGCTCGATCACGCGTGCACGCACATCCTTGTCGTAGCGCAAAATCGCAAGCGCCTCATCCACCACAGCGGCAATATCAGCGGGCTCTCGATCCAACGCGTCCGGTGCCGGCTGCAGACGTTTGCCGCCTTCGGCCGCGGCAAAATCGCGGATCTCGTCGACCATCGCCGATAGGCGTTTCTGCGCTGCAATGATAATATCTGCCAGTTCTACTAATTCGGGATCGCTGGCCAAACGACTCTTCATCGCTTCGGCGTAGCCCACGAGAGCCAACTGTCGCGATAACTCATAGGCGATACCGCTGGCCACGCGCCCCACCGCAGCCAATTGCTCGGCATGCAGTAGACGTTCGGTGGCAGCGCGCAATTCCGTATGGGTGCTGCGCAGCTCTTCGTGCACCACTTCGACCCGCTCTGCCGATTCCTTCAATGCAGCATCCCGCCGGGCGAGTGCTTCGCGGGCCTCGTAAAGCTCCCTATGTAATCGCTGCCTATCCAAGCCAGCGCGCAGACGCGGCAATAATTGACTCATATCACAAGGCTTGGACACCATGTACAAGGGGCCCAATACCGCACCCACCTGGGCCGTGGCCTCATCGTCATCTGCAGGCGTCATCGCCACAATGACGATGTCGGGATCGCGCGCGCGCAACTGGGCCAATAACCCCAACCCATCTCCCATTCCCGATCTGATAGACAAAATCACCGCGTCAGGAACGATATCCCCCATGCGTGCCTGCACCTGCTCTGGGGCCGAAAATGTCTCAATTTCGTGCCCTGCCTCCTGAGCCAGAGATGCTGCCAAATTCTTCGCGGCTAGGGGATCGTCATCGATAACAAAAATCTGACTCTCGATCATGGAATCGCTCAAGCCTCACAACAGAAACGTCTAACATTCTAGACATGATCTATGTGTTTTGACAATCGCGTTGCACTTTTCATCGCTAACTTCCTGAATTTACCTATCCAATCGTATGGAATGGCATTTGCCCTACGTGTCGCGCACTAACTCTGCAAAACCACGCCTCACGGAGTCATGATGAGCGATCAATCAGTGCAATCTTCACGCAATGTCAAAACCTCTGAACATCCGCCCAAAAAACACGCTCCCCTATCCTCGAAACTGGGAGCCAGCGAGCACAACTACGTCTTCTCCATCGCGATGAAGTACGTAAAGGATGAGGAGGTTGCCGCCGACATTGCCCAAGATGCACTGCTGCTGGCACATCGACACCGGGCCAGTTTTCGTGGTGACTCTCGGTTTTCGACCTGGCTATATCGCATTGCGGCCACTACGGCTCTCATGTATCTGCGCCGCAAACGACGCCGCGCTCTCGAGGTCATGGCCCCCATCGGCCCGGCGGAAGAGCCATCGTTCGCCGACGAGCAACAGGCAACCCATTGCTCGCCCGACGAGGCCTTCGACCGTCGAGAAGCTGTTGAACTCATCGCTCGGCGCCTCGACGAACTCGGCGACAAGTATCAGCGTATTTTCTGGATGCGCTATCTTGAGGGCTACACCGAGAGTGAAATCGCCTCGCGCCTCGACTTGACGTTAGCCACTGTCAAGACCCGTGCACACCGTGCCCGCGTGGCAGTCCGCGACAGCCTGCGTACCGCCGCCTGAACCATATATCACGGTCCCCGAACCCTGCTCAACAACAAGGTTGACAGAGATCGAGTGGCCTTCTAAGCCTTGCGTATGCCCCCTGTCACCAAACCCAAGAACAAACCGACCCCACGTGAGGCCCCAAACCAACGCCAGACTCAATCGGGCCTACCGCTGAAGACCGCGTACGGCCCCGAAGACCTCGCGGCCTCCGATTGGAGTTATCAAGAGCAGCTCGGCGACGCAGGGCAATATCCCTTTACCCGCGGCCCCCATGCCACCATGTATCAGGGGCGTCTATGGACCATGCGCATGTTCGCCGGCTTTGGTACCCCCGAAGACACCAACAAGCGCTTCAAGTTCTTGCTCGAACAAGGACAAACCGGGCTGTCTACCGCCTTTGATATGCCGACGCTGATGGGGTACGACCCCGATCACGGGCGTTCGTTGGGTGAGGTTGGTCGTGAGGGTGTCTCGGTGGCCAGTATTGAGGATATGGAACGACTCTTTAGCGGCATTCCGCTGGACAAAGTGTCGACCTCGATGACGATCAATGCGCCCGCCTGCTTTCTCTTGGCCCTGTATATCGCCGTGGCAGAAAAGCAGGGAGTCGCGCCCAATCAACTGCGCGGCACCCTGCAAAACGACATGCTCAAAGAGTTCATCGCGCAAAAAGAATGGATCTCTCCGATCCGTTCCCATATGCGCATTATCCGCGATATGCTGGTCTACTGCACCGACGAGATGCCCCAGTGGAATACCATCTCGATCAGCGGCTATCACATCCGCGAAGCCGGTGCCACCGCGGTGCAAGAACTTGCATTCACCTTGGCCGATGGCGTCGGTTACGTCGAGCTGGGTATTGAGGCCGGCTTATCCGTGGACGACTTTGCGCCGCGGCTGTCGTTCTTTTTCGATGTTCACAACGACTTCTTCGAGGAAATCGCCAAGTTCCGCGCCGCCCGGCGACTCTGGGCCCGGCTCATGAAGGAGCGCTTTGGCGCACAAAACCCGCGCTCTTGGATGCTGCGTACCCACGCGCAAACCGCCGGGGTTTCGCTCATGGCGCAGCAGCCGCTCAACAACGTGGTTCGCACAACGATGCAGGCCCTGGCGGCCGTTCTCGGCGGTACTCAATCGCTGCACACGAATTCCTACGACGAAACTTATGCCTTACCGACAGAAGATGCGGCTACTCTGGCGCTGCGCACCCAGCAGCTCATCGCCTGCGAAAGCGGGGTCAGTAACGTAGTCGATCCCCTTGCCGGCTCGTATTTTGTCGAATCGCTCACCGACCAGATGGAAGCGGCAGCGCGCGCCTATATTGACAAAATCGACGCGATGGGCGGCATCGTTAAAGCCGTGGAAGAGGGCTACCCACAGCGGGAAATCGCCCGTTCTGCATATGAATTTCAGCGCCAAGTAGACAGCGGCGAACGCACCATCGTCGGCGTCAATACCTACAAGAGTGACGAAGATGACGATGCGATTCCCCTGCTCAAAATCGCGGCCGAAGTCGAAAGGCAGCAGATCGAACGCGTCAAAGCATTGCGCGCAAACCGCAATGAAGAAGTCGCCCAGCAGGCAATCGCAAAAGTACGGGAAGCGGTACGCGATCCAAAGCACAACATCATGCCACCCCTCATCGCGGCGGTGAAAGCATACGTAACCCTCGGAGAAGTTTGTGACATCTTCCGTGAGGAATTCGGCGAGCACCGCGATCCCGCTTACTTATAAGTAGGACGAGGAAACTCAGGCATTGATCGCTTCCTCAACGAGGCGCTTGACCACCCCGGCATCGACACGTCCTTTATGCTGTTTCATCACTGAGCCGACGACCCGGCCAGACATTTTCTTGGCCTTGTCTTTATCGGCGCCATCAATGCCAAGATCCGTGAGGGCTTGTTTCACTGCAGCCCGAACCTCATCTTCCCCGAGTTGCTGAGGAAGGAATTGAGCGCAGAACTCAACTTCGAATTTCATCTGCGCCACCTGCTCCTGGCCGCGCTCTCCGAGCGCCTCGTACTCCTTTTGCGCCTTGGCCATGGACTTGCTGTACGCGCCGATCACGTCGACATACAGGGCGTCGTTCACCTCGCCCTTGAACCCCTTCGCGGTTCGACGCTCCATAACCTTCGTCTCAAGCATCCGAATCACGTTCGCGGTCTGCAGGTCTTTACTCTTCATCGCCTCGGTCAACTGTTGGCGCAAGCGTTCTTCTATCGACATGGGATCCTCCACAGAGGCAGGCAGTGTAGCCGATACCTCAGTGGTGGGTAGTAGATGTGCAGCCCCATTGTTTTGCTCGAAAATCTTGCCTTCAGAGAACGTTCGTTGTTCAGTGCATCGAAGTTTTCTCTCAAAAAATTATCTATTTATTTTCAAATGGTTAGAACTCATCACGCCCCGACCCTCGCTCTTCTTCAGTGCTGAACATCAGACTAGTGCGCTAAAACCCAAGCATGCGCATCGCCTGTGTGTACCTGCCGTCCTTCCCACTGCAAGCGCACGTTCGCCAAGCCCCTCACCTGGCGAATTTGCCAGTCGCCATTACTGTAAGTACAGACGACGGGCTTGTGATACGCACCTGCAGTCGATCGGCCTGGGCCGAGGGCGTCCGCCCTGGGATGCCCGCAGCGACCGCCCGCATCATCGCGCCAGATCTGCAATTGGTCACGTCTGCCCCGTCGGTATGCGAACAAGTTCTCGACGCCATTGTCGACAGTCTCATCGGTATTTGCGATGAGGTGGACGTCGGTACCATTGGCACCGATGGCGATGCCACGAGCGTACACAGGGCCATCTATGTTCCGGTCCCCACTCGCAATCGAGCAGCCGCCTTTGGTCAAAAGCTGCTCAACCATTTATCTCGTCAGGGGTTGCGCGCTCGCGTCGGTATTGCCGACGACCGATTTACCGCCCACATTGCCGCCGTAACCGTACAGCGGCGCGGACGCACCGCCCGACTCGATGCGGACGGCAGCACTCAAGCCGGAGGCAGCCCTCCACCGGTCTTTCAACAGGCTTGCGAGGTGGTACCACGCGGCGGCTCGGCGGCGTTTCTGGCACCACTGCCGCTCAATTATCTATCCATCGACTCCGATGTCCAGAACATGTTACAAACCCGCGGTATCAAGACCGTTGGTGATTTTGCCGCCCTGCCACCGCCATCAGTAAGCCAGGATTGGAGCGATGTGGATTTTTGGGGATTGGCACGAGGCCGTGGGCCCCGACATATTCGCGGCATCGATCGCGTCCAGGTGCTTGAGCGGATGTTGTGCGAACGGCTAGAACTCGATCCCAACGCGAGCATGGCGAGCGAGCTAGAACTCGCTCTAAGAACCCTCAGCGACCGCGTGGCGCAACGGCTGGAGGGTCGAGGACGTATGGCAAAGGCATTGGTGCTCCGCGTGCGGCAGGTCAACGGCGACTGGCACAACCATGAGATTCCGCTGTCCATGCCACTGGCGGCAGCAAGCGAGCTCTTTGCGGCTGCATCGAGCGCATTGACAACGCCGACCGAGCAAGCGTCGGATGCAAAACCGAATGCAACAGCGGATGCAACACCGAATGCAACAATAGACGGACAGCAGGTAGAACCCGACCCCATCGCCACCACCGGCAACATCGCAGGACTGGAGCTCGAGGTAAGCACCGAGAGCGATGCCAATCCATTTGAGCTCCAACTCTTCGACGCCGATGAGCATACGGGCGATGGCGATTCCGTGTCAGAGAATGCTCACGCAGAACAAGGCATGAACGAAGTACTCTCGCTGGCGCAGGTGCGATCGCAGTCGGCGAAATCCCGGTCCCGCAGACGGCATACGCCACGGCGCGCGACCAATGCCTCCGCCATGATGAAGCAGCAATTGCTCTTCGACCGCGAGAGTGCCTAAGAGCCTGCGTGAGTTAACCCTTGAGCTTTGTGAGCAGACCGGCAGCCTGGTCAATGACGGCCTCTTGATGAGGCTGTAGCTCCTGACCACCGAGGGCGCTCACAATCGGCTCAAAAGGATCGTCGACTTCAGTCTTAATTCCAGACAGTTCTTCGATAACGGCCAACCCGTAGAATGGAACTGTCACGGCATCGTAGCCACCTTCATGCAACATGACCAGACGACCGCCACAGACGTCATTTGCGACCTCCATGAGCATCCTGGTCAAGCTGCGATAACAACCACTCGTCATGATTTGACGCCCCAGCGGATCAAAGCCGCCGGCATCAAATCCCGACGGCACGATGATGATCTCTGGTCTGAACGCGCGCAATGCCGGTACGATCACCCGCTCGTACGTGGCCTCGTACGCGCCAATGCCCGACCCTGGAGGCAAGGGAATGTTCATATTGAAGCCCTCGCCAGCCCCTTCACCGATTTCAGACATATATCCCGAATCAGGCGGAAAACAGCGATCCTGGTGAACAGAGATAGTCAGCACGTTGGGATTGTCGAAGAATGCGGCCTGGGTACCGTTGCCGTGGTGAACGTCCCAATCGACAATCGCAATCCGTCTCACTCTACGCACCTCCATGAGATGCTTCGCCGCAATCACAGCATTGCCGAAAATGCAAAACCCCATGCCCGTATCGGATAGTGCGTGATGCCCAGGCGGACGTACCAATGCGTATACATTGTCTAACCGACCGGACAGAACCGCATCTGCGGCTACGATCGCGCCTCCCGCAGCAAGTGTCGCAATGTCAAAACTGCCACGCCCCATGGGGGTGAGAATGCCCGCTTCCGCACCGTATAGATCGTTGGCGTCCTTGATCTTTTCGTAGTAGTCGCTGGTATGAAAGCGGCAGATTTCCTCTTTCGTGGCATGCCTCGCCTCCACCGTGACGAGCTGTTTCAATAGGCCACTCACCTCCAAGACGTTGCGCAAACGCCGCTTCGTCGACGAGTTCTCAAAATGCCGATACGGCTCTATAGGCATACCCATTGGGAGAATGCCGCCGAAGGCGAGGGTGTCATGCCACATGTAAATTTCGTGATAAAGAAAACCAGTTTTCATTCCCACTTATCCCCTATTTGAGTGTGTTGATGAGGAGTCTGCGCATCATGCCAGAGATAGCTGATACATGCAGCTCATCCTCGACGAGGACTGACGGTAATTTCACGTTTTGCCGTCAAAGTTCTGATGGGGTTTTCGTGCGAATTCATTTTTCATAACGCAGCTTTATTGTGTATTGCGTCATGCTGGTGTCAGAAGGGGGGAATCAGAGGTCGCAGAAGGGGAAAGATAGTTCAGTTCTGCCTGAGCTGAGCCCGCTGACGGCGCAGCGTCTCCAGCTCAGCAACCGAGAACTGATAGCGCTGGCGGCAAAAATTACAGATCACCTCGGCGCCACCATCTTCCTCAATCATGGCCCGCAAGTCCTCATCCTCTAGCTGTGACAGTGAGTTCAATATGCGCTCGTGCGAGCAGGAACAAAAATAGCGCACTGGTCGGGTATCAAGGGTATTGAGATTCGCACCGGCTCGGCCCAATACTTGTTTCACCAAATACACGCCAACCGGCTCGTCTATCTGTTGCGGCAAAACCGCCATCGCCGCTTGCAGCGCCCCACCACGCAATGCCGCACGCGCAGCCATTACAACATCGACCCCCTCACCGTCGGGCATGCACTGGATCAGCACCCCAGCGGCCATGGCGAGCCCATCTCTATTGAGCACCACCTCACAGCCGAGGGCGCTATCGATCTGCTCGCTCGTGGTGAGCAATCGCTCCACATCCTCATCGACCTCGCCACTGACAATCGGCACCTGACCGCTCACAGGCTGGCGCAGACCGAGGTCACGGACCAAGCTCACGGTGCCGGTCTGGCCGATTCCACGAGCCACCGATACGCGTTGCCCATGAGGGCCTGGAACCAACTCGGCCGGATGTTTAATATATGCACGCACATCGCCACGATCGGTCGCGTCGGCAATCAGGGGGCCGAACGGACCACTGCCATGGATTTGCAACGTGACCTGCTCCCCGCCTTTGGTCAGCGTAGCTAAAAGCAATGCGCAGGTCGCGCTGCGCCCCAACGCCACCGCTGCACCGCCCACCGCCCCGTGGCGGCTTGCGGCCTCACGCGACACCTCTGTCGTGGTCACCGTCACCACCCGAACCGTGGGCTCAGACAATAGACACCGTGAAATTTCGTCAGTCATCGCCGCCATCATACACGACGCATCGCCCACCCCCACGTCGTCCTCCCCGACACAAAAGGAGCATTGAATGACGGCAAAACTCGGCGAAAAAACCCGGTTTTTACCTTTGACATGTACTCTATTGGTTGCTATTTAAAGAGTCAAAGGGGCGACACCTTTGCTTACTTACTATGAGTAAGAGGGTAGTAATACGATGGCATACTGGCTCGGCATACTCGGAATCGAGAAAGCGACGCGTTTCGCGCTCTTCTCGGGCATGTTTGGCAGCCTCAGCGGCAATCGCCCACGCCCGTGCAACCTAGATCACACTACGCACGTCAATATTGAAGTAGGCGCGGATTCGACCCAAGCCTATCCCAGAAAGGCACTGCCTTCGTAGATGCACTCTCCATCGACGAACCAAAGGCCACCTGGGACTCACCTCGGTGGCCTTTTTTATTTCTTGCAACCATCTCCGCACAGAATTGTCTGATGTAGTGAGGCGGAAATCTCATATATCTCTTCAGGATATCGGTATGTTCTGAAGAGGTTATATTGAATTGCCAGTGGTGCGCCGTTGGCGGTTTATGAGGACGGAGTCATGTGGAAACGCGGTCAAAGAAAACCCAGAGATGAGCCATAATTGGGACGAACCATCATGGCGATGAGCCATAACAGAGGGACGAGCTACATATTGTCCCTTCAAGGGCATTTCCCCTCATATTCCCAAGGGGACGACGCTCCCTTTACGCCATATCGACTTCGTCGATAAAACGCTTCATTAAACCGTCAATCATGAGATTGCGCTCGCTCGCATCGTATTTGCCGTCGCGCCAACCGGCGTGGGCATCTTCGTAGCGCTGCTGAGTCTCCTGGATGATGTTCTTGTAGACGCCGACCTTGCGGATGATGTCTTTCTGATTGCGCCAGAAGTAAGACACCATCGACGCCCCTGCGGCCACGGTGAGCACCAAACCGAGCGGACCGCCGATCGCGTAGCGCAGGCCAACTTGCAACGCGACCACGGCGGCGGCTCCGATCGCGAGGCGCTTACCACCGCCGCGCTGGGTCACCGAATCTTTGGCCAAGGCAAAGGCAGTCTGTCCGCTCGCGATGATGAGCGCGATGAAGTTCCCCTTGCGCTTGGACCAGCCGCGGTCGTAGTACTCGCGAATTCCGACTTTTAGGAACGAGTCGAAATCGTCGTAGAGGCTGACTTGTGCGCGTTGATCTTGGCTGGCGTTTGCGGCGCCCGATCCCGAATTCCGTTCCGTATCCATCCTCGGCAGTGTAGCACCGTCGCCGCCATTCCGCCCGGTCCAGCGTGATCAATGACCGCGCTGATATGTACCTGCCAACACCATCTTCAGCCCTACACAATCGGGGCAGCCTTGCGTTGACAGCCATTAGCGCCTCGAACACAGTCGAAGGATGAGGCGTTTGGCACTGCTTGCACTACTGGCCTGGATTCCTGTTGTTTTCACGATGAAGGATGCGCTTGCCGACCTCGACAGTGGTACCCGCAAGTTCCTTCGCGGAGACTATCAAGCGGCCCGAGCCGATCTGCGCCGCGTGCGCGGCGTGGACAAACAGCGTGCCGAACTGCAGTTGGTGCGCATAGAGATCCGCCTTGGCAACTATACGACTGCAGAGGATATGGCACGAGCATTGGCCAAACGGAATAGTCCCAAAACGAGCCTGCCAGCACGGGTTCTCTTGGGCGAAGTCCTACTGGCGATTGGACGCTATGACGAGGCCCGTAGTGAGCTCGAAGCCATCGCCGGCAGCGGAGCCCCCTCATCAGCGACATCGCCATCTGTATCCGGAACCACATCGGGTGACGAGCTCACCACGCTGCTCAGAGCTCGCTATCTATTGGGCCTGACCTACCTGACCCTCGGCCTTGAGACCGAGGTCGCAGCAACATTTGAGAGATTTTTTGCCGACTGGAACGCCAACGTCATCGACCAACAAAACCCCGAACAGCTGATGTACGTGGCCGAAGCAGCCCGCTACCGCCAGGCGTTTGAAGATGCCAACGATGTCTTCCGCGAGGCGGTGGCGCTGGCACCGGAATTCCTGGACGCCAACATCGCATGGGGCGCCTTCGGTCTCGACAAATACGCGGTCGCCCTTGCCGAACAGAGCTTTGACGAGGTACTCAAACGCGATCCCAACCATCCCGATGCCCATCGCGGCATGGCGTTGGTCAAGCTAGAGCAGAGCTACGACGTCGCCGCAGCCCTCAGTCACCTCGAAAAGGCGCTGGAAATCAACCCCCGCCATGTACCCTCGCTGCTGGCACGAGCCACCCTCGAGATCGACCGCAACCAGTGGGATGCCGCCCGCAAGAGCATTGACGAGGTGTTTGCCGTCAATCCCAACAGTCTAGAAGGCCATAGCCTGCTGGCCACGGTTCACTGGCTGCGCGACGATACCGCAGCCTACGAGGCGGCGCGCGACAAAGTCTTTGCCATCAATCCGCGCTATGCCGAACTCTTTCACATCGTCGCTCGTAGTGCGGTGAGAGAACATCGCTATCGCGCCGCCATCGCTCTCGAGGAGCAGGCGGTGAAAATGAACCCCAAGTACTACGAGGCCATGCAAGCACTCGGCACGGGATATCTACGCTTGGGCCAGGAAAAGGAAGGGCTCGAGTGGTTGCGCAAAGCGTGGGAGGGCGATGAGTACAACGTCCGTACCTACAACACCCTCAACCTATTCGAAGAGGAAATCCCAAAACAATACAGCTTCGCCCGCGGCAAATCGTTCCTCTACCGCTATCCCAACCAGGAAAAAGCCCTTCTGCGGCGCTACATCGAGCCGGTGTTGGAAGACGCTTTTGCCGACATGGTCGCGCGCTACAAATTCCGCCCGCAAACCCCTGTGATTATCGAGCTATTTCACGACCCGCAACATTACAGCGTACGCACCGTGGGTCTGCCCAATTTGGGCGCCCTCGGCGTCTGCTTCGGTCAAGTCATCACCGCGATGTCGCCATCCGTCGGTGAAATCAACTGGGGCATGGTGCTCTGGCATGAGCTGGCGCATATATTTGCCATTCAGATGTCACGCTCGCGCGTTCCGCGCTGGTACACCGAGGGATTATCGGAATACGAAACCCTGCGCGCCCGCCCCGAGTGGCGACGGGAAAACGATGCCGACTTGGCCGCTGCAGTGGCCAACGGCACGTTGCCGTCAGTGGCCGAACTCAACCACAGCTTCATGCAGCCAAATCCCCAGGGCGTCATCACGGCCTATTATCAATCGGCAGTAACGATTGAGTACATTGTGGAGACCCATGGATTTGAGCAAGTCGTGGCCGGCTTGCGCTTATTTGCCGATGGCCATGAGACTGCCGCCGTCATCGAAGCCATCACCGGCCAGAGTGTGGCCGATTTCGATCGCGCATTCCGTCGCTACTTGGAAGCCCGGTTAGCGCCGTACCAAGATGTTTTTCGCATACCCACGACCGGCGTCGACGACGTCACCGCGCTCGCCATTGCGGCCGATGCTCGTCCGAGCGATGCCGATGCCCAAGCCAAACTGGCATTGGGCCACTTTTTCGACGGAAATGCCGAAGCAGCCCAAGCCGCCGCAGACAAAGCCCTGGCAATAGACGAGAGCAATACAATCGCCCTTTATATCGCAGCCGAACTCGCCGTACGCCAACGCGATGTAGCGGGAGCACGTGCTCGCTACCGGACCCTCATCGCTGCTGGCGGTGACAACTACGACGTCCGCACACGCCTGAGTCTACTTGCGCAGATGCAGGGCGACACCGACGAAGCCATCGCCCAGCTATGTGCGGCCAAAGCACTCGATCCCGAACGCTCATATCCATACTTGAAACTGGCCGAAATCTACCGCGAGGTGGGGCGCACCGAGGAGGCATTGCACGAACTCGAAACCTACGTGATGCTCGAACAGATGCAGTACGGGCCGCTCAAGGAACTCGTCACCTCTTACGCCACTGCGCAAAATTGGCCCAAGGTGCGCGATTTTGGCCAAATGGCGGTATTTATTCAGCCATTCGATGGCGAAATGCTCACGACTTTGGCCACGGCCTATTTAGAGACCGGCGATCTCGACAAGGCTCTATTCAACTTCGACAGTGCGCTCATGAGCCAGCCCGAGATCCGGCGACCGGCATTGGCCCATCTGGGACGAGCACGGGCGCTGCTCGGCAAAGGGCAAAAACGCCAAGCCAGAGAAGCGCTGCGGCGGGCACTGGCCATTGAGCCGGAAAATGCCCAAGCCCTTGAGCTGCGCAAGCGGATGGCGACAAAGTAAACCTCTCGCAAGCCCAGGAATATCTGGGCCCCGCGAGAGAAGTGGGGTGAGCGACGGGAATTGAACCCGCGACAACCAGGGCCACAACCTGGTGCTCTACCGACTGAGCTACGCCCACCAGCAGACTTACACATACAGCGCTTTGCCGCCGTCGTCGAGGGCTTGTGCGAGGTTTGTATCTGCGAACGACCGTCTGTATCATGCTGAACCATCTCATCACGCAACAAGCAGCATCACAGGCCATCAATCTTCCTCGCCATCCGGCCGGTCCATCATCTTAGGTTGCGTCTCTGCCTTTCCCATCGCGACCCTGGGTTGCGTTTAATGTGCAATAGCGCACAATAGCTCGCTAGATCGCCCAGTCGTGCACGGTCAGCATCTTTGCTTCCTCAACACTGATCTCCTCCCAAATACGATGAAGATCGGATGAGGGTCAGACGAGGATAGGACAGGCCGGACACGTCCACTCCCTGGTGACCCCTTCCCCCCTCGTAGGACATTCACATGGCAGATCCCAAAACCCCTAAATTCAGCCCACCGCAACCACATCAATCCGATCAAAGTGCCGACAAGCAGCATGTTGCCGAACGTCGCACATTCCTGCAACTGAGCGCGCTGGCCAGCGCAGGAGCATCCCTTGGCTTGCTCTCCAACACCGCGCATGCAGACGACGGTGCGCGCAACGGCGACCCAAACGACCACGACAACGGCGGCGACATCGACGTCCAACATCTCGGCGGGATCGATCTGAGCGAGGCAAGTATCGCCCAGCTGCAAGAACTCCTCGAAAGCGGGCGACTCACCTCGCGGGCGCTAACCAACTTCTACTTGCGCCGTATCCGCCGCATCGACTGTAGCAACGCACGCAGCCCCGGCCTCAACTCAGTCCTCGAACTCAACCCCGATGCCCGCTCGATCGCCCGAGCCCTGGATCGCGAAAGGCGGCAGCAAGGCCCGCGCGGTCCGCTGCACGGCATCCCCATCATGCTCAAGGATAACATCGATACTGGCGATTCCATGATGACGACCGCGGGTTCGCTAGCCCTCGTAGGACAGCCAGCGTCACACGATGCCACCGTTGTAGAACGTCTGCGACAAGCTGGCGCCATCATTTTGGGTAAGCTCAATTTGAGCGAATGGGCCAACATGCGCGGTTTCAACTCTTCCAGCGGCTGGAGCGGAGTCGGTGGCCAATGCAATAACCCCTATATTCTCGACCGCAACCCGTGTGGCTCCAGCTCGGGCACTGGCGCAGCGGTATCAGCCGGACTTTGTGCGGCCGCTCTGGGCACCGAAACTGACGGCTCCATCGTATGCCCGGCATCGGCGTGCGGCGTGGTCGGCATTAAGCCCACCGTGGGATTGACGAGCCGCGCTGGCGTCATCCCCATCTCCGATACCCAAGATACCGTCGGCATTCACGGCCGCACCGTGGCCGACGCCGCCGCAGTGCTGGGGGCCATGGTCGGTGTGGATCAGCGCGACCCCAAGACCGTGGCCAGTGAAGGGCGCTTTTTTCGCGATTACGGCCAATTCGTAGACGGCAACGGCCTCGCCGGAGCCCGCATCGGCGTGGCCCGGCAATTTCTGCCCACCACCGAGGAAACTGACGAGATCTTCGAGCAAGCGGTACAGAGCTTGTACGACGCTGGGGCCACCGTCGTCGATCCAGTAGAGATTCCCTCGTTCGAAGAGTTCGAAAATGATAACGCCGAAATCGTCGTACTCATCTATGAATTCAAGCGCGATCTCAACCGCTACTTGGCCGGCCGTACTGGGGTTCCGGTACAGAGCTTCGCCGATGTCATCAACTTCAACCGAGAGAATGCCGACGCTGAGTTGGCCTTTTTTGGCCAGCAGCTCTTCGAACTGGCCGAGGCCGAGATATTCTCCGAAGAAGAATACCTGGCGGCCCTGGAGCGCGGTCGTCGATTGGCCGCCGACGAAGGCATTGACGCTGCGCTGGCGGCCCACCGTCTCGATGCCCTGGTAGCGCCGACGGGCTCTCCAGCCTGGCCGAACGACATCATTACCGGCGATGGGTTTGAATTTGGCAGCTCTTCGTTTGCCGCCGTCGCCGGCTATCCCCTGATCACGGTTCCCGCTGGCTTTGCCTTCGACCTGCCCGTGGGGATGACCTTCATGGCCAGCGCCTTTGCCGAGCCCACCCTGATCAAGCTGGCTGCAGGCTTTGAGGCGGCCACGCAAATACGACGCCCACCGGAGTTTCTGCCCACCTTCACTGGCGGTCACCGGCAGAGCGGCAGGACTCACCGCCATCTCGGTGCTCAAGGCCCTCTCAATATCGCCCAGCACCGTTTTAGCGATGCATCGGCGCGGCGTAAACTGCTGGCTCAGTTGCGGATACTGAGCACCCTCGGTCCCCACATGCGCTATTTATAGTGACTACCCACGTTGCCTTTGGCTCACCCCTATGGTGAAAACGATTCCCGTTACCCATCGGCGAGAATTTGTAATAACCACAGGCACACCATCGCCAACGACTGCGACCATGCCCGCCGGGCTGGTAGCACCACCGCTACAAGGAGCAAGGATATGTTGAATTACAAGCTACTGGGTCATTCGGGCCTACGGGTCTCCGAAATCTGTCTCGGCACCATGAGTTTTGGCCAGGACTGGGGCTTTGGCGCCGACGAAGCCACCAGTCACAATATCCTCAGCATCTTTCGCGAGGCCGGGGGCAACTTCCTCGACACCGCCAACAAATACCACAACGGCGAAACCGAAGAGTATATCGGTCGGTGGATGAAAAGTGCCGGTCGCGATCGCATGGTGGTGGGCACCAAGTACACCCTATCGATGGACCATACCGACCCCAACGCCGCTGGCAATCAGCGCAAAAACATGATGCAGGCGGTCGAGGGCAGTCTGCGCCGCCTCGGCACCGACTACATCGATTTGCTCTGGGTCCACGCCTACGACGACGATACCCCATTCCAAGAAACCATGCGGGCCCTCGACGACTTGGTCCGCCAAGGCAAAGTCAACTACATCGGCATCAGCGATTGCCCGGCGTGGATCGTCAGCGCCTCCAACGTCATGGCCGAAATCCGCGGTTGGAGTCAATTTATCGGCATTCAAGTGGAATACAGCCTGCTCGCCCGCGACCCGGAGCGCGACCTCATCCCCATGTCTCAGTACTTTGACTTGGGCGTCACCGCATGGGCGCCCCTTGCCGGTGGTGTATTGACTGGCAAATACACTCGCGGCGGCGACAATGACTCGCTGCGCAAACGCGGCAATACCGACAAGGGCCGCGACTCCGAAGAAAGTCTCAAAGTCGCCCGCCTCGTGGACGAAATCGCCGACGCTCATGGCGTGTCCTCAACCCAAGTTGCCGTTGCATGGATCATGGCCCAGGGCTATCGCTTCATCCCCATCGTCGGCGCGCGCAAAGTGTCGCAAATTGAGGACTCCCTTGCCGCCGCTCAGCTCACGCTGACCGACGAAGACCTGGGCCGCCTCGACGAGATAACGCGCATCGAGCTCGGCTTCCCCCATGACTTCTTGGCCTCCGAACATCTCAAAGACATGGTCAAAGGCGAAGTGGTGAAGAAGCAGCTCAAATCGCGACCCACATACTGATTTTGCGCGAGATTAAACAGAGTCGGCGCTTGATGCTCTGGTGAGGCTCTGGGAGTATTGGCCTGGCGGCGCACGCTACATCGCTTCGATGACGACGTGACTCGTTCCTAGGCGCAATTGCCGGGTCTGCTTGCGACGTTCGACGATATGGGCCGCCCCATCTATGCCGACGGCGCCGAATTGTTGCCGGCAGCGAAAGACGTGTACGTTTATATTGCTTTCGTTCATGCCGAGTTGTGCCGCTAGCTGGTCCTGGTAGAGCCAACCCTGCTCTTTCGCGGGCAGTGCGCCGTCGCTCGCTCGCGTCCTGGCCAACGCCAGCAACAAGTGGTGATGCGAGCGGGCTCCGAGATCGATTTGTTTGGGCCCGTTCACCGCAACCAACTCGATGTACTCTTGGTCCCGACTGACTAGAAAATGGAGAGTGATGTTATCGATATTAGGCTTGTGCGTGCCTGCAGTCGAGGTTGGCGCCAATACTTCGGGGACGTGCAAGATAAAGTGCTGATCGCCGACCGATACTCGCTGGCCATCGACCAAGAGCTCCCTTGAGTCTTCCCGCTCCATGACCCAATGACCCTGTCGGTCCTGAAAGATGACAGTCTTCGGATCATCGGGATCGGGCAGTGCCAGCAAGCCGTCCTCGGCAACTATCTGTATATTGGTGTCTTCGGTTACAGCCACCAATGAGGGAGGACTGTCGTCAATGAGTGTCCAGCACTCGACCGAGCCACCAAGTTCGATGACGTCGCCGGTATACAAAGGGGCTCGTTCGCCCGCATCGAGACGGCGTCCGTTGACGGACGTGCCGTTGCGACTACCCATGTCCTGCAATTCCCACACAGCAGCGTCCCAGCGCAGCATTGCGTGTTCCCCGGAAATATAAGGTTCATCAATACGGAGATGGGCCAACCGGGAACGCCCGATCAGATGGCGATAGTGTAAGAGGCAGCGGACTTGGTGGTCTACGCGTTCCAGTACACCCATATCATATTCATAGCACAGTGACGCTGGCCACCCGGTATACGTACAGCGGGCGCAAACTCGAGTTCCGCCTGTTTGCGACCCGAAGCAGTCTGTACGCACGAGGTGCCGAATCGCGGTAATATATACTGCTGGCGCATTATCGGTGCTCACATCGCGGCATCTATATCCGTGCGGAGGTTCGTGCTATGAGCATTGCAGAGAAGGGCGGCCCGAAACCCAGGCAAGCCACCGCGCAAAACCCCGCGGCTCCCCGCGCTGCCCATGGGAAGACTGCCACGACCTGCCCCCTTAGTTCGTCCGAACTGCCGCCGCGCGTCGAAGACGATGATACGCGCCGAGGTAGCCGCCGGAACCGCGATGTCATTGGTCGCTACCAGATTACTCGTTATCTCGGCAGCGGTGGCATGAGCACCGTCTATGTCGCCCATGATCCCGATCTCGACCGGCACGTGGCCGTCAAGTTGTTGCGCCGGCGCGTGTCCAAGCCCGACCGTCAGCGTATGGTTCGCGAAGCAAGAGTGTTGGCGCAGGTATCTCATCCCAATGTCGTACACGTTTATGAGGCCGGCATTCATGACGATGATGTCTTCATCGCCATGGAGTTGGTCAAGGGCATGTCGTTCAAACACTGGTGCGAGCAGAACCCTCGCCCCGATTGGCGCCAGCTGCGCCGGGCCTATATCGAGGTCGGCCGTGGGCTGGCCGCCGCCCATGCCCAGGGCATCATTCACCGCGATGTCAAGCCTGCCAACTTGCTCTTGGGCACCGATGGTCACGCCCTGGTGGTCGACTTTGGCGTCGCGGCCGCCTCTGCGAACAAGGTCGTCCAAGGCGGTGACGCGGCCCTAGACGCAGACCGAGATACAAACTCAAATGCAAATTGGGAAGCGCTGCCCAGCGCTGCCGCAAAGCTCGGCGAGACACTGACGGCCACTGGGACGTTTGTCGGCACCCCCGCCTTCATGGCGCCAGAGCAACACCGAGGCATCCGTGTCGGTCCGGCCGCGGACCAGTACGCCCTGTGCGTGGCCATGTTCTTGAGCCTCTATGGAACCTTGCCCTTTGGCATGTCGGGAAGCCAGAGCGCCAGTGAGCTGCTCGACCGCAAGCGCCGCGCCGAACTTGAGAGGCCTCCGGGCAGCGCAGTCCCCCTTTGGCTCCACCAGGTGCTCGCTCGCGGCCTAGCTATGGAGCCGCAAGATCGCTATCCCTCCATGAACGCCTTGGTCGCCGCCCTGGAAGACGATCCCGTCGAACGCCGTGCCGCACGCGCTCGTATTGCCCGCATCGCCCTAATGAGCAGCGTTTTAGCAGGCGCGGTGGCCTCCTTGGTGGTGATGCGCTTGGCCGCAGGAACCCAGCGCGACAACTGCCAGCAGATGACCGACGACTTGGCCTCAGTATGGAGTCCCGACATCCGAAATCACATCCGAAAGGCATTCGCAGCCACGGGCGCCCCCTTTGCCGGCGAGGCATTTCAGCGGGTATCGACCCACTTGAACGATTACGCCAACCAATGGCTCGCCATGCGCATGGAGACTTGTGAGAGCGCGCAGATGCACGAACAGCCGCCCGCCGAGCTTGTCTATCTGCGCATCAATTGTCTCGAACGGCGCCGGACGCAACTCGGCGTGCTATCGCAGTTCTTCCGAACTGAGACCGACAAGGACCTTGTCGGCCGCGCCGTCGAGGTCGCGCAGTCTTTGCCACCGCTTGGCGAGTGTGGCGATCTCGCCGCCCTGAGCGCTGTGGAACCACCGCCCAACGACTTAGCTACACTCAAAGACTTGCGCGATATCGAGCAAGACATCGACCGCATGAAAATGCTCTACCACGCGGGGCGTTTTCGAAAATGCAACGCGCTGGGAGAGCAAGTCATGCCATCGGTCGACTCCCTTGACTACGCTCCAATTCGCGCGCGCACATTGTATTGGTTGGGCAATTGCTACGATGACGCCGGCAGGATCCCAGAGGCCGAGGAGTCCATACGCGCCGCGATCTTGGCCGCCGCCAATGGCAAAGACGATGTATGGGTCGCAGAGTCCTGGGCCCTGCTGGTATGGATCATCGGCGTCAGCCAGGCGCGCCAAGATGTGGCCATCGCTCTTGAGCACGCCCTGCTGGCGGCGATCGAGCGCGCCGACAATGATGCGGTCAGCGGCGAGGCGCTCAACAACATGGCTCAGGTACTGGGGCACGCGGGCAAGTTCCGCGAGGCCGAGGCAATGCAAACACGAGCGCTGGCGCTGCGCCGGCGTGCCCTGGGGCCCCAACACGCCAAAGTTGGAGAGTCTTTAAACAACCTGGGCATGCTCTACGGCATGAGGGGACAATTCGAGCAAGCGAAACTCGCTCATGAGCAAGGGCTGGCAATTCGCGAACAGGTTTTCGGACCTCACAGCCACTACGTGGCCGCGTCGCTCAACAACTTGTGTCTCACCCTATGGTCCTTGGGCGAGTATACCGAAGCACGGGCCGCATGCCAGCGCGCTGTGGACATCTCGCGCGTGGTCGTAGGACCGCATACGATTAACACGGCGAGGTACCTGCATAACCTCGCATTGGTGCGCAATAGCCAGGGCGCCAGCGAGGAGGCGCGCGCCATCGTGGAAGACGTGCTGCAAATAGAAACAGAGATCCTGGGTACCCAGAACGAGTCCGTATTTATCACCCTTTCTACCTTGGGGGATTTTCGCTGGTACGCGGGAGACTTGCGCGACGCCGAGGTCCTGCTCAAGAGAGCTCTTGCTGTTGGCGAGGCCATCTTCCCTCACGACCACGGCAGAATGTATCGGCCCATGGCGCGACTGGGACGTGTCCTTGTGCATCAGAGCCAAACTGCAGCCGCACGCCCCCTCATCGGGCGCGCCCTAGCCATCGCCAAGAAATTCTACGGCACCAGTGACGGCTCAGGTGACGGTTCACGGCACCCCTTTATGGCCTTCCCCCTGCTTGTCCTCGGCGAGTTATTGACGGCCGAGGGCCAGCCCGGCGCCGCCGTCGAGGTCCTCGAACGTGCCCAAGGTCTTGAATTCCCATTATTCGAGGCAGAGATTCAGCTGTCGTTGGCACGAGCACTGTGGCAACGAGGCGCCGCTCGAGATCGCACGCGCGCCTATCGCTTGGCTGAGGCCGCACGCGATCACTACCAGCACGCCGGAAACCAAGAAATGCAGCGCAAGGCGGCAGCGTGGTTGACTACCCGCAAAGCGCCATGAGCCACCTGATCGCGCCTCTCTGGGAGAGTTGTACCGCACGTGTCAGCGTGCTGGATTGGTTGTGAAACACAAGCGATACAAGGCGGATTCGTGGAGCCCGCGGAGCGTACGAACGGAAGTGAGGCATGCGCCGGAGCGAAGCTCCGACACCGGAGCGAAGCTCCGACAGTGGCGGGCTATGGATTGCTATCAAAGTGAGTCTTAATGCACTTGGGTGGAATCGTCTGCCGTGCTCAGACGTAACAAGTCTACCATGCGGGACTCGTTCACTCATTTGCGTAATTTTGTCCGCGGCGCCTGGCGCGAGCTGCCACTCGAAAGCCTTGCAGTAATCACTGCAGCCGTCAGCTCTATCGCTTTGGTGCACAGCGACACAGCAGGCGGGCGCGATGCCGTCGATATTTGGCTCGTACGCCTCATTTTGGCCGCTCTGCTAGCAACGCCGCTGTGCTTTGCCCTCAGTGGCTTGCACCGTCGGCGCCTCATTACTAGATCCACACAGCTGGTAATCGGCAGTATTCTATCGGTGGGCGTCGTTATCGTCCTCAGCGTCGCCATAAGAGACAGCGAAGATCTCGATGCCGATTGGTTCGCATGGCCTTACGGTCTGTCGCTTCTCGCCGCAGTCCTCGTCCCCTTTATCACGTCCGTGATTGGCCGTGATTCTGCAGCCCCCCATACGGTACCGGATACAGGGCCCTCTGACCAAGACCGGCTGGTACTCTTCACCCGCTTTATGCGCCGTTTTTTCGAGCAGACCACCACCTGGGGATTACTCTGGCTCGCGAGCATGGCCGCGGTCGCAGTGGTATTTGTCGCCCTCGACGAACTGTTTGAGCTCTCGGTCGACCGCCTCGGCGTCGACACGGCCCTCATCGTTACTGGCCTGCTGGTTCTGACTTACCTCTACCGACTGCTGCAATATCAAGGACCAGCCGAGCAAGGTCGACTACCCGAGCTATGGCGCCGACTGGCCACAACCGTGGGGGCCCCCTTTGTCAGCGTCATGTTACTCATCCTGCTGGTCTACGAAACCATCATCCTCTTCCGCGGCGAATTGCCGAAAAACATCCTCTCGCCCCTGATCATCGCCGCGGGCTTTGTCGGCTTTTTATGCACGCTCATCATTATGTCGCTCTTGCGCGAGAGCGTGGGGACGAAAACCATGGCACCTGCGGAAACCCACCGCTGGGCCCGACGCGGCAGCGTCCGCATTGCCCGCGCCTTTCCCCCCATCCTACTACTGCTCTTGCCGGTCGCGGGTTGGGCCCTCATGGTACGCGTGGAACAATACGGCTTCACTCCTTTCCGCGTGGTGCGGGGGATGGCGCTCTTATGCCTCGCGGTCATGGCCCTCCTGGGCACCGTGCGTTTCTTGCGCAGACGGGCCGCACTCACCTGGGAAGTGCCCGCTTGCGTCACCGCCTTCGCCTTGGCCACCGCCTTTGGCCCCGTCAGTGCCATCAATCTATCGCTGGATTCGCAAATCGATCGCGTACAGCGCATGTTCACCGAAGCCGGCGTCACCGGGCCCATTGTGGCGGAATCAGTGCCCCACGAGCATATGATACTGCCTTATCAGCAATACGAAGAACTGCGCGATGGCATTCAGACCATTGCCAGACTCGGCGGCGAAGAGGCGCTGCAGCGGCTGCTCTCTGGCAATATCTCCGAATGCGCCGGTCGATGGAGTGGATGGGACTGCCTCGCCCATCTCGGCATCGGTCAAGGACCGTATGACGGCATCCGTTACCACACCGCACACGCCGAAGGTTCGGTAGCCGTACCAGCAGGGAACCTCGTATTTATCGACCTCTATCGAGAAAACAGCTTCGATGTAGGACTTTACCAACTGCGTCTCATGGAACGCTCGGTCGCCGTGTATCGCGGTGCGGAACTCATCGCCCAACACCACTTTGACGATATCATTGCGACATGGGAGGACACCGACAAACTGGCCACCCAATCGATCGCGCTGCCGCGCATCGCCGCCGACACCGACACCACCCAAAGCCAGGACATCGTGGGATACTTAGTGCTCCAGCGCGTCGGCTTTCACAGCGCCGAGGACCGGCCCGCAGAATTGACCCAGCTGTCTGGGGTGTGGATCAGCCAATAATTCAGTGCGCGCCCTTTCGCGCATGCTATGGAGACAGAAAATAAGGACTGTCCCCATGAGCGCAACATCTTCGCCGACCCAGCATGGCCCCAGCACGTCGGGTTTGTTTCACTACCTCGACCAATCCGTCGAGCATTCGCTCTACCGCAACGGCAAGGTACTCTCTCGCCGCGATCTCGACGGCAGCGACTCCGGCACCGAGGGCGTGGATCTCGTCGAAAAGCTGATGACGATCCAAAATGCGCGCCTGCTCCCGTCCAAGGAGCGCCGCACGCTCGCCGCAAGTGGCTTTGAGTTGCTCACACAACCGCATTCGCATACAGAGCTCGACTTTTTTGACCATCGGCAGGTCATCGAATCCTACTATCCCGACTGCGCCCGTATCGTCAAAGAAGCCAGCGGCGCCAGCCGCGTATTTAGCTTCGACCACAATATCCGCTCCGCGGTCGGCAAAGAGAGCAAGCGCCGCATCGCGGGTGGACAACAAGTGCAGGGGCCCGCCCATATCGTTCATGGCGACTACACCCTCACCAGCGCTCCACAGCGCTTGCGCGATCTCGCCAATCCTCCGAGCGTCAATGATACCTTGCGCTCGGTTTTGCCCGGCGGCCAAAGCCTCCTCGACCCAGACCTGGTCAAGCGGGTCGTGGACGGCGACGCCCGTTATGCCATTATCAACCTATGGCGCAGCATCGCCGAAGAGCCAGTGGCCACCAATCCGCTGGCCCTCTGCGACGCCCAGAGCGTGACCCCGCAGGACCTCGTGGTTTTTGAGATTCACTACCACGATCGCATCGGCGAAAACTATTTCGCCAAACACACCCCGCAGCACCAATGGCATTATTACCCAGCCATGACCCGCGATGAAGTCCTCTTGATCAAGCAGTGGGATTCAGCCGGTGGCTTCGCGCAAAGTCGCGGGGCGGCACCAGACGCTCGCGGCGACGCCGGATCCAGCGCCGAACCGTGCACCTTCAGCTTTCACAGCGCCTTCGAAGACCCGAATACGCCGCCCGATGCCCCAGATCGCTGGAGCATCGAGGTCCGTTGCGTAGCGTTCTACGAGTGAGGGCTCGGCAAGAGACGTTGTTTCTACGCGAGCCCTGAGTGGCTATTTCTTCTCGTAATAGGCGTACTTGCCGTCGTTCCACTCGTAGACGACATAGCCGGGCGCACTCACGTCGCCCTTTTCGTCAAAGCCGATTTTGCCCAGCACCGTATCGAATTCCATCTCTTTCAGGGCTTTAATCACGGCATCCACATCGAGCGAGCCGGCTTTTTCCACGGCAGCCTTCCATGCTTGTACTGCGCCGTAACTATACAGCACGTAGCCCTCAGGCTCGATCTTGGCCTGACGGAACACTTCGACCACCGAAGCCGCAGCTGGATTCTGCCGCGGATCGGGGCTAAACGTGATCAGCGTTCCTTTGCCCGCATCGCCAGTAATGGACCAGTATTCCTCGGTCACAAGCGCATCCCCCGACATCAGAATGGTGTCCATATTCTGCTCGCGCATTTGCCGCACAATCAAACCCGCCTCAGTGTGATAACCGCCGACGTAAAGCACGTCGATGTTGTTCTGCTTGAGCTTGGACACCAGCGCGGTGTAGTCCTTCTCGCCGGCGGTATAGGCCTCGTAGAGCTTGATCTCGACGCCGGCTTTTTCCAGGTTCTCCTTGGTGCGATCGGCCAGTCCTTTGCCGTAGGCGGTCTTATCGTGGACCACGGCGATATTCTTGCCCGGGAACTCCGCAATCAAAAACTGTGCTGCCACCGCGCCCTGTTGATCGTCACGACCGCAGGTGCGGAACACATTGTCGCCGCCCTTCTCGGTCAAATCGGGGCTGGTCGAAGCCGGCGAAATCTGAATCATCCCCTCTTCCTCGTAGACTTTGGAGGCGGGAATCGAAGACCCGGAGCAGAAATGTCCCACGGCCAACACCACGCCCTTTTGCGCCATCTGGCCGGCTACCGCCACCGCTTGCTTGGGGTCACAGGCATCGTCGGCTTGCTCTAGGATCACTTCACGGCCCAACACCCCGCCGGCCTTGTTCAAATCCTTCACCGCCTGCTCGGCACCCGCCAACATCTGCTCCCCGAAGGACGCGTATTGACCGGTCAATGGACCGAGAAGGGCAATTCTAATCGGTTCTCCAGCCGCGGCTTTATCACCGCCTTCCTCGGTTTTCGCCGCGCCGCTCTTTTCCCCCTCGCCGCCGCTATCCGAACCGCTCTTCGCACAACCGATGCCCATGGCGATCGCGATTGCCGCAATCAGGGCCATGGCCCACCATTGGCGTCCCTGGGTCGACATTGTGTAGTTCATTGTTTCCTCGCTAGTTTGAGTGTTCTGAGATTTCGCGCCAGCTCAACAGTCCCTGGCGGCGATACAACCATGGATACTGCGCAACCATTTGTCGCGCACGGGTGAGTCGATACGACAATAAGCCAATCGCCACAATGACGACGGTATCGATAATATAACCAGAGAGCAGCCCCAATTGGCCGCCAAAAAGGGCGAAGGTAATAAAGCGATCGGCAAAACCGAGCAGCGCGCCGTATACGAAGACCTGCCATACCGGGCGCCAGTGGGATGCCAGTGCTTGGCCAGCCATGTATGACGCGCCTCCTGCGAGCACGACGGTGACAAATACAAATACTGCCAAACTGGTGCCGAGAACGTCGATCATGAGGCGTCTCCATCTTCGGCAGGGGCACTCGATGTGCCACCGCCTTCGAGATAGGCAGCCCGAACCTCGGGCCGCGATAGTAGCTCGTTGCCGCCACCTTCAAGCGTGATTTCGCCGTTGACCATGATATAGCCGCGATGGGCCAATCGCAGTGCGTGGTAGGCGTTCTGCTCGACGAGAAAGATGGTCATGCCCTGGGTCTCGTTGAGCTCTTTGAGCACGCGAAAGATCTGCTGCACGATCAGGGGCGCCAGCCCAAGTGAGGGCTCATCGAGGAGCAACAGCCGAGGCCGACTCATCAGCGCCCGACCGATGGCGAGCATTTGCTGCTCACCACCCGAGAGCGTGCCGCCGCGCTGTTTTTGCCGGCGCCCAAGCACGGGAAAAAGCTCAAAGACCTGTGCCAAGTCGTCGTCGTAATGCTTGGGGTCAGCCGGAATCGCCCCCATCTGCAGATTCTCAAGCACCGTCATGCGGGGAAAGATGCGCCGTCCTTCGGGACACTGAGCCAAACCCATGTGAACCAGGCGATGGGTCTGCATCCGGGTAATATCTGCCCCATCGAATACGATACTTCCGCTCGCCGCTTGCGGCTTGCCAAAAATCGTCATGAGCAAGGTCGACTTGCCGGCTCCATTGGCCCCGATCAGGGTTACGACCTCCCCCTTTTGCACCACCAAGTCGACGCCGCGCAGGGCCTGAATGCTGCCGTAGTAGGCATGTACCCCTGAGATGCGCAAAAATCCTTGATCACCATTGCTCGCCGCCATGCTCATGAGTCCACCTCCTCGGTTGACTTCCTGTCACCCGCCGAATCGCCCGATGTATCACGCGCGTCACCCGGCAGCTCTTCGTCTTCTTCTGGCTCACCCAGGTAGGCGCGAATCACCGCAGGATCACTGCGCACCTCAGCGGCGGTGCCATCGGAGATCTTGCGCCCATAATCGAGGACCACCACGTGATCGGAAATCTCCATGACCACGCTCATATCATGCTCAATCAATAGAATTCCGATATGGTATTCATCCTTGATCGATATCAGGAGCTCGTTGAGATCGGCCGATTCGCGGGGATTCAGCCCGGCTGCGGGTTCGTCCAAGCATAAGAGTACCGGTTGCGTACACATAGCACGGGCGATCTCCAATCTGCGCTGGTCGCCATAGGGAAGCTCTCCAGATTGCCGATCGGCCGAGGCAGTCAAGCGTACGCGATCGAGCCAATGGCGTGCCCGTTCAACCGCTGCTTGCTCGGCGCGGCGATACCCGGGCCAACCGATCAGACCCAAAACGCCGTACCCCGAAGCCCGCATCAGCTCGTGGTGTTGGGCCACGATGAGATTCTCCAACACCGACATGTTGGCAAATAAACGGATGTTCTGAAAGGTACGCGCGACCCGGGCCTGATGGGCGATGCGATGATCGTCCATGCGCTCCAAATAATACACCGACTGCTCGCGCCCGCCGCGCCCTCCTTGTTTACCGGGGTCCAAGGACAATCGCCCCACCGTGGGCTTGTAGAACCCAGTAATGCAATTGAATAGCGTGGTCTTTCCCGCACCGTTGGGGCCGATGATGGCGGTGATATCGCCTTGACCGGCGGCAAATGACACATCGTCAATGGCCACCAATCCGCCAAACCGCATGGTCAAGTGCTCGACGGTTAAAAGGGTGCGCGCACCGCTCGGTGGAGCCTTGATCGGCAACGCCGCTGCTGCGGCGTTTTCGCTCGTCATTGCCCACCCCCTTGGCCTGTGCCAGTAGACGTCGCCCCGCCGGCAGCACCGCCGCCATGCAGACGTATCGTAGGATCGCGACGAGACAGCAGCCCTTCCGGTCGCCACACCATGATGAGCACCATCGCGGCACCGAAAAACAGCATGCGGAATTCCTCGAGTTCGCGGAAAATCTCAGTGCCGCCAATGACGACAATGGCCGCTATAACCACGCCAATCTGACTGCCCATGCCGCCGAGGACGACGATGGCCAAAATAATTGCCGACTCGATAAAGCTGAAACTCTCTGGGCTAATAAAACCCTGCCGCGCGGCAAAGAACGATCCGGCGAATCCGCCGAACATCGCGCCGATGGCAAATGCGCTCAGCTTGGTTCTCGTGGGGTCGATGCCGAGAGAACGACACGCGATTTCATCCTCGCGCAAGGCCTCCCAAACCCGGCCCAGAGGCAATTTGCGCACACGTCGGATGAAGACATTGGTCAATAGCGCCAACAGCAGGATGATGTAATACAAAAACACCACCCGATGCATGGACGAATGTTCGAGACCAAAGTACTCGTGAAAAGCTATCTCCCCCTCACGGGGACGCCGGCTAAACACCATGCCGAAGAACGTCGGCCGAGGAACATCGGTAATGCCGTCGGGCCCCCGGGTGAGTTCGACCCAATTGAGCAACACCACGCGAATAATCTCGCCAAACCCCAGGGTCACAATGGCGAGATAGTCGCCGCGCAGACGGAGCACCGGAAATCCCAGGGTAATGCCAAACGCGGCGGCAAAGGCCCCGGCAATGGGCAGGCACATCCAAAACGAAAAACCGTAGTAATACGCCAGTAACGCGTACGAATAGGCCCCGACCGCGTAAAAGGCCACATAACCCAAATCGAGCAGGCCAGCGAGGCCGACCACAATGTTGAGGCCCCAGCCCAGCATAATGTAGATCAACACCAGCGTAGCAATATCGATCCAATAACGCTGGCCGCTCAAGAGAACCGGCCACAACAATGCCACGGCGAGCAGCAACAATGGCACGAGCTTGCCCAATACTGTACGCGTGCTGCCGCCCATCGCTCCGCCCAACGCATTGAGCGTCGCCCCGAAGATTCCCGAATCGCCCAACAATCCCCAGAGCAACCGCAGGACAAAGACCACCGCGACAAACAGCAATGCGGTACCCCATCGAGACTGCAGGACCAACTGCCCGCCCTGGGTAACGGTATAAATCGCAATCAGGGGAATCGCCAAACCACAGGCGACCAACGTATTCCAGCCTGCTGCCTTGATGCTGGCCACCACATCAACGCGGCGTCCAGCGTCGGGCCCTCGCTGTCCCGCAGCGGACTTTGAACTCTCGACCATGGCGCCTAAACCTTTTCGACCTCGGGAATGCCGAGCAGTCCGGTGGGTCGGAAAATGAGGACCAACACCAGGATACTAAAGGCAGCCACGTCTTTGTATTCGATGGTAAAATAGGCCGACCAAAACGTCTCGATTAGGCCGATCAAGAGGCCCCCGAGCATGGCGCCCGGCAATGAGCCGATCCCGCCGAGAACGGCGGCCGTGAACGCCTTAATTCCGGCGATAAAGCCGATAAAGAAATCGATCACTCCGTAGTACAGCAGAAATAAGATGCCGGCGACCGAGGCCAGCGCCGCCCCAGAAACAAACGTCAGCGAAATCGTGCGATCGACGTTAATGCCGAGCAGCGCAGCCATGGTGGCATCTTGCTCGCACGCGCGCTGTGCACGGCCGAAGGGCGTACGCGAAATCAGCAGGGCAAACGTCACCATGAGGGCCAGTGTCGTGACAATAATAATGATCTTCAGATAACTCACCGACAGCTCGAAATCGCCCATGAGGATGGTGAACCGACCTTGGATGAGCGGAGGAAGCGGCTTCACCCGCGCGCCCTGGCCCATCTGCACGTAGTTCTGCAGAAAAATCGACATGCCGATGGCCGAAATCAACGGCGCCAACCGATGCGAGCCGCGCAGGGGACGGTAGGCGATTCGTTCTACCGTCCAGCCATATAAGGATGTGAAGAGCATCGACGCCAAGAGCGCGAGCAAAATCGCCAATGGCACCCACGACAGCCCTGCTAATCCCAGTAACAGGAGCGTCGTTAAGCCCCCGAACGAACCGATCATGAAAATCTCGCCGTGGGCGAAGTTGATCATGCCGATAATGCCGTAGACCAGGGTGTAGCCGATGGCGATGAGGCCGTAAATGGCTCCCAAGGTGATGCCGTTGATTAGCTGTTCTACGAAATAGTCCATCTGTTTGATACGCCCAGATACGCCCGCGCACTGGGGCAAAGGTTCAACAGTCCACGAACCCTACGATAGGACGGAAGGAAATGACAAATACCCGGCGCGATAATGCTGTCACGCAGCCGATCACATACTACAACGCGCGTCACTGGCGTCGGTTCATTACCGATGCTTGATCATCAACGAGGTCGACCATGAAATTAGCCAGCTTACGCGACGGCAGTCGTGACGGAGCCCTCATTGTGGTTCGCGGCGACAACGCCGTCTACGCCCCCGCGGCCGACATCGCGCCCACGTTGCAGCACGCCCTAGACCATTGGGACCAGGCAGCCCCGCAATTGCGGCAAGTTGCCCAAGCCCTGCAAGATGGCAGTCTACCTGGACAAGCGCTCGTTACCAGCGCGTTACATGCTCCACTGCCACGCGCATATGAGTGGATCGATGGCTCGGCATACATCAATCACATCGTGCTCGTACGCAAGGCTCGCGGCGCCGAACCGCCCGCGACGCTAGAGTCTGATCCGTTGATGTACCAGGGTGGCTCAGGTGTCTTTCTCAGCCCCTGCGACGACATCCCGCTGGCCGACCCCGCCTGGGGCTTGGATTTCGAGGCCGAACTCTGCGTCGTACTCGGCGATATGCCGCAGGGCACCGACGCTAATAACGCCGAGCAATATATTCGCCTCATCATGTTGTGCAACGACATCACGCTGCGCAACTTGATTCCAGCCGAATTAGGCAAGGGCTTTGGCTTTTTGCAGTCCAAACCGGCCACCGCTTTTGCTCCATTTGCTATCACGCCCGACGAACTCGGCGATGCTTGGCAAGACGGACGCGTGCACTTGCCGCTCATATCGAGCCTTAACGGCAACCGCGTCGGCACCCCCGATGCCGGACCCGAAATGCATTTTTCCTTTTATCAACTCATGGCCCACATGGCTAAGACCCGCAGCTTCACCGCCGGAACCATTCTCGGCAGTGGCACGGTGTCCAACGCCGACCGGCAAAAGGGCATCTCCTGCCTGGCCGAAAAGCGCATGCTTGAGATCATCGACTCCGGGGCGGCGAAAACGCCATTTCTCGCTGCTGGTGACACCGTCGCGATCGAAATGCTCGATAAGGGTGGCCGTTCGCTCTTCGGTCGCATCCAGCAAAAGGTAGTGTTCTCATGAAGCTATACTCCTACTGGCGCAGCTCGTGCGCCTATCGAACCCGCATCGCTGTCGGACTCAAAGACATCGACTGCCAAATCATTCCCATCCAGCTCAGTACCGGCGAAAATCGGCAAGCGTCGTACTTGGCGCAAAACCCCATAGGCCAAGTGCCGCTGCTCGAATTCGACGATGGTGGCACGACGCGCAGAATCGGTCAATCTGCCGCCATCATCGAATATCTGGAAGAGACCGTTCCTCAGCCGCCACTATTGCCGACGACGGCCACCCACAGCGGCGATATCGCCTATTTGCGGGCCAAGACCCGGCAACTGGTCGAAGTCATCAACTCCGGCGTGCAACCGATGCAGAACATGTCCATGCGCCGATACGTGCGTGAAGAGCTATCGGGCGACGACGAGACCTGGTGTCGATACTGGGTCGAACGCGGCCTCCGCGCATTCGAGACCATGCTGGAGGACACCCACGGCCGTTACTGCGTCGGCGATCAGGTGACCATGGCCGACCTATACCTCATTCCACAAATCCGCTCGGCGCGCGAATTCGCCATCGACCTCACGACGATGCCGACCATTGTCGATATCGAAAGCGCCTGCCAAGAACTCGAGGCATTTCAGCGCGCACAGCCAGAAAAGCAACCCGATTTCGGCTCGTAGAGCAGCGCCAGTCAATCAAACACCAAGCACCAAGCACCAAGCGTGGATACAGAGAAAGACAAGGACCACACCACCATGGCGTCTATTGAATCCCTCGGCATCGAACGCATCGAAGCCATTCACTACTACGTCCACGATATCGATCGTTCGCAGCAATTTTACACCGAACTGCTCGACTTTGCCTTGATCGGTCGCTCAAGCCCGGAACTCGAACGCGACGGTCGGCAAACCGCCCGGCTGTTCTCCGCTGGCGATTGCAATATCCTGGTATCGGCACCCTTGGATGATACGGCGAGGGCCGCTCGCTTCTTGCGCAAACATCCCGAAGGGGTTGGCACCATTATCTTTGCCGTCCGCGATATTGAGCGCGCATTCGAGCTTCTCGACAGCCGTGGCGGCACCCCCATCGACGAGATTTCCCGCCATCAGGACCCCACACAGGGCGGCAGTATCGCCTCCTTTTCCATCACGACCCCGTTTGGCGATACCACATTTCGCTTTGTCGAACGCCAGGGCTATCGACCGCTCATGCCCGGCTTTGAGCACGATCAAAGTGCCGTCGGCAGTAGGAACGGCTATCGCTTTTCTCACTTCGACCATATCACTTCAAATTTTCCCAC
>JAAUYH010011766.1_pt1 | contig 42944 bp, 26 predicted proteins | sample 7278061 | NCBI WGS metagenome assembly JAAUYH01 (sample SAMN14350203, study PRJNA611818) | marine sediment metagenome | isolation source: surface marine sediment (0.6m) | place: French Polynesia: Moorea | collected 2018-08
GACTCACACCGACGCTTGACCTCTCGATGAATGCAATCATCGCGGGAACGGCGCGAAGGCGTCAACGCCAAACAGCCAACACTGCCATGGAAACCGAAAAAAGACGCGCCGGCCGGAACGCGCGCGACGGTGGGCGGCTCGGGGCGCGGACAATGGCGATTGGCGCCGGCGCGGCAATATTTATGGGACGCGCCATCCTCCTCGTCAAAATTGCAGGGCCGCGACTTGGTCTTCGAATGACCGAGGCTTGCTCCAATCGCCGGATTCCGAGCTGAAGGCGATTCGGCTTGATCGTTCGGTTCCAAACAGCCCCGCTTTGGCGGGCAAGCTGCATTGCGCCGGTCAGGATCGAGTCCAACCCTGTCGTATGATGCACTCTAGCGAACGTCCGTGTTCGCAACCGCGGGCAACAACGAGGCAAAATCGGTGGTCTTGCCGAGAGTATCTAACCTGGCGAATGCATTCTTGCTGCGGATATTAGCAAGTGGCTGAACGCACGGTAGATTACCTATTCGAAGGTTTGAGTGTTGAGCGACAGCGTGGAGACCGCAAGAGTCGCAAGCGCTGGCGCGGTGGTTTTCGTCAGGAACTCCGTTGGTGAGAGATATCCGAGCGCCGAATGCGGGCGTTCGGTGTTGTAATGGTGGCGCCAGCTGCCGATCTCTTCCCGGGCATGGCGTAGCGATCGGAACCAGTGGAGGTTCAGACATTCGTCTCGAAACTTGCCGTTGAAACTCTCGACGAAGGCGTTCTGCACTGGCTTGCCCGGCTCGATGAACCGAAGGCGCACGCCGGTCCGTTCGGACCAGTCGAACATCGCCTTGCTTGTGCCTTCGGGGCCATTGTCCAGGATGATCTCCTCGGGAAGGCCTAACCGCAGCGCCAGGTCATCGAGGAAGCGCGCCACCCTGGCGCCCGGGATCGACACGTCCACGATCTGGCCGGGACAGAACCGGCTGTGATCATCGACAATGTTCAGCACACGGAACCGCCGGCAATCGGCCAGTTGGTCGCCGACGAAACCCATCGACCACCGCTGCATTGGCTTCTCAGGCACCTGTGGAGCCACCCGGTCACGCCTTGGTAGCTTCCGGCGCTTCTTTGTGCGCACCTGAAGGCCCTGTTCGGTGTAAAGCCGGTAGGTGCGCTTGGGGTTCACGACCAGCCCTTCGCGCCGCAGCATGGCGTGCAGGCGGAGATAGCCGTAGCGCCGGTTCTCCGACGCCAGTTCTTTCATGCGCTTGATTGCAGCGGCATCGTCCTTTGGCATTGGCCGATACTGCTGAACCGACCGCGCCAGCCCGACGATCCGGCAGGCCCTGCGTTCGCTCAGGCCCATCTCGCTCATCAAGAAACCCACAGCTTTGCGCTTGGCCATGGGCGTCACCAGTTTTTTGCGAGCAGTTCCTTCATCGACGACATGTCCAGCATCTGGTCAGCCACGATCCGCTTGAGCTTGGCGTTCTCGATCTCCAGCTCACGCAAACGCTTGGCTTCCGACGCGTCCATGCCGCCATACTTCTTGCGCCAGCTGTAGAACGTCGCCGAACTGATGCCGTGACGCCGACAAATGTCGTCGGTCTTGGCACCCGGCTCGCTCTCCTTCAGCACGCCAATGATCTGCTCTTCAGTGAAACGCTTCCGCTTCATGGGTCGTCCTCCTTCGTCCATTCAAAGGTGGAAAATTCCAGCTCGCAATGGCCCGGATATCGGGGAAAAGGTCAATGACGACCGGGTTGGGCTCGAACCGGACCGACGCGGTGCAGAAAGCAGGCTGACGCATCGCGAACCGAATTCAGACGATTGAGCCAAATCGCCTGGGGCGCAGAATCAAGCGATTGGAGCAAGCCTCGGTCATTCGTATTACGACGCCTGACATTCACCGCTTCGGCTTGGGAGGTCGGCCCAGAGCCCTTAGAAATCCTTAGGTCTGATCTTCTCCGGCGAGCTTCAATGGGGGCCGCTGGTACGGCATCAACCCGTCCTCTTCGTAGGCGGCGATCATTCGGCGGCGGTGTTGTTCATTATCCGCGATCATTTTCTGAGCTACCTGCTCCATCTCGGGCGTCAGTTCTGTCGCCATTATCTGGCGATATTGCTCTTCCACCTGCTGACCGACTCCATCGAAAGAAAAGTCGCTGTGGTACCCCTTCTTGAAAACATAGTTCAGAAGCCGCCCCGATGCGGGCGGGAGGCGCTTTCCAGAAAGATGCTGCCGAAACAACCATAAGATCAGATCGGCGATCTGAATTCCTGCGCTGTCGTCCGAAGCGGAAACCTCAAAGGTAGACCCTGCCACCTTCTGAAACACAATGGTTTCGCCAGGTCGATGGATCGGCTCATCGGAAGCGTTGGAGAACATCTCATGCCACTCAGCGAGCGACCCCTCGAACTGAGACTGTCGGTCATGGACGATTCTCCTCAAGGGCCGACGCCAGCGTTTCGAGAAACCCTCAAGGCCATCGAGAAGGTTTGCGAAAGCAACCACGTTAGGCATGTGGCCATTCTTAGCCTGCCGTCCTGCAATGAAGATGTCGAGTGCTTCGGGATGATCACGAGACCATGCTAGCGTTTCGGTTACGACTTCACGTGAGCGCGCATCTGCCAAAGTCGGCACCTGCGCTAAAAGAGCTTCGCAGATTCCGGGAATTTTCTGGCGGGCAGTCTTTTCGTTACGCGCCATCAGCATATCCCAAAAGTCCCGAGCAATCTGCTCAGTGATCAAGGTCGCAACCTTGAAGCAAAGGATCATCTTCAAAGGTTTGATGTTATACGCGGACCAAGAGGCAGCTGGGTTCTCTCCAGAATCGAAGAAAACATCGTAGACCTTGGTTGCCAGTAGGTATCGCTTCTCTACACGAGATACGAAGAAGCGGGCATCGATCTTCTTAAGCAGCCTCAAGATGTCGCCCGCAGCGTTCTCGACTGGCCCCATTCCCACCACGGAGGCATGCAGGGCCGGGACGCCCGCTCGCATGGAAATCGACTGGAGCGTCTTTCCATGAAGAACGTCGAAATTCGTCTTCGTGATCAATGCACCCGTGAAAAAGTCAGGCTGATCTGGGTCAAAGATGTTTTTGCCGGTGTTGCCGGTTTCATCTACATAGGCAAACATTTTTAACCGTCATTTTCTGGGCGCCAGTTGCATCATAGAAAGATATGGCTCCTTTGATGATGCCAGGCAACGTGAACGGGATCGCATGTGAATCTGCAGTTGAGACGCGGGTCCGCTTTCGACCTTGTCCTCGGAGTCATTCGCGCCTGCCGCGAACGGCGGCGAAGTCCGCTCCATTCCAGTTCAGTCGCAATGCAGCGAATGCCCGGTTTGAGATGGGACCTCGGAAGACCGGCTGAACGGCCGGTCTGGTGAAGATCGCCGGGGCACAGAAGACGCATCACCGCAGGTTCCAAGGTTACGGCGGCACAAGACCTCATTGTGCGCCGCGATTGTTTTGGTCTCCGCCGTCCGCGGTATGGGCTTCGACAAAGGTCAGCCCGAAGGGAGCCTACTAAATGTCTCCGCAAATTCATGGTATGGTCCACCCGTCGGCGGTCTGACACCCTCCGAACAGCGCATGGTTTGAACCTGGACGAGACGGAAACGGAAGTTTCAGAATGATTTTGCGAGATGAGATATCCGCGGCCAAAAGGGTTTTGGATTCGATACTGCCGATCTATGGGCCTGGCTGGAGGATCGGCAACGACGGTTTCCCACCTGGCACCGTGCGCCTGGAGCACGCCGAAAGCGGTTTTCACCACGTAATCGAGGCTCAGAAGCTCACCGGTATGCCGATGGAATCCTGCATCGATGCTGCGATCGCCGAAATCAATCTGGCCGAGCAGAGGCGGAAGTCATTCCCGCCAAACTCGCATCGGCCATCCGGTGCGACGCTCCATATCTCCGAATAGCAGCGTTCTGCTTTACCTCCGTTTTCCTTGCCGAGGGGCGCGCAGAGCGATCGACGCCAATGTATCCATGAAGAACGCTTTTTCTGCGATGCCACATTCACGGCAGCGGTCGCGGTTTGTACCATGTTATGTCTTTGGTTATTTTTAACTGCGCCTGGTCTGGGAAAAATCGTCCGTTATTAACGCGCCAAGCGCGCCGATGCACGACCCTGGGGGCGTCGCGCACATTCTCTAAAAGCCGCAATCTCATCGACGGTCTGTTCAGTTTCTGAGACCGATGGGAGATGGTGGGCATGTGCTTGAAACGCGGAAAAAGAGTCTATCGGCCAGCCTTCTCGGCCCAGGCGTTCCATGTCCGCCAAAGAGGGCTAGCGAGAGTTGGGCTCCAATATATCGAAGGCGAGGCCGCCGGAGCCCTCGCCCCGCCCGGTTTTGACTTTGTGGCCGAGCCAGGTGACGACGCGCCCGCGCGTCCAGCGGCAGCGTTGCCACACGAGTTCCACCGAGCGCCCCGCGCGCTCCACCTCCTCCTCGGCGATGAAATAGGCCCGTTGCGGCACTGCATCGAGCCCTTCGCGCAAGAGTGCGGTACGCGGCTCGATCTTCTCAGGCGCACCCGTGGCGCCCTCCAAAAGGCGTGGCAATGCGCTCCGCTGAAGCTGAACTTCCCGAGTGTCGCCAGGCACATGGACCGGAACGAAGGGGATCCAGTGCTCCGCCGGCGTCGTCATCAGAGTATATTTGACGTTTGCGTCTGTGGCGGGCGGAGCGGCGGCGGCGGCGACCGACCCCTGGTGGCGCCGATGGGTCTCCAGTGCCGTTTCGCGTCCCGGATATCCGCCTCCGTCTGCCAGAGGGACTGTCGTCTCGATCCCCCAGACCATGTTCGCCACTTCGTCGCGGATGAACGCCACAGCTTCCACCGGGCGGCTTTCCAGCGGCGCCGGGGTGGTGGCGGGCAGGAACAGGCGATCCTCCGCCCGGCCCTTGTCCGTGAAGCGGAAGATCTGCCAACTGTCCGTTGGCCCGTCCCGGGTGACGGCCGGTTCGACCCAGCGGCGTTCCCCGAAGACGTTGGTCACGGCAAGGCCTCGGATCCCCGTCAGCGAACCGGTGGGCAGATCCAGCGGCACCAAGAACCAGTCATTGGCAAAAACCAGGCCGAATTCGATCAGCAAGAGCTTGGCGAGATCCGTGGTGTCGGGCCGGATTGCCCCAAAGCTGACGCGACCTTCCTCGAAGGTCCAATGCCGCGTATTGGGCATGCCGTCGAAACTGGCCGTCGCCGGCATGAAGCTTGTCACCTCCAGCGGCGGGTCGGCGCCGGGGCCGTCGCCGTCGCCGGGCGACACCGCATCGAAGCTGAACCAGTCCATTCGGCCGCCGCGGTGGTCGGGTGCAGCAAGTGCAGCGGCAGCAGCCCCGTCCGGGACAGACAGCCGCGCGCGGTACTCGAGATTCCTCGGCAGCCAGGTTTCCAGGGTCTCATCTGGTCCCAGATACCGGGATTCGGCCCAGGTGCGGAACTGGTCGCCGAGTGTGTCGATGGCATCCTTCTCTGGGCCTGCGAGGCCCAGTCCGTCCGAGGCCAGTGCCCCGGCCGTTGCCAAATGGGCCAACAGGGTGCCGCCATCGACCGCGCGTCCCGCCACGGCGGCCAGCATCTGCCACGTTGCCGGATGGGCGGTCACGTCGAAATCGGCTTTTGCCACCGGATCCGGCGCAACGAAAGCATAGGTGGTTCGAAAGTCGCCGATCCGTGCGCCATGTCCACCCGCCTGCAACAGCTTTTCCCAGCGGCGTCCGAGCGCGAGGCGCAGGGCTGCGTTGGCCGGTCTGCCTGCCAGGACCTCGGCCGCGGACCGTGCCTCGATCACCGCCTCTAGCGGCAGATCGCCCGTGTAGGGCCGAGGTGCACCATCAAGATCGGAATAGGCGGCGACCCGTTCCGTGGTCCAGGCAAGCTTGGCTGAAACCGGTGAGCCGGCATCGTCGGCCAGAAACTCGCCCATCTGCCACTGGCGGGTCAGCAGCCAGAGCGGATCGCGAACCTCGGCCTTGAGCGCGCGGGTGAAGTCGCGGGCCCGCGGTTCGCCCTCGAGCCGGTTCCACCAGATGGTCGTCGGCTTGCGGATCTTGAGTGCCAGGTAGTCCTGAATGCCGGCGACGGCCACGAACTCAGTCATCGGTCTGCACCTCTAGGGCCTGGGCGAGATTGGCCGTCATGGCAAAACTCAACGTTGCGGTGATGGGCAGGGCCGTGACCGTCGACAGCACGGCCGGCAGCAGCGTGGCGAGTGGTCCCTTGTTCAAATCGGCCGGTTCCAGCGCGCGAATCTGTGCGAAGTCGAGAGTGTCGTGCAGCGTCTCAACCAGATCGTCCCAAAGCCACGCGCCGCGGTGTCGCGGTGGGGTGGCCAGCAGGATCGCTTGGGGCGCCTCGGCGTTCGGGCGATCGAAATGGAAGGCCAGGCCCGTGGTCTCTGTCTCCGTTGGGATAACTTCAATCCATTCATCCAGCATCAATCCCGCGTAACGCCGTGCCGGATCGGCCGGATTGATCCCGCCGCCCGGTCCGACGATCGGCGCATAGAGAAGCTTGTTTTCCTCAAGCACGAAGGGGGACCCGTCGGCGTTGGTCGCCGGGAACTCGAGCGCCAGCCAGCCCTCGCCGGGGCGGTGGGGGAATTGAACGGGCTCTGGCAGCGGCTCAGCGGCGGCGCCCAGGCACTGGCCAAGTTGGCCGGTCAACTCCAGATGGCGCGGCCGCTCGCGCACATGCGCAATGCCATGCAGCCAATCCTCGACCGGGAGGGGGGAGGCATCGGCCGGGGCCGTCAGATGCGTGAACAGATCGGCGCGGTTGGTCCAGGCCGCATCCCACTCCGCCAGACGCTCGGCCGACAGCGTGAACTCGGGCAAGACCATGAACGCCTCGCCCACGATCGCCTGTGCTGCCTCAGAGACCGCGGTCTCGGCTTTCGGCCCGGTGGCCGCCGTGGCCCTTGCCAGGGCCGCATCGCAGGACGCAAGCCGCTGCGTGATATCGGCGTCGAGTGCGCTGGCCCGCTCCAGCAGATCGCGGGCCAGCGCCAACACGCTGTCGCGTACTGATCCCAAGTCCGGTGGGCTCAGATCGACTTGCCGGATCGCCGGCAGCGCGGCCTCAAGGCCAACCAGCGTTTCCCCGATGCGGGCGGCGCCGTTGCGCAAGGCCTGCAGATCGGCAAGGTGGCCGTCGAAGGTCGTTTTGCGGCCATCGACTTCGGCTTGAAGCCCCGCCAGCGTTGGCGGCAAGGGCGCAATGATGGTGGACGAGACGAGGCGGCCGGCCCGGATCAGGATCGCCTGTCGGTCTTCGTCCGATGCGGCACCGCCGAGGGCCGCGAGCGCCTCGGCATAAGCCGTTTCCTTGGCCTGCCAGCGCGCAAGGAGTCCGTCCAGTAGCGCCAAGAGCATGGCAAAACGGGGCCGCCGGCCCTCAAGCGCGGTCGTCGGATTTGCCGAGGTGAGGCCGAAAGGCTGCACCGCGCGTGCCAACGCGGCATAGTCCGTTAGCCAGGTATCGATCCCGTCCCGGGCTGCGTCGCGCGCGGCGTCCTCGTCGGCCGCGCCGTCGCCCACGGCTGTGGTCAGCGCCGAGACGAATGCCTGGACGGCGGATTGTTCCGCCTCAAGGTCGTCGCGCACCGTCTCTGCCTTGTCAGCCCTTACCACGACCACCGAATCTTCGCCGGCCGCGGCCTCGCTCTCTAATGACAGGTCACTCGCCCGAAGAGGACGCGCCCCGAGCGCCGTCCCGCGTAGCGCGCGCACCAGCGGCGCGAGTTCGAACAAAGACAAGCCTCCGGTCTCGGTCGGCATGTATTCCAATGAAAAGATCGCGTCGTCGCGCGGGCGGGGCGTGCTATGCGCAGCAAAGTCGATCAGGATTTCGTCAAAGCCCGCCATATCCTGCGCCTCACCGCTGCCCAGCAGGTAAAACAGATCGATCGCATCGAGACCAAGAGCCGCCAAATTCGGGGTCAACACATTGTCCGTTGCCCCGTCGCTGTCGGTCCAGGAAACCTTGGCGAACACGGTTGCTAGATCGGGCATCAGCGTTGCCACCCAAGCCGCCAGTGCAGGCTCGCCCCGGGCACGGGGCCGCCCGCTGGCCACGCCAGCCGGCGCAAGTCCACCCTCCAGATGCAGTGCGATGCGATGGGTGAGCGTTTGTCCACTGCGGGGGGTCGCGGAAATTTCGGCAGCGTGCGGTGTCGTGCCTTTGGAGACCGCATCGAGCATTCCAGCGGCGCGGTCGGGATTGCCGCGCACCATCTGATAGACCCCCTCTGCCAGGGAGAGATCGGCGACTGCGTCGCCCGTGCTGCGCATCAACGCGACGTGCACATCAATCAGTGCGCCGATGTCCTGCGGACTCGGCAGACCGGGGCCGCTAAACTCCGAAAGCGGCGGCAGGCCGGTCAGACCGTAGGGATAGGTCTCTATCCCGGTTTCGGCGATATGTTTGGCGAAAGCGGCGCCGTCGACCACATTGCGCGCTTCGACTTGCGTGATCGACGTGATCGCGACAACCCGGGTCGTCCGGTTCCGATTGCCGGCCAGCGGAAACTCCCGCCGAAGCTCGTGGATCAGCCGGTCGAGGAACAGGTTCGGTTCATCGTGCAGCGCCCGTTCGAGCTGATAGCCGAGTAGGGCGCCGAGGGGCTGGCCGTTGCGAATTCCCTCGAGCGTGCGTTCCGCCAGCCGTACACGCTCGGAACTGAGATCGATGGCGAGCGGATTGCCGTCTTTCTCGCGATGAGCCTCGTACCCATTCCGAAGGATCGCCGCGGTGACGGCATGGTCAAGCGAGGGGGCGTGGATATGGCCGAGATTGGCGTCGCTGGCCATCAGCGGCTGTTGATCTTCGCCTTCGAAGAATGCTGTAAGTTCGTCGTCTAGCGCGACCGGGGTCAGCATCTCGTCCTTAGGCCGAATGTCCTCGAGCCAGCCATACGCCCCGGTGAACAGCCCGCTGTGCCCAAAACCCTGCTCGGTTTCCTGCCGCATGGCGGCAAGTTGGACGGCATGCACGCCGCTGCGCCAGGCGTCGAGGCGATAGGAAAGACAATCGATATGCTCGACGAACGTGCGCTCCAGCCGAACGGTCGGCACGTTTTTCAGCCGGTCGAGCGCGGCGATCTGGGTGGCGAGATAGGGTTTGCGCGTCTTCAGGATCTTCGGGATGAATTCCCCGAGTTCCAGCGTATCGTCGCCCGTCACCGCCCGATCCGCACGGTACAGATGGGCCCAGCGGCTTTGGCTGTCGGCCTGCTCGGAGATGTGCAGGAACTTGGGCTCGCGCCGCTCGGCCCGCGCGGCGAGTTCGGTCAGCCGAAGTGCCTCGGCGCGGAGCGAAAATCCCGTGTCGATGTAGCCGAGATCGAGCGCGTGGCGCAGCATCTGGTACAGCAGAACGATCGGCGGCCCACCGTCGAAACCCTCTTGCTTGCGCAGCGTGTCGTGCGAGGTTTCGGCGGCGACTTTCAACCAGGCGATGAAGTTCAGCCCGTCGGCCCTGTCAATGGGCAGGGGAATGGCTTCGGACAGCGGTATCGAACCCAGCGGTCCGGGGATGGCGAAAGGCTGCCCGTTAAAGACCCGCTGCAGCATGTCGGGCACCCCGGACTCGGGCGTGGCCGTCCAACCAAGATCGGACAGCGCCTCCAGCCCCGCCTGCACGTAGAGCCGCATCGCACCGTAGAACGTGTCGCTGACGGGCTCGGTCGAAAACCCGAATGCGTTGATATATTGTGTGAAGCTTTGTGAATACCGATAGAAAAAGCGTGCGGAACTCGGGTGAAGACCGAGGATCGACAGCAGCGTCTGCTGCGCGTCGTCACCCGGTGCGCCGACATGGGGGGCGTTTGCGGCCGCCCCGCGAAAGGCCTGGGCGACACGCGCCACGAGGGCGGCGGTTTCTTCCAGGTAGTCGGCATCGGGCAAGCTCAGACCGGCTGCGGCTTCGCGGTAATCGTCGTCCTGCCAGAACGCCAGACGCGACCAAGCCGTCGTTGGCAATATACCGTAAGGCTGCCGGCCGATCCGGATCAGCGGGGCTGTCCCGCGCCCGAGCACGAAGCGGGTAAAGAAGTCCCGCGTCGCGTGCCGGGTCGCGTCAGAGAATACCGGCTCCATCATCTGATCCATGTAGTAGCCGAGCGTCGCGGGCCACAGCGCCTCGTTCATCGCGCGCGCCTCTGTCTGGTCGGTGCCGAAGTAGCCGGTCGAGGCGCGCAGCACCGACGGATCGAGCCCGAGTAGCCCGGAAAGCCAGGCCCCATCGGGACGATCGCGCCAATGCGTCTGTTCGGCCGGACGAGTGCCGAAATGATGCGCGAAGCTGTCCGCCGGATCCACCCACCAGCTGTGCGCGGCAGCGTCCTCCTCGGTGTTGTTGGTGGGGCTTCCCTGCGGCAAGAGGTCAAGACCCCTGCGGCTGGATTGGTGATGCCGAACCAGCGTGGCAAGCTCTTCGGCGCCCTCCTCTGCGCTGGCCCCGATGCGCACGCCCAACACGAAAAGACGCTCGAACGGCGGGGCAAGACCGCGCTCGTCGAGATCGATGTCGAACCCCATGCCGCTGTCGACGGCGGCCTGGAAATCGACCGTCCAGCGCAGGGCATCGGGGACGTCAAGCTCGGCGCCATCCGCGCGGATTTGCTCATCGGCCCCAGCCGACGGATCCGGCCCGACCTGGAGCCACGCGGGTATCGGTTTTCCTATCACGGACATGGCTTGCTTGCCGTGCTGAAACGCGACCAGCGTCAACCGTTCCGGCAACATCCATGCCCGGGCGCCACGGGTCCAGTCGGCCTCGGATGCTGACAGATCGGTGTGCGCGGGAAGATCCAGGAACACGACATTGGGAACGAGGCTTCCGTCGGGTTTGACCGCGGGATCCAGCAGATTGGCGGGCGCCAGCGCGGCCTCAACCTCCGCCGCGCGCGGCGCACCCAGTGCCGCTGCCAACTCCGCCATGGCTGCTTCGCGTTCTGTGCCGCCACTCGACCAGATACGCGCCCAGTACGCGGCGATCGCGCCCTGCTCGCCCGCTGGTACGGGTGTGGCCGGCCGGATCACCAGAACATGCTCGCCCGGCATGGCGGCGGGCGCATCGCCGGGATTGAGCGGCGCGATGCGCTGGGTCAGCCAGGCGGCCCGTCCGGTGCCATGCGCCTTGGCAAGCGCGGACCAGGCGGCCCGGTGCATTGGTTCGGTCTGTCCGCCGCGCCACAGGCTGGTCCAGTAGATGGCGGTGTTGGAATATTCCGCCGCCGAGATCTCTGGCTGGAACGTGTCGACCAGGACGTCGTCCGGAAAGGCCCGGACCCACAGCCGGTGACGGCCGGCAATCGTCCGAAACCGGGTTTCCAGCCGCAACGGGAACAGCGCGATCGGGGTGTCGTCGGACAGTCTGGCCAGGCCCTTCGCCGGATCGGTGAACGCGGCGAAACGATCCACCGCGCCGCGCAACGCGGTGTCGAGGGTCGAATTCCGGGCCCGGAGCGTCTCGATCTCCCGCGCCAGCGCCCGGCGATCTTGGTCGAGTTCGGCCAGCGCCTCGCCGGTGTTGGCCCGGCGAATCAAACGCTGGCGTTGACGGGCCAGCCGCTTGGCCCTTTCCTCGGCGGCGATCAGGGCATCGCGCGCGGCTTCGCGGGATGCGGTGGCCTGCCGCAGACCGGCGCGGGCGTCCTCGAACTCAGCCATTGCTCGCCTCTTGGTCGGGTAACAGTTCCGCGGCGTGCACGGCCATGATCACCGGTGTCTGGAGGGAAATATAGGCCAATTCAGCCGCGCTCAGATTTCCATTCAGCGGCACGTGTTGGTCACGGCCCCACTGCGCGTGCTTTTCAGGCTGTGTCGTCAGATTGGGCTCGGTCAGCGTCCGGGCGGCGATGGACGATGCGTCCAGCGGGTCGCCGTCGGCGAGCCCCGGGAACACGTCCTGCCAGGCCAGATCGTTCCAGACGTTGATACTTGGATCCTGTCGCGCGATGTCGAAACCGAACCGGGCGTCACCGGCCACCTCCTCAATGCGGAAGAACCAACCGGGCCGGTCGTCCACGGTGTCGTCGCCGCGCGCCTCCTCGGCCGTCAGATCGAAGCCGAAGAAATAGATGTCGGGTGCGACGCGCGCCTCATACAGCGGTGCGATCGGTTCGGCCGAGGTATCGAAGACCCGCTCCACGGCCTTGTTCGGCTTGCCGTTCTCGAGCTGCCAGGCCGCTGGCTGGGCGCTGATCACCGTATTCGGGTACTTCTTCAGAAGCTCGCCGCGGATGACCAGAACCAACTCCTCCTCGGCGACCTGGCCGACTTCTCGGTTGTCGTTGTCGCCAAGATCGTTGTCGGACGGCCAGCGATGGATGGGCTTGATGTCCTTCAGCCGCTCGCGCGCTGCGGCCTTGTCGGCGGCCTGCGCGATCTTTTTGCGCACGTCCCAGAACTGTCGGAAATAGCTGCCACGCTGGTCGGTCGGGTATTCGCGCCACAGCAATTCTCGGGCGAATTCGTGGTTCAGGCCGACCATGTAGGCCTCGATAAACTTCTGGTTGGTCTCAAGCAGGGTCACGCTATCGGGCGGAACCAGATGCAAGTTCGGCACGAACAGATCGTCGCCGGCGCGGGCCAGCGGCTCGTACATGGGCGTGTCAAACTCGGGATAGGCCATCGCCTCAACGAAATCATCGCCCATCTGATCGCGAATCCGGCCTGGCAGCGAGAGGCCCGATAGCGTCCAGCGGGGCACCGTGACCCGGGGATCGACCGCGGCGAGCATGTCGCGCGTTGCGGACGCCAGGTTCAGCCGGCGCGGCGCGGGCCGCTCCGCCAACGCGCGGCTTGCCTCGATGACGCGGTACTGGTCACCAAGTGCTTCCTTGAAACGCGCGGCTTCCACGCTGTCGGCGCCCCCGCCGCCGGGTGGCAGGGCGGTACTCGCCATCGGGTCCGCATCCGGGATCAAGACGAAGTTGTGCGCACCGGGCAGGGCAGAGACAGCATCCGGCGTCTGCCCGGTCTCGCTGAGGGTGTGGGCGAAGTTCACTTGTGCGACCGCATTCGCGGTGCCGCGCCAAAGCGCCGCGGCACCGCCGACAAGTGCCAGCGCCGCAACGAGGCCGGGCGTGCCGGGCAGGGCGATGAGCGACAGAAGGATCAGCGCAAGCAGGATCAGGGCCGCCAATATCGGGTTGGCGCGGATCCAGCGCCCGATCGCCGCCGCCCGCGGATTCCGCGCCCCGGCTGCCTGCGCCATGGCGTCGGGGGTCAGCAGCCGCTCGGGCGTGGGTTGGTCCGGCGCGGCGGTGATCTCGTCTGCGTGGGCACGGGCCACGATCTGCATACGGGTTGGCGGATCGTTGAGACCAAGACGGATTGTGGCCTTGCTCCGCGGCCGAACAGCGCGCCGCATGGCCACCGAAGTGAGCGCCACGCCCGCCGGGCTTTGCGCGATCGCATGGCGCAGTGTCACGCCCTGCGAGATCACCCGCGCGGATAGCGGCGCGGACAACATGACCGCGCCCGCCGTCGACCGCGCCGCGGCCCTTTCAAGCATCTGGTGAAAGCGGTGCCCCGCCACCTCGGCCAGTTGCGCCGCGCGGATGCGTCGGTTCGCCTCCAGCACGTCGCCGATTTGGTCCCAGGCGGCTTCCATATACGCCTCCTGGTTCTGCTGGATCACCTTGGTCCCAAACCCAGCGGCGACACGCCAGCGCGGGTCGAGGTTCAGGTCGTGCACCCAGTTCTGATCGTTTGCCACCGGGTTGCCGGCCGGACCGGTGAGCAGCCGCTCGGACATCGCATGCCAGCGTCCGTAAAGCGGCGGCGTGACAAGCGGCAGGGGATCATCCTGTACAGACGGGCTCAACGCCTCATCGGCGTTGGCGCCCGCGCCGTCCCGCTGATAGCTGTCAGCGAGGTTGACGAACGCGGCAAGCTGGCGCTGGAACCTGTGAGGGTAGGGCGAAGCCCAGTTCTCACTGTCCAGGAACGCCGTTTTCTCATCTGCGTCGAGCGTCTTGAAGGGCGCCTTCAGTGCCCCGCCAAGCCGCAAGATCCGGCCCAGCAGGGCCGTCTCGATCCCCTCGATGTTTGGGGCGGGATCGCTGACATCCATGTCGCGGTGGCCGACACGGGAATCTACGACCTGTGGCCTGAGAAGGCGCACCAGGCTCTCGAAATCGCCCCTGTCGGCGGTGCGGAATGTCCAGCGGTGATAGATCGGGAACGCGCCTGGTTCGGGCCGGTTGGCCGCGGTGGCATAGGCGCCCCAGGCCGAACTGGTCGCAGTCAACCCGTTGGCCACATGCTCAAAGACCGGATTCGGATCCAGGCCAAGCCCGGAAAGCCGCCCGCTTTCGAAGGCCGGGACCAGAAACGCGTGATAGCTTGTCTTTGGCTTCAGCTTGCGCGGGCAGAGCAGACGGCAGCACCCGACATCGGGTTCGGTCTGAATTGCGTCATCTGCCTTGGCCGAGGCCAGTTCGGAATCGGTTTCCATCACCTTGGCAGAAAACGCCGCGTTGAATTGGGCATGCCCCCAAGCCCAGGTATCCTCCGGCTTGCTGAAGACGTCATCGAAATCGGCAGTCAACTCGACGAAGGGCAGCGGCCGGCCGGCGATACCCGCGCCCTCCTTGAATTCGCTCTCCTCTAACACAACCAGCGCAAGCCAGGGCAGCAGCCGACGCCCCGCAGGTGCGGCCGGCGAATACCGCCACAGGAAATCTTCGTCGTAAAACTCTATGGCCGCCAGATAGTTGGGCTCGAAATTGGTCACCCAGTTCTCAGGCTCCATACGGCTGATCTGTTCGGGCTCGATGCCGACAATGTCGCCGGGGCCGAACATTTGAACCGCGCGCGTAACGCTGTCGGCCGCGGTTCCGCCGTTCTTGGCCGCGCCTTCGATCCCGATCCGAACGTTGAACGTGGCCCGGCCCGCCGGCGAAACACCGGCAATGCGGTTGGCGATGCCGCGCCGTACCCAGGGCAGGAACGTGTAGGTACCGATGGGATCGCTCATGCCGCCATCCTCGCCTCCGCCTCGGGGATGACGTGCAGGCCCGCCGAAGGCTCTTTGGCAAGCGCCACCTTCAGGGCATCCTGGGCGTCGGACTGGGTGACGAAGACACCGCCGTCCAGTGCCACGTTGTCGGCCAGACCGGCCACGACGAAGCCGGGCGGGCGCGTCGCGATCTTTTCGTCGAACGGGTCGAGACGCCGCCGCACGGCCTGCGCCTTGAGCGAGCGCGCGGTCGCGTTGCTGCCAAGCATCTGAGCGAACCAGTCGATCAGCACGACAAAAAAGAGCTGGATATGCTCTTTGTAATTGCTGTCGATGGTGATCAGCTCGTGGAAGACGGTGCGCTTTACCGCATGGCTGGTGCGTGTGTCGCTGCCGTCGACCGAGATATCCGATCCGGCCACCTGATCCTCGTATCCTGGAGCTGACAGGCGGGCATCGGCGTTGAGGTCGCGGAACTGGGCCGTCGCGAAGGGTTCTCGGACCTTGCCGGTTTCAGTCAGACCCGCAGCAGAGAAATCCAGCGCCAGGCGTGTGACGTCCGAGACGGATTGGTTGCCGACCTTTTCGATACTGAGTTCGAGCGGCAGCGCACGCTGTGTGATGCGCAACGCGCCGACCGGATGCAACACGAGCTCGGCCTCGGGCTCGATTGCGCGCAGGCTGACCGAAAGGCTGGCGCCGGGCGGTGGCAGCGCCTGCCAGTTTGCATCCTTTTCCAGCTCTGCCTTCAGGATCGGCAACGCGGCGATCTCGGGCAGGACGGTGTCTGCGCTGTCGCCCCAGGTATGCGAGAAGGGAACGTCGATGTCCCAGAACAGGATCGAGATCGAGCCCTCGCCTTCCACATGCCATGGCGAGGTCCCTTCCAACTCGCCGCGGATGCGAACGCTGAACAGCCCCGCGCCGAACACCTTGACCGATACCGAGGCCGAAAAGGTGATGATGAAATAGAAGGGCGAGAACTGGAACAGCGCGTCGAAACCGATATGCCCGTCGATCGAGAATGCATCCACCCCGAAAAAGATCTCGACCCGGGCGCCGAACTGCGCGGTGTTGGAGGTGACCGCGAAATACCCCTCAACCCGGATCCGCGCGAAGCTTTCGTTCAGGATCGAGATCGCGATCCGCCGTGGCTGCGGGAAGGGCAGTGCCGGCGCGGTGAAGCGCGGGTGGAAGCCGCCCACCGACAGCACAAAGTTCGACTGCGACCCCCAGGCGATCAGCAGCCCCATTTCGCCGTCGAGCGTGATGAACAGGACCCGGCTTTCGTAGAGGGACGCGAAGAACCACAACCGGCTCTTGTCGACCTCTAGTGCGCCGATGAACTTGATCTGCAACAGAAGAAGCGGAGTATCCTCGTCCGGCAGCGCGCATTTCAGCACACCGAGGATCGCGATGTTGCCCGGCGGCACCTCGACGATCACGCCAAGCGATGCGGAAATCAGCGTCGGCGTCCCCCAGCCGATCTTTGCCATCGGTCCGATCAGGAAGGTGCCCTGCTCGGGCGGAAAAAAACGCCGCATGTCAGATATGATCCGCGGTGCGTTGGCGACAACGTCGTTTGGGAACATGATGGACTGAATGGCGCCGGTGCGCACGCCCTCGGCCAGGTCTTCCAGCCGCATTGTCCGGTTCAAGCCCAAAAGCCCGCCAACGCCGATCAGTGTGAAGCCGAAACCAAGCTGGATCGGCGTGCCGAATTCTGCCGTGATGATGATCAGCAGCGAGAAGCCGTCGGACCCGTCGGGCATGCGGGTGGTTATGAGGCCGATGGCCTTGACCTCGAGAAAGCCCGAGAAAACAAGCTCCAGCGCGCCGGCGTATTCCCCCTTCTCATAGTCGAGATAGAGATAGCCGCCCCCCTTCACCACGCCCGCGTCGAGCGCAAGGCCGACACCGTTTGGCGGTTTGAAGGCAAGGGAAAGCTCAAGCGGGCCGAATGTGGCGTCGCCGCTGTCGCTGAAGGCGAGGCGCACTTCGACGCCGATGCGCTCGACACTGGCCGACAGGGGGCCGAGCGTTCCCGTGATGCTGGCCGAGGTTTCCAGGCCGAAAGAGCCATCGTCGCGGATTTTCAGGATGAGGTAGAGCGTCTCGAACCGGGCGACGCCAAGGTCCTGGTGCATCGGGATCGCGATTTCGAGCCCGCCAGCCGCGCGCACGGTCAGACCGCCTGAAAGCGTCCAGCCCAGGCCGAGATCGAATTGGCCCTCGATATCGGCATCGGCCAAGAGCGACGCGAGGAAGCTGTCGGAATTCTCGGAGCCCAGCGAAAGCGTCAGCCCTTCCAGTTGGGCGAGGATGCCCGGGTCAATGCTGACAGCGCCGCTGGTGCTGGCGCCGACGGTCAGTTCGGCGCTGATCCCGATGTTCTTGGCGGTCAAGCCGACCAGATCATTGCCGCCGATGATCGTGACCGGAGCCGAATCTGGATTGCGGTCGACGGTGACCGATGCCGCGCCGCTCGCCGTGCCGGTCTTGGGTTCGAGCGTGAGATCGAAAGGCGGGCGCAGGCGGACGCGCACCCCGCCGGCCAGCTTCAGCTCGGCGTCGAACGCCGTGCCCCAGTTTGCGTCAATCGGCACACGCTCGCTGGCCTCCAGGCTGGCATCTGCCGAGATGTCGAGCAACAGGCCCGGCGGCATCGCTGTGCTGTCGCGTTCCAGCCGCCAAGGGCGGTACTTTAGGAATGCATCGTTTCCTATCCGACCGGCTTCTATGGCTGTCTGCCCACGGTAAAAACCCGTCACCGCATCGAAGATCGGGTACGGATCGAAACCGTCGGTACCCCATCCGTAGACAGTGGTGAAATGCGCGGCCGGATCAGAGACGAGATCCTTGATCCGGCCGAGATGCAGGCTGCGGCGTACATGGCTTGGGCGGCCGGTGGCCGGGTCTTCCGGAACAACCGTGACTTCCATGAGCCCCAACAGACGGAGCAGAAAGCCAAGGCGCGGCAACTCGTTGGACAAAACCGTTGCCGCCACATGCTCGATGGTGCGGCCGGGCAGCGTTTCGATGAACGCGTCGTAGGCGGCCCGTTCCGCGCCAGCGAGCGTGCCCGACAAGGTCCGTAGCTGCACAACGAAGGATTTTAGCGCATCGACGAAGAGGATCAGCGCGGCGACAAGCGCCAGAAGCGTGGATGCCACCTCTGCCTCATTTCCGCCCGTGACGGCGGTTTCAAGATCCGCCGCCGCGCCTTCCAACTGCTCTGCGGCATCGTCGATCGCCCGGCCAGCGGCTACAACTGCACCATCCGCAGCGACCGCCTCTGGGATCGCGAAGCCCAGATCATCTGTGTCCAATCCGTCATAGAGATCGGTCGCGATGGCCAGGGCGCGCGCCGCCCATGCGCCGAACCGTGCTATATAGACCTCTTCACCGGCCACCCTTGCCCCCTGTCATGGTATGTTATCGTGGCTCTGCTGCGCGTCCAACCGGCCAGCGCCATAGGCCCGTTCGCGCGCCGGGCTAACGGAGGGATCGACGGCTGCGCGGGGCGACGTCGTCAGGTGGCTGCGCACCTGGGTGGTGTTGAGACCCGCTTCCTTTTCCAAAAGCAGCGCGACGGTGCCCGCCACCATCGGCGCCGCCATGCTGGTCCCGCCCAACGTCTGGAACCGGTTGCCGGCCTGCTCTTTGGGCGTGCGGGTTCTGGGCGGCATCAGGCTTTGTTCGTGAAACGACTTCGCGGCGGTGATTCTGTCGCCCGGTGCCGCGATGTCCGGCTTGTTGCCGATCCGTGCCAGCGACCCCGGCGGCCGCGAGAAGTCGCGCAGAGGGCCGCGCGACGAGGACGCCACAATATGACCGTCGCTGTCGCGATACGATGACACCGAAATCGCGTGGCGGCCGAGCGGATCGGTGGCGGAAAAATCGTTCTTGACGTCGATGCCTGCCGGCAGCCCCGGACCGCCCGCCGCAGGCGGAGGGTCATCCATGAGGTGGCGCGCGATCTGGAAATCCACGAACTTCCCTGCCGCCCAAAAATCGCCGGCGCACATGGTGAACAGCGTGACCGCATCGGCCCCGGCATTGAAAAAGCGGAGCTCGTAAATCCCCTTGAAGTAGCTGACCACGCCGCTGCGGACCTTTGGGTGCACATCCAGAAAGATCGCATGGCGGCGCAGGGTTCCGCCGTCCGGATGGTTGATCGACCCCTCGGTCCCGCTGTGGAAAAGGATGGCGCGATGGTGCCGGTTGCTGCCGGTAACGAAGACAGCCCGCCGTGGCGTTCCGCGGACGATGAACCCCCTGTCGAGGCGCGGACCGCCAATGCCAAGCCGCTCGCTCGGAAGAAAGTCTGCCTGATGCGGCAGACGCAGCGCCACCGTCAACGCCGTGTGCGGAACCGTGCGGGCGTACCAAAAGGCCACTCCCACGGCTGGTTTGTGGAGCTTGTCGGTACACTCCAGCCACCGCGTGTTCTGCCCGCCCCGGGAGTCCTTCAACTCGAATGGAACCGTCACCTGACCGCCGGCCGGCACCGTTATCTCTGCCGTCAGCCGCTCGCCCGGATCGCCGTCATTGCCGATCGCGCTGACGACAATGGCACCGCTCGGGAACCGATCCGCGTTGACCGGCGCGGCAGGGTGTGACGGGTCTATTGTGGTGTCGAGCCACCGGCTGAAGGCGTCCAGGCCGTCGCCCGCCTCGAACGGGCTGCCGAAGCTCATGTTGATCACGACGGGCTTGCCGAGCGCGCGGGCGGTGCGCAGGCAATACATTACCGCGTCGCGTAGCCGCGTGTCATCGTCGACCTTGGCGCCGAAGCCCGAGGAGCGGCGGAACCGCACATTGTCCCCCACGTCGATGAACTTCACGGCAATGATGTCGGCCTTCGGCGCCACGCCATTGAAGCGGTCGTCGGCCTGGCCGATTCGCGCTCGGTCGGTGCCCGCCTGCAAATGAACCCGACCGGCGGCAATGGACGCGACATGGGTGCCGTGACCATCGCAGTCGCGGTGATTTATGGTCGTGGTGCCGGCAAGGGCCGCGTTGATCGCCTTTTTGGCCGGTTGCGCAGCGTCCGGGTTGTCAAGAAACTCAACCCCATAGGTGCGCGTGGACCGCAGCAACGAAGCGCTCGGGCATTCGCCAAGCGAGGCGGGGCGCAGGCCTTGGTCCCAGATACGCAGGATGCGCGTCGTCTTCGCCGAGGACGTCACGGTCTTCATGAAGGCCGGATGAGCGAAGTCGATACCGGTGTCGATGACTGCGACGATCACCCCGTCGCCCGTCGCGTCGGGGTGCGCCGTCAATTTCGCCGTATCGAGCCCCGCATGCCAGAGCCCATCATCGCTGGAACCGTAGCCGATCTTGGTCGCTGCGCTTGCCCGCGCGCGGATGTCGTGGACCGCCGTGTCGAGTTGCAGGCGCGGCTCGGTTCCTATGCTGAGCGAGAGAACCCCGGGATGCTCTGACACCGCGGAAATGTCGCGAAACCGCAGGATGCCGGTGGCCGTGTCCCCCTCGACGACCATGGTCTCGAAACCGAGGGCTTCGATGGCTGCCAAATCGCCCTCGAAACGCAGCGTCAGGCTGGTGGCTTCGTCGCCATGGGCATCGGCTTCGGTGGATCGCCATTCCGAATAGGCGATATAGAGTGCCGGATTGAGCTTCTCGAGTGCAGCCATCGCAAACGCCTCGCCGCGAGAATGAGCGCGTGCGGCCAGATTGTCCGGCGGTAGCGGAGCGCCCCTTACCAAAAGGCTAGGCGCCGCAGCCCCGAATCGTCAAGCGCTGTCGCACAATGCAGCTCAGTTCGGCGGAGACACCGCATCGATTGCAGCAATCGCGGAGATGCAGTGTCAAATACAGATGCGGAGCATCCCTGCGCTTTCACTCGGCCGATCGGTTGAAACACTTGAGCAGAGCCACCGGTGCGCCGACCGGATTGTGGCGCTAAGTGTTGGGAGCTTGACAGGATTGCATCGGCGTGTCCCCGCTATTCGGCGGCTTCGCGCATGGCGAAGCGGTGGATCAACGCGGCAATTTCGGGCTTGCAGGACCCGCAGCTTTTTCCCGCGCCGATGGCGGCGCTGTATCGGTGTGACCGGCGATGTCGCTGACCACGGTGGCGTCGCATTCGGCGATGGCGTCGGCCACGGCACCGGCCTCGGGCATTGACACCGCGGGAGTGGTGCAGGCGATCCAGAGCGCCTTGATCCGGCCCTCCCCCACGGCGCGGAACATGTCGACGACCCTCAGGCCCTGACGGTCGGGGATCTCGGGTGCCGTCCAGAAATTCCGCTCCGCCGCCCGGTGCTCGGCGTTCTCCAGGTCGAGATGCGCGGCGAGCATGTTCGCAAGCCCTCCGGCTTCGCGCCCGCCCATGGCGTTGGGCTGGCCGGTGACGCTGAACGGCCCCATGCCCGGCTTGCCGATGCGGCCCGTCGCCAGATGGCAGTTCAGAATCGCGTTGACCTTGTCGGTGCCGCTAGTCGATTGGTTCACACCCTGGGCGAAGACGGTCACCACCCGCTCCGTGCGGGCGAACATGGTATGGAAGGTGGCGACTTCTTGCGGCGTGAGACCGGTGTCGCTGCTATTGCCGGACTGTGCGGCCGTCAGCGCGGCTTCAAAGCCCTCGGTACCGTCGTCACGTTGCGCTTGTCGGCGGCATCGGCGATGGCACGCAGCGTCTCCAACGTGCTCGCGCCGCCCTCGATGGCCTCGACGATCCGGCCATTGCAGATGCCGTTGCAGCCGCAGATTTCTGCGTCGGCCGGTAAGGCTGCAACGGCCGCCATTGGGTCCAGCGCGGCCCCTCCCTGAAAGGCGGGCCCGAAGATGAGTGTGTCGCGCATCTCGGCGATATCGGTCTTGTCCTTGATCAGACCGTGGAACCAGCCGCCATCGGCGGTGTCGCCATACATCACCGCGCCGGTCAGCCGGTTGTCCTGAAGGACGAGGCGCTTGTAGACGCCGCGGGCCGGGTCGCGGAAGACGATGTCGTCGCGGGCGTCGTCTTCGGCAAAGTCGCCCGCGCTGAAGAGATCGCAGCCAGTGACCTTGAGCTTGGTCGCGGTCTCGCGGTTGACGAAAGCAGCGAGTTCGCAGCCCAGGGTTTTCGCCGCGACCCTGGACTGGTCGTAAAGCGGCGCGACGAGGCCGACGAGTGCGCCCTGGTGCTCCACACATTTGTCGACGGCAAGGATGTCTTCATCCGAGGTCACCATCTGGTCGTCCACATGGATGCCCTTGCCGCCGGCGAGCCCGGCGGTTTGCGCCAGCGCGGTACTGGGCCGAATGCCAACGGCCATGCACACCAGGTCGCAAGGCAGCTCGGTTCCGTTGTCCAGCACCAGCGCCTTCACGCGTCCGTTCTCACCAAGGATCTTGTTGGAGTCGGACGAACACAGCACCTTGATCCCGCGCCCCACGAGCTCCTTGCGCAGAAGGTACCCGGCCGCTTCGTCGAGCTGGGGCTCCATCAGGTGGCCCGTCAGATGCACCACGGTGACGTCGATTCCACCGGCATGCCTGCCTGCCGCCGCCTCGAGTCCAAGAAGTCCGCCACCGATCACTACCGCCTTTTGACCAGGCCGCAGCGCCATTATACGCTTGGTGTCTTCCAGATCTCGATAGGCGATGACGCCCTCGAGGTAGTGGCCCGGCAGTGGGATCATGAAAGGGTCCGAGCCGGTGGCGATGACCAGCTTGTCGTAAGATACAGGCGCGCCGCGTTCGCCGGTGACTGTCCTGGCAGCGCGATCGATGGCGGTGACACGCTCTCCGAACCGGCAGTGCACGCCGTTCTCAACATAGAAGGCGCCGTCATGGGTGACGATCTCGTCGCAGGTCGTGTCACCGGTCAGCACGGGCGACAGCATGATCCGGTCGTAAGTGCCGCGCGGTTCGGCATTGAAGGGCGTGACGGTCCAGCCGCCCTGTTCGATCACATGTTCCACAAGACGTCCGGCGGCCATGCCGGCGCCGATGATTACAAGGTTCTTCATAGAGCTCACTCCGCCGCCAGGGCCGGCTGTGCCGGCTTGGGTTTCGGATTGGTGCCGTGCTCGTATTTCTCGAGGAATTCGAGCACCTCCTGCCGGTAGGTGTAATCGTCCGGGTGCTCCAAAAGCGCCTTGCGGGTGCAAGGGCGCGGCGGGCCGGCTTCGGCGATCTTGCCGATGGTCGCCTGCGGCCCGTTCGTCATCATCACCACACGGTCGGCCAGCACGATGGCCTCGTCCACGTCATTGGTGATCAGCACGCAAGTCTTTCTCTCGCCTTCCCAGATCCGCTCGATCTCATCGGCGAGGTTGGCTCGGATCAGCGCATCCAGCGCCGAAAGCGGCTCGTCCAGCAGCGGCACTTCCGGGTTCATTGCCAGCGCATGCGCGACGTTCACCCGCTGCCGCATGCCGCCCGAAAGCTCTGCCTGGCGGCGCGTGGCGGCGTGGCTGAGACCCACCGTCTTCACGTAATGCGCCACCTTTTCGGTCTTCTCGGCCCGGCTCAGACCGGGGTACACGGTGTCGACCGCCAATCCCACGTTGCCGCTGACCGTGAGCCACTGCATCAGCGAACAGTTTTGTAAGATCACGCCGCGCTCGGGCCCCGGTCCAGCGACCGGCGCGCCCTTAAAGGTCGCCCGTCCGCTGGTGGGGGTGTCGAGCCCGGCAAGCAGGTTGATCAGCGTCGTCTTGCCGGTCCCCGAGAAGCCGAGGAGGACGAGGAACTCCCCTCCGCGACCTCCAGATCGATGGCGTTCAGAACATCCGTCCGTGTTGCGCCTTCGCCGAAGCTTTTCGAGACCGCGTCGAGTTTCAGGAGTGCCATGCCACTCACCGATGGTTCGTGAAGATAAAGAGCGACTGGATCGCGTACATCAGCCGGTCGGGCAGGACACCGATGATGCCGATAGTCAGAACTGCGACCGTGATCTTCGCCAGTGACTGGCTGGAGCCGCTCTGGAATTCGTCCCAGACGAACTTGCCGAGCCCGGGGCTCTGGGCCGGCATCTCGGCGGCGATCAGGACCAACCAACCGACGCCCAGCGACAGCCGTAGCCCGGTGAAGATCAGCGGCGGGGCCGAGGGCAGCAACAGCTTGGTGATCTTGGTCTAGGTGTTCATCTTCAGAACCTTGGAGACGTTCACCAGGTCCTTGTCGATCTCGCCCCAGCCGCGCATCTGGGTCAGGTACCAGATCGCGTCCGAATAGAACGGATGGGGCGAGATCGACAAGGACCTGCCAGTTCGCTTGCGCCTAAAGCATCACGAACAGGCCCTCGTCAAGGAAATAGCCCTGCTCATACGCCACCGCGAGCGGGGCCATGTCGGTCCGCTTGATGAAGCCGAAGGCGAGTTCGCCCTTTTCCAACTCCAGCATTTGGGCCGAAGCGAAGGTTGCGAGCAGCGCCGCGAATGCGGTGCTCATGACTGTGCGGGTCACACCGTCCGTGATTCTTGTCTTGGCAGCCGCCAGGCCAGGTTGAAGGCGCAAAAAAGGCCGCAGAACCCTCACTGCGCGAATGCGCGGACGGTTCGAGCGTCCTTGCTCAATGTTCCCTGTCGTGGGTGTGTTTGCGAGAGCGCCGATGCTCTCTGTGGGCAAAGATTGCGCGCCCTCGCAAATGCAGGTCCTTTTCGCACATTCAGGGGGAATCCTCGGTCCCCGGGCACAGCAATGCTGCAGTTACACATTAAGTGGACAAAATCAGCCGAGCGGATCGAAAACCTGATCATCGAAGAAACGGTTCCGCGCGAGGATCAGGCGCCCGGTTTCCGAAGCGGCGGCGGCCTCCTCGGCGATTCCGCCTTCGATCTTTTCGCTGGCGCCGGGCAATATCGCGCCCGCGTCTCGCCCGATGGCAGAACGACGAACCTGCCCGTCAGCGAGCGATCGACGATATCCGGGGCAAGGTCCAGCAAGCCCGGCCGCCCCAGCATATCGGCCGCCATCATGCGCGCTCCGCCGTCGCCAAGCCAGCGGTTCGCCTTCCTCACCGCGCGCATCAGCCGCCCGGTCAGTTCCGGCTCCTTGGCCGTCCATGCCGTCCGCACGGCAAGCACCTTTTTCTGCGCAAAGCTCCAGATCGCGCAGCCGGGCAGGATCAACGCCCCGACCCCGCATTCGACCGTTTTCGAGCCCCAAGGCTCGCTGACGCAAAACGCATCGATCTCGCCCGCAGCCATAGCGTCGGCCATCAGGGGTGGCGGAATGGTTCGGATCTCGAAACTTTGCGGCACCGGCAGGCCCGGGGCAGAGAGCCAGGAGTACAGCAGCTCTGCATGCATCGAGAATGCGGAACGGCACACCGAGCGCAGCGGCGCACCCGCCGCAACCAGATCGCGCCCGGCGCGATGCGCGTCCGCAATGCCGAAATCGTGGCCCGCACCCCTGAGCCGTTCGGCCAGATCGCGGCTCACCCCGATGACATTTCCATTGACTGACAACACCATAAGTGCCGAGATCGGCGGGGTGACGCCGCCGATCCCGCGCGCCATCGCAACCGGCACCGGCGCCAGCATATGCGCCGTATCCACGCGACCAAAGGCCAGCATATCCCGCACCGACGACCAGGACGGCGCGCGGACAAGTTCCGGCTTCAGCCCCTCTTCGCGCGCGAAGCCCATCTCCTGCGCGACGATCAACGGCGCGGCATCGACCAGCGGAATGAAGCCCACCGAAAGCGACGTAAGGCTCCCGACAAGAGCTCCGCTGCGGTAACGATGGCCGACGCGACCTCGGTGATCCGCTTGCCCTTGTCCATCGACGCCCTGCGCAGGATCGCGTAGGCCGCGTCCTCGTCGATCCCGCCCGCCTTCCTGGAGAGCCCCCTGGCGCGGTCGATCACCTTGCGTTCCTCCCGCGCGCGCTTGGTCTCGCTCAACTCATCGCGCATCCGTCGGAAGACGTTGAACCGCGCCATCACCGGGTGCAGCCGGTCGGGGCGCAGATCGTCGACCACATAGGCAGAGATCCCGGCCGCGATCGCGGCCTTGGTCAGCCCGTCGTCGCTCTGGCCGACAAACATCGCCACGGGTCGTTCCAACGGCAAGGTCGCCAGCGTCATCCTGATGTGGCGACGTCGACGATCACCACATCCGAATGACGCCACCAATCCGCAGTATCCGGGTCCGGAAGGTCATTCTCTCAGTTCGGCCAACCCTGATGGGCGTTCAGGGCTGATTTCGCTGAAAAAGGCTCTGAACCGCACGACCGGGCGCAGTACCCGGCCGCGCGAGTTTGTTGTTACGACAGCAACGTGTCCGGCGGGCCAAGATCGAGACCGATGACCAGCGGGTCGTGGTCGGACGAACGGAACCCGTCCGCGGCATATAGATCGTCGATCTGGGACTGCGGCTTAAACTCGGTATTGTAGTCCAGCGCCGAGGCTTCAAGCGCGTTGATGTGCCATTCTGCGGCGCCTGTCACCTGGCTGGCCAGCGATGCACTTGCAAACCCGTAGTCAAGCGCGCCAAAGGATTGGACCGACGGGCTGGTGTTCAGATCAACCGGGAAGCCGAAGGAAAACGCAAACTCGTCCACCGGAAGGAACACCTCGACCTGATCGACATAGCCCTCGCTCTTCAGGAACGTTACCGGGTCTTCCATCGCATAGGCGTTGAGGTCACCGATGATCAGAGTGTCCGGGTCGGACGTTCCGGTCGGGTTGGTGTCGAGCCAAGCGTCGAGCGCCTGCGCCGCCTGCAGCCGCGCCTCGTTGTTGTTGCCTGTGCCGTCGCCGATGCCGGCGTTGTTGCCGAACGGGCTGATCGAGCCCTTCGACTTGAAGTGGTTGACCGCAACAGTGAATTCCTCGCCCGACGAGATTTCGGTGAATGTCGCCGCCAGCGGCGCGCGGCTGGTGCCGGGGCCGTCGAAGACCGGGTTGCCGAAATTCAGCCCAAGGCTCGGCAGCAGGGCGTCGGTCAGGATGGCAGGGTTGGTGCCCGCGGCGATTTCGACCGTGTTGGTGTTGTAGATCATGCCGACCATGATCGCGTCGCCGGTGTCGCCATAAGGCACGCCCGGATCGACGAAATCATAGGCCGCGCCCGGGATCGTCGAGTTCAGCGCATCGACGATGTATTGCAGCGAGAACAGGCCATCGCCGTTCTGGTCGCCGTACTCGTTTTCAAGTTCCACCAATCCGAAGACATCGGCGCCGACCTCCGCCAAGGCCGCGATCAGCTTGTCCGTCTGGCGCAGGAACTCGTCGAGGCTATCGGCGCCGCGGGGTTGCAGGCTGTTGGGCCCTGACGTGGCGGTGCCGTCATCGATGGTGGTGAAGAAGTTCAACAGGTTGAACGAGGAGACGATGATCGTGCCGCCCACATCCGGGGCGGTGCCGTCCCTCGGCACGTCGTCGACGAAGACCGGGGCCTCGGTCGGGTTGATCCGGTAGGCTTCGTCGCCAAACGACCCCGATCCGGTGCCGTAGCGCAGGACGCCGGTGATGCCGGTGACGGTGTCGCCCGCGCTCAGCGGGTCGCCCGCGTCGAATTGACCGGCGATATTGCCGGGCTCGCCATCAATCTCGAACGGGATCGTGTCCGGGTTCTGGGTGGTGAAACCATCGTCCAGCAGCACCGCATTCTTGACCGCGGTTTCCTGGAAGGCCTGGAAACCGGCGACGCTGGGCGCGTTGGCCTGCGTAAAGGTCTCCAGCAACCCGCCCTGCTGCAGCCCGATGTCGCCGAAACGGCCGAGCGTGAACAGGTCCGACACGGTCATCTCTTGTGGCAGCGTCACCAGCATGCCCTCATAGGCCTCGAGATCGGCGATCAGTTCGCCGTTCGAGTTGGTGGTAACCTTCGCGACGGGGAAGGTGATCTGAGCCGCCGTCGGCAACGTGTTTCCGCCAGAGACGATCTGAATGTCGGTCAGACCCGACAATTGGGTCTCGCCGAAGAACTCGGTGACGGTGCCGGTGATCCGGACCTTGTCACCCACCTGCACGTCGGTGCCGGGCGAGAACCCGTCGAAGACGAAGATGCCCTCGGATGTCAGCGCGTCGCCGTCCGCGTCCGCGTCTTCCTCTTGCAGGTAGAATCCGTTCAGATCACCGTTCGCGCCCAGCCCGCCGTCCTGGAAATCGCCGACGACGATGGCCTCGACGATGACCTGCTGGCCTTCCAGCGCCGAGGCCGCCCCGTCGCCCTGAATTTCCGAGATCAGCTTTTCCTCCGGCCCGCCAGTGCCGCCGCCGTCTCCTGCAGTGGGCGTGGTGTTATTCCCGGCAGGGCTGAACGCATCGATCAGTTGCCAATCGCCGCCATCCGGGAACCGTCCCGCCGCAGAGGGGTAGAAACTGCCGTCGGGGCCGAGAACCTGTGCGCCGTAGTAGAAGGTTTCGGAGGCGTCGCCGTCAGACAGCGCAATGGCGTCGATTACCGTCTCGGTGCCGTCCACAGTGCTGCCCGAGATCGAAGCGGTCTCAAGCAGGGCGATGGTCGAGGACGAGTTTTCAAAGAAATTGCCCGGAATGGTCGCGTTCGGCGTGACGCCCAGCGAGCCGACCAGCGAATTGCCGACAAGGTAGAATCCGTTGTCGCCGATTTCCGCATCGGCGGGCAGGTCGAACCGGTTGTCGATGTTGCCGCTGGCATCGCCGCTTTCGATATTGACGATGCTGAGACCGGCAAGGGATGTGCCCGGCGTGCCGAAGATTTCCAGGAACTCGACATCGCTTCCAGTGGTGCTGACCAGTACCTCATTGATCACGATGGTCGGGGCTACGTCATTGGCAGCCCCCTTTGTCTCGGCCCGGGGCGCGTCCCATGTGCCGTCGGCCAGGCGCTGAAGCGAGTCGCCGATGGGCGTGCCGGAACCTTCCTCCTGGCCAATATCGGTCGAGGTCAGGCCTGCCGCGCTGCCATCGACCGCCGTGAATGTGCCCTCGTAGCTGAGGAACTCGATCACCGTTCCGCCGTTCGACAATGCAATACCGTCGGGAGAGCCGTTCTGGATGCTGGGCGGCTCCCAGACATAGTAGTCGTAGGTTCCGTCCGTTGTCATAGTCAGGCCGGCGACGCTCACCGAGTTGTAGACGTTCAGCTGGCTGGATGAGCCGTTGTACAATTCGATGGTCAGCGCCGAGACATCGTCGCCGGCATCCGTTCGGATCTCGACGAATTCACCGGAATCAGTGCCCGCGTTGTCATAGTGGAACTCGTTGATCCGGGCGTTGACCTCGGGAACCACGATATCGTTCGCGGCCCCCTTGGTCTCGGCCCGCGGCGCGTCCCAGACGCCCGCGTCGTCACGCTGCAGCGAGTCGCCGATAGCGGTGCCGGATCCTTCCTGCTGCCCGATATCTGTCGAGGTTAGCCCAGCTGCCGAGCCATCGACGGCAGTGAACGTGCCCTCATAGCTGAGGAACTCGACCACCGTTCCGCCGTTCGACAATGCAATACCGTCGGGAGAGCCGTTCTGGATGCTCGACGGCTCCCAGACATAGTAGTCGTAAGTGCCGTCCGTTGTCATGGTCAAGCCGGCGACGCTCACCGAGTTGTAGACGTTCAGCTGGCTGGACGAGCCGTTGTACAATTCGATGGTCAGCGCCGAGACATCGTCGCCCGCGGCGGTGCGTATCTCGACGAATTCACCGACATCGCCGCCCGCGTTGTCATAGTGGAACTCGTTGATCCGGGCGTCGACCTCGGGAATTTCCAGCACATCGGCCACTGAAACCGCAATGTCGGCACTGTCGTTGCCGCCGTTGCCGTCTTCGACCGTCACGGTCACGTCATAGGTGTTGTCACCCCCCACGTCCTGGGGATCCTCAAAATCCGGAGGCGAGAGGAAGTTCAACGCGCCGGTGGCGGCATCAATGCTGAAGAGGTCCGCGTCGGTTCCGGAAATCGAAAAGGTGAGATTGGTGCTGTCGACGTCGGTTGCACCGATGCCTGCCGGCACCGATGCGGTGTTCTCGTCGATGGTGACGGCGCTCAGGGCCGTAAGCACCGGGTCGTCGTTGACACCGTTGATCGTGACGGTGACCGTCGCCGTATCCGTGCCGCCATTGCCGTCGGTCACCGTGTAGGTGAACGTGTCGGTCTCGGTCGCGCCGCCGGGCAGCGTATCGAACCGGCTGCCGGGATCATAGACGATCGACCCGGCCGCCAGCGATACCGTTGCGCCGGCAACGCTGGTGCCCGAAACGCCGATGATTTGCGTGGTGTCGCCGTCGAATTCCTGGTCGTTTGCCAGCAGGACGGACGCCGCGACGACCGTCGTCCCGTCTTCGCTGGCCGATATGGCATCGTCTCCGGCCAGCACCGCATTGTCCGTGCCGTCGATGAATAATGTGTAGTCGTCCGCCGCGAAATAGAGCGCCTCGACGCCTCTCAGACGGTCGGTGCCGGGGTCGTCGACTGCCCCGGTCGATGCGACAAGGGTGTGCTGCCAGGGCCCGCGGCCGATTTGCGTGATCGAATAATCCTGAACCCGGCCCGAATAGACCGCGACGTCGAACCCAAGGCCTCCGTTGATCCGGTCATCGCCCTCGCCACCCCGGATGGTGTCGTTGCCGAACCCGCCGAATAACCGATCATCGCCACCCAGCCCGGACAAATAGTCGTCGCCGAAAAAACCGAAGATCCAGTCGTTCGTGTTCGTTCCGTTCAGGACATCAGAGCTCGAGGTGCCGAAGATGAAGTTGGGCCAAAGGAAAGACATTGCAATCTCCGAATCAATTGGGGTCAGGTTCGTCCCAGGTGTCACTCGCCTGTATCAGGTTCTTGATCGCCTGCCGGTTTTGCCATTTTAACGTGGCGCCAATCCCCGGCACCTTGAACATACACGGTATGAACCCACCAGGCTATCGTCTTCTACAACTATCACGGGAATCGCACCATGCAAGTTGCTGACGCCCGTGGCCGTTTCGCAAGGGGCCGGCCCTGTCCGCATCTATCTCGCCCGGGCTGACCGCAGCGAATGGAAGGTTTCGGACCTCTGGCAATGGGAGTCGCCGAATTGCGGGCCCACCGCCGGGTGTCACGGGCATTCCTTCGGGCTGTGTCGGCCAATAGGCCAGAATCCGGCTCTTGATGCGTCTGGCATCCCAACAGCGCCGCACGGCAGTTCCCGCCAGCAACCTGCGCACCGTTGGGGTTGATTTGACCGTCGGGTCGCGCCTGCTCCGGCCGAAATGGCCGTTGCCGCGCTTCGCCTTCAAGGCAACGATGCATCTGCGCTTGTGGTCGAGAGAGGCAATGTCGAGCTCATGCTTGGCACCCTCCGGGCAGTAAGGCACGGACGTGTTCAGACAGGCCCGAAACCCATCCTCCGATTCAAAGTCGCGCCCTTCGACATGGTCCGAAGCATTGCGATTGGCGAAGAACTTGACCGTGTTTTCGGCCTCGGGATCGATGCGTTCGGCAATTGCTTGAAAGAGCGCCGCCTCGACGATCGCTCCGCGCCACTTCATTACGACACTCTAATGCACATGCTCACCAAACGCTGATGCAATCGTGATTGGCGAAGCGGCGGGATTGTGTCGAATGTGTATGCAATGGGCGCACTGCTTTTCGTTCGAAACGAGTTCGAAGTGTGCACTGCAGCTGTTACGGCCGGCCTCGTGCCGGCTTGTGCGTCTGAGGATGTAACCGGCACGCGAAAGGTCTGTTCATGGCGTCAGCATTAAGCTCTCGATCCCGCATTCCGGCAATTGGCTGGTTGGTGACGCTTTTACTTTATTGGCCTGGCACCTTGCACGCCCAAGAACCGGCAGCGCTGCCAGACTATGTGATCGAGCAATTCGGCAAACCTCCATCGGTGCCCGAGGGCCCGCTCTCCGAGGCGGTGCAAGCCGCCGTGCAAGTGGCCTTTGTCGACAGTGTGGAGCAATCGACCTGGGGAAGAGATCAAACGATCGCTCTGGACGAAATCGCCGAATCCAAGGATCCTCGGATCGTCTGGATTATCAGCGATTTGATGCGCTTTGCCGGCGGCCGACAGTTGACCGCGGCGCTTGCCGACGCTGCCTCCAGATTGCTGGAAAAGGAGCTGCCGAGCCAGGCTCATTGGGGGCACGTGACAGATCTGCTTATCGCGTGGGATATTCCGGCGCCCCCTGATTACCTTCGCGTGAAGCGTACCATCTTCACCGGCATTGTACCTGGTTGGGACAAGATCTTTGTCGAAGGCGATATCGACTGGAGGCTCGTGTCATGGGGTGGCGTGCTGATCGATGATCGTGGCTACGATCGGACGGATGAGCCGTGCAATTGCATTCCCGCGGCGGACAACCCCGCAGTGAGCCATGCAGAAGAAGCCTCATGGCTGAGCGACGATGCCATCGTCTTTGGCGTCGAGGTGAATGGCGAGTATCGGGCCTATCCGCGCCGCATTATGGAGGTGCGCGAAATGGTCAACGATACGCTTGGCGGACGAGACCTTGGTATACCGTACTGCACCTTGTGCGGTGCCGCCCAAGCCTATTTCACCGACCGTCTGCCCGATGGAATTGACCGGCCGATCCTGCGAACATCCGGGCTTTTGATTCGGTCCAATAAGGTGATGTACGACGTCAACACATACTCGGTGTTCGATACGTTTCTTGGCAAAGCGTTAACAGGACCACTTGCAGAGAAGAATCTGCAACTCGAGCAAGCCACAGTCATCACGACCGACTGGGGCGCGTGGAAGAAAGCGCACCCAGATACAACGGTACTCGTGGAAGACCTGGCGCTTGGTCGTGACTATGATTTTCGCAATGGCCGCGATGCCAACGGCCCGATTTTCCCGGTTGGCGACGTCGATCCCAGATTGCCAGTTCATGAGGATGTTATTGGCGTCGTTACAGCGTCCGACGTGCCTGTCGCGTTTCAACGAAGCAAGGCATACCTGGCCTTGAAGGACGGCAACGAGATCGCCTACGAAAACGTTCGTCTCGAACTTGATGCCGGTGGAATCAAGGCAATTGATGCGGATGGTTCCGATCTTGGCAGCCATCAGGCGTTTTGGTTTGCCTGGTCGCAGTTCTATCCGCAAACTGCGCTCTGGCCCGGGTGACAGCGGGTGAAGCCGGCAACAGCTCGGATCTCGTAGGGCATCTTCGGCGCTCTTCGAACGTCGAACCGCGGGAAAGATGGTTCCGCCCGTGGGCAACGCTTTGCCCATTTGCGTGAACGACCGACGAATGAAATGGGATCATTGGCCCAGGCTGGACCGCCTCTTGGAACCGGTCACCCGTCGAGGGTATGAAGGCTCGTTCTGCGAACGGCCGTTCGCCGCACGTTCTCGAACCGGCGTGGTGGCGGACAAATCTGTCCGTCGTTCTGGCGGCACATGAGCGGCGTTGATCCGAAGAAAGATACTGCGCGACCTGGCTTCCCGGATCGCGCAGCATTATGGTTTCCAAGGGCTTTGCGAATGGCCTAGAAGACGAAATCGTCGTCTGTGACCCGAACCCCGAAGAGCCCCTGGAGAAACAGGCTGCCGGCGTCGCCGAGGTCGATCTTGGTGCCGAAGAAGCCGCGATGAATGCCGTCTTCGATGGCCTCAAAACCCGACAGGCCGAGATCGCTGAGATCGATTTGATCCACGCCGGAGCGGAAGCCGAAAATCCGGTCGTGCCCATCGCCGAAGTTGAACACAAACGTGTCGCTGCCATGGCCCCCGGCCAGGAAGTCGCTCCCCTTGCCGCCCACGAGGATGTCGTCATGGCGCCCGCCATACAGGAAGTCGACGTGATGGCCGCCTTCCAGCACGTCTTCGCCGCTCCCGCCGAACATCCGGTCGCGTCCGGCGCCGCCCTCCAGGGTGTCGTCGCCGCCGCCACCGAACAGGAGGTCGCTGGCTCCTTCGCCAAGCAGCAGGTCGTCGCCGGATTGGCCAAACATACGGTCCCGGCCTGATCCACCCAGCGCGACATCGTCGCCATAGCCCATCACCATCAGGTCCGCGCCCGATCCTCCGAGTGCCACGTCGTCGCCGCTGCCCATGAACATCCGGTCGTTGCCGCCATTGCCATCTGCATAATCGTTGTCCGCGCCGGTCACGATCCGGTCGCGGGCGTCGCCGGCGATGACGAAGTCGACGTCATTTGCGCCGTTCGACTGCAACAGATCCGCGGGTAGCAAGACGCCATCCAGCACATGCACGATCCCGTTTGCGGCTTGGATATCCGTTGCGATGATGTTGGGGTTCGCGACATCCGGGTCGGCGTCGACAAGGCTCGTGCCCGCGACCCCAAGGACGCCGCCCTGCAGCGTGCCGATGCTGGTCGACGACAGAACCTGGCTCGCTTGAAGCGATTCGCCCGACACGTGATAGGTAAGCACATCGGTCAGCAGCGGGACGGCGTCGCCGCCGCCGAGAAGCGTCAGCGCTTCGACCAGGTAGGCCCACGCGCCCGCTTCATCGCTGCCGGAATACCCCAGCGCCTGGGACAGGCCCACGAAGGCGCCATCCTGCGGCGCAAAGGCCGTCAGGTCCAGCGTCGCATCGTCCAGCACGCCGCCCAAGCCGGCCGTGCTCACCGCCTCGCGCAGCAGGTCGAAATCGGCGGCATTGCTGTCGAATCCGGTGCCGCTGGTCTCGATGATCTCCTGGATCGTCGGCGCATCGTTGCCTGGCAGGTCGATCGGCAAAAGGACCTTGTCGATCACATGCACGACGCCGTTCGTGGCGATGTTGTCGACGCTGATCAGCGACGGGTCAATCAGGTCGGGTTCGTTGTCGACCAGCGTCGGAAGGTCCGGCGTGATCGTCGCACCGTTCAGCGTGGCCAGCGTCGGGCTCGTCGAGATGTCGCCGCTCAGCTGGGTGCCGGGCGAGACGTGGTAGGTCACGATATCAAGAAGCGTCGTCGCCGTGACATTGGCGACCAGAAAGTTCGTCACGGCAACGGTGTCGGCCGGATCGCCTGCATAGCCGAGGTCGGCGGCAAGATCTGCAAAGGCGATGTTGGTCGGGGCGAAGACGGTCAGATCGGCGCCGGGCGTGTCCAGCGTGGCGACCAGGGTCGTGCCGAGCGTGCTGTCGAGATACTGCAGGGTCGAGACCAGGATCGAAAAATCCGGATCGCCCGTCGCTATTCCTGTGATCGTGGGCATCGTGGCTCCTCCTCCAAAAGCAGGCAAGCCCCGCGATCAGCGAGGCCTTGCGGTAGTCTTCATCGTCTTACGAGTTCACCCAGCTACTGGATCACTCGGGATATCCGGTCCTGGCGGCTGAATTAAAGCAGAGCCACTCCAAGCGCCCCCTGGACGCGCGGTCTTGCAACTGTCCGATCCTTCTGTGCCGATGCTCCGACGCAAACCAAACTTTCCGAGCGTCGCTCTTTCAGAGACGCGGAAGGTCGCACCGGGCGCTTCCCGCGTGCCAGGTATGGAATATCTGACCCGATTCCGGGCCTTCCCGGCCGCGCAGTCCGGAAAACCAGACCTGACAAGGGCGCGCTCCCGCCGGATCATCGCCGCCATATCAGAAGCGGGTTTGCAAAGGCATTGGCATGACAACCTTGATCGAGGTTTCCAATCCGGTGATTTTCGAGTTGGTGGGCGTCGCAGGCTTTGGGCTTTATGTGATGAATTACACGCTTCTGACCTTCCACAAGCTACATAGCCACGACGCTCTCTACTTCGGGATCAATCTGGTGGCGGCGAGCTGTGTCCTGGCGGGGCTTCTGGTCAGCTTCAACCTGGCGTCGGCGATGATACAGCTGTTTTGGGTGGTGATCTCGATTGTCGCCATCGCGGTGCGGCTGTCCCGCCGCCGCGCTGCGCGGCGCATCGAGACGCATGACCCGATTTCCGAGGCGGTGCATGTGCAAGACAGCGTTCATCCTTCGTCCTATGACGTCCCGCCGGCACGGCACGCGATGCTCGTGCTTTGACCGCGCCGGTCGAGCTGCGCGCGATCCGATAAAGCCCTGTCACACCCAGAAGTTGCTCCCGGACGTGATGCCGCGAAAACGGGATACGCCCGCAGAGCCGGTGCGCGCACATTGCGACGGACGGCGCGTGCAGTTTGGGGTTTACGTCCGCGCCGATGGGCGCCTAACCTGTCGTCACAAAACCGTTACAAACCTGGGGAGGATCAAATGAAATCAACAAAATATGCATTTGGAGCGTCGCTTTTCGCGATCCTGGTGTCTGCCGGAACGGTTCAGGCGGAGAAACTGACCTACTACTGCTCGGCCCAGGAAGACTGGTGCCAGTTGATGGCGCGCAGCTTCGAGGAAGCCACCGGCATCGACGTCAACATGACGCGGAAATCCAGCGGAGAGACCTTTGCCCAGATCCGCGCCGAGGCGTCGAATCCTAAGGGCGACGTCTGGTGGGGCGGCACCGGTGACCCGCATCTGCAGGCGGCCGAAGAGGGGCTGACCGAGGAATACCTCTCGCCGATGCGCGACCAGCTGCATGACTGGGCCATCGCCCAGGCCGAAAGCGCCGGCAACCGCACCATCGGCATCTATTCCGGCGCGCTCGGCTATGGCTACAACACCGATCTGGTGGCGGCGAACGACCTGCCGGAACCGGGTTGCTGGAAGGATTTGTTGAAGCCGGAATACAAGGGCCACGTGCAGATGGCGAACCCGAACTCGTCGGGCACCGCCTACACCACGCTTGCCTCGATGGTGCAGATCTTCGGCGAGGACGAGGGGTTCGAGTTCATGAAGGGCCTGCACGCCAACATCAACCAGTATACCAAGTCGGGCTCTGCCCCGATCAAGGCTGCGGGACGTGGCGAGAACACCATCGGCATCGTCTTCATGCATGACGCCGTGAAGCAGGCGGTCGCTGGCTTCCCAATCAAGGTCGTCGCCCCATGCGAGGGCACCGGGTACGAGATCGGCTCGATGTCTATCATCAAGGGCGCGCGCAACATGGAAGCGGCCAAGAAGTTCTACGACTGGGCGCTGTCCGCCGAGGCGCAGAACCTGGCGCTGCAGGTCAACGCCTTCCAGGTGCCGTCGAACAAGAACGCCGAGACGTCGCCCTCAGCGCCGGACATGTCGACGATCAAGCTGATCGACTACGATTTCGCCAAGTACGGCTCATCCGACGAGCGCAAGCGGCTCTTGCAGAAGTGGGATGAAGACGTCTCGACCCTGCCGCAATAACACGTGCGCAAGGCCGCATCCGAGGCAACCACCCATCCGGTTCTGATCTTCTGGATCGCCGCCGGGTGGGTGGGCTACCTTCTGATCCCCTGGTACGGGGTGGAGGACGGGTTCTTCTCGTTCCGATGGCTGATTGACGGCTATCCCTTCGATGACGATTACGCGCCCGCCGCCTTCCTGATCGCACAGGGCGAGAAGCTCTGGCTGGCGCCGATGCTCTTGGCGCTGATCGCACCGCTCTTTGTCCTGAACCGCCGCAAGACCGACCCGCCCTATTCCGTTGTGCTGATCCTCGCGGGTGGCGTCGGCTTTGCATGGCTGATGGCGCAGGGCTTCGGCATCGGTATCCGCGGCTTCAACTACGCCTGGCTCACGGCGCTTTTCGGCGACCTCGGTGACCGTCAATTCGGCATGGGCTATGGCGCCCTGATCCTCGCCTCGTCGTTCCTGTTCCTCTTTACCCAAGGCATCGCGGCACGCGGCGCGATCAACGGCGACGTCTTCGTGGTCAGCGCCATCGGAGGCGTGATCGTCATCGTCGCGACGTTCGTCTTCTTTCCCATCGCACGCATGCTGTTCGCGGCCTTCATCACCGACGATGGCGGCTATTCCATTGCCGTCTTCTTCTCGAAATTCCTCGACGACCGGCTTTGGGGCCTGGGCTGTTTCTGGGGCGCGCGCTGCGGCGCGGCGCTGAACTCACTGTTTCTGGCGATCTGCGTGGCCACCATCACCACGACGCTGGGCCTGACCTTCGCGCTGGTCGTCACCCGGTCCGGCTTTCGCTACAACCGCGCGCTGCGCGCCTTGACCGTGCTGCCGATCATCACGCCGCCCTTCGTCATCGGGCTTGCGCTGATCCTGCTCTTCGGCCTCTCGGGCACCGTCACCACCTTTGTCGCCGACCTCTTCGGAACTCAGCCCACCCGCTGGCTCTATGGCCTGCCGGGCATCATGATCGCCCAGACCCTGGCCTACACGCCGATCGCCTTCCTGGTGCTGATCGGCGTGGTCGAAGGCGTTAGCCCGTCGATGGAAGAGGCCGCCCAGACGCTCCGCGCCGACAAATGGCAGACATTCACGACCGTCTCGCTTCCGCTTATGCGCCCCGGCCTCGCCAACGCCTTCCTGTTGGGTTTCATCGAAAGCATGGCCGATTTCGGCAACCCGCTTGTGCTCGGAGGCAATTATGACGTGCTCAGCACGGAAATCTTCTTTGCCATCGTCGGCGCGCAATACGACCAGGGCCGGGCGGCGGTGTTCGCCATCGTGCTCTTGTTCTTCACGCTCTCGGCGTTCTTCCTGCAGCGCCGCTGGCTGGGCAAGAAAAGCTACACCACCGTCACCGGCAAGGGCGATGCCGGCGTGCACCCGCTGATGCCGCGCCGGCTGGCCTGGCCGGTCTTCGCCATCGCCGGTGTCTGGGGAACCTTCACCGTCATCGTCTACGGCATGATCGTCTACGGCTCGTTCGTCGAGCTTTGGGGGGTCAGGAACACGCTGACCTTCAAGCATTACATCACCGCCTTCTCGGTCGGCTGGACCGAGCATGGCCTACACTGGTCCGGTTCGGCCTGGGACAGCTTCTTCACCACCGTCTTCATTGCGGCCACCGCCGCGCCGCTGACCGCCGCGGTCGGCCTTGTCACCGCATACCTGCTGACGCGCCAGACATTCGCCGGCAAGAACGCCTTCGAGTTCGGCACCATGCTGTCATTCGCCATCCCCGGCACCGTTATCGGCGTCAGCTATATCCTGGCCTTCAATGTGCCGCCCATCGAGATCACCGGCACGGGAATCATCCTGGTGGTCAGCTTCATCTTCCGGAATATGCCGGTCGGCGTGCGCGCCGGCATCGCCAGTATGTCGCAGCTCGACAAATCCCTCGACGAGTCCTCCCTCACCCTCGGCGCGAACTCCTGGCAGACCTTCCGCCGGGTGATCCTGCCGCTCTTGCGCCCCGCGATCCTCGCCGCCTTGGTCTTCAGCTTCGTGCGCGCGATGACCGCGATCTCGGCGGTGATCTTCCTGGTCTCCGCCGAATACGACATGGCCACCAGCTACATCATCGGGCGGGTGGAGAATAACGACTACGGCCTCGCCATCGCCTATTCCACGACGCTGATCTTCGTGATGCTGACGGTGGTGGCGCTTCTGCAACTCATCGTCGGCCGCACCCAAATCGGCCGCCGCACCCAGTTCGTGACGGGGAGATGACCCATGGCTGAAACCCGCATCACCGGCAAGGCCGCCCCGGTCGCGTTCCGCGACGTCTCCAAGATCTACGGCAAGGATGTCGTTGCCGTCGACAAGGTCAGCTTCGACGTCGAGCCGGGCCGGCTGGTCACCCTGCTAGGCCCCTCGGGCTGCGGCAAGACGACCATGCTGCGCATGATCGCCGGGCTCGAGATGGTCAGCTCCGGCCAGATCCTGATTGGCGACAAAGACGTCACGATCCTGCCCGCAACCGACCGCGACGTCTCGATGGTGTTCCAGTCCTACGCGCTTTTCCCGCACATGACCGTGCAGGAAAACGTTGCCTACGGCCTCGGCTTTTCCGGCTTCCCCAAGGCCGAGGCACGCGACCGGGCACTGGCCGGCCTCGATCTCGTCGGCCTCAAGGGCTACGGCGACCGCCTGCCCAGCGAACTTTCCGGCGGCCAGCAACAGCGTGTCGCCGTCGCCCGCGCGCTGGTGCTGGAACCCCAGGTCCTCTTGTTCGACGAGCCGCTCTCCAATCTCGACGCCAAGCTCCGCCGTCAGGTGCGCGAGGACATCCGCGGCATCCAGCAGGACCTCGGCCTGACCGTGGTCTACGTCACCCACGACCAGGAAGAGGCGCTCGCGGTTTCCGACGAGATCGTCGTGATGCGCAATGCGCAGATTGCGCAGATCGGGACCCCGCGACAGCTCTACGACGCGCCTGTCGACGCCTTCGTCGCCGATTTCATCGGCGAGGCGAACCTGATCCCCTGCGAGATCCTGTCAGTGGACAGCCACATGGCCGAAATCGCCGTCGATGGTTACCGCTATCGCTTGCCCTCGCGCGGCCTGCCCGTTGGACCGTCCAAAATGGCTGTACGTCCGTCGCGCATCGTTCTGGGCGCCGATAAAGGCTTCGACGCCACGATTGCAAAGGCCACTTATGTCGGCGTGCGCATGGAATATTCGATAAAGGCGTCCTTCGGTTCGCTTTTCGCCGTCCAGGAAGACGTGCAGACCCCCCTCGAAGAGGGCCACCCGGTCAAGGTGAGTTTCAAGGACATCGGTCCGGTCCTGATCCCGCCGGATTGAAGGTGATTTGATGGTATCCGATACCGTCGACATCTCTTCATAGGCGGCGCAGCGTGGCCGGACACGCATCGTGCCCACGCGACGGGCCAGCGCCGACCGGCACTGCGCCGGTCTGGCGCTGTGGCAGCACTGCGGCGCCGAACCGCAGCAAAATGTGCCGTTCGTCGCAGTGTGTCGTTCGACTGCCCGGTTTTCAGACCAGGGGCAATTACCCGGCCCAGGGAAGCGTGAACACCGGATGAAGGATCCAGTGCATGAGGTCATAGTTCATGAACTGCCCCGCAACGATCAAAACCGGCACTGCCAACCAGATCACGCATGCGGCGCCGAGCCACAGCAGCGACGCGATCCGCCTCGGCACCGGCCCGGACACCGGCACGGATTGCGCCCTGTGGCCGACCCACAGATCGGCGAATCGGCCCATCGCCGCGCGCGGGGCCGCGATAGCATAGATCATGGCCGCCCGATGCCGCAGAAAGACGGTGGTGGCGAACGCCAATATAGCGGCAACCAAATCGATCTGACCCGCGACGGAGGCCTGTTGGGACACGGTCATATCGGCAAATCCCGGAACAACGCCCTCGATGAAGACTGGGAATACGCGCTGTGCGAAGAGCAAGAAGCTGACCAGCACGGACAGGATCCCCAGCCATGCCAGCCGCCACCCTGCCGCCGCGGCCACGCTCCGGATCCGGCGCCACTCGACGTAAGCGCCGATGCGGTCCTCGGCCGCTGCATGCGCAAGCGCCAAATGCAAATGGGCAAGGATCGGCAGAGAAAGAAGCGTTGCAATCGCCCAGACACCCGGCCCCACCGCCGCCTGTTCGTAGCCCTTGTTGAACGAGTTTTCCCAACCCGCCCACCATGCGCCAAGCCAGGCGAGTGTGAAGGGCAGTGTCAGGACGAATAGCCCCAGTGCCGTGCGAAACCCGACTTTTATGTTCGCCGCGAGCCCGCCGAGCAGCGTTGGCAACACGCCCGCGCCCGGCTGACCGAGGAACCAGCCCGGAGGCGCCCCCGACCCGCCCCATTGCTGGTCGACCAGATAACGCATGCGCCGGGTAATCCAGCCAAGGGCCAGCAGCGCCGTGATCGGCGTCAGGCAGAGCAGCGATCCGACGACAAGATCCCGCACGCCGCCAAGTGCGCGCCAGGGCCACGCCCTTTGCTGTGTCGCCGCCGCAGCCCCGGTCATATCAGGACGTCCGACAGTGCATCACCCTCGGCCCTGGCCGCTCGAAACCCCATACTGGCCGCGATCGTCGGGGCGATCGCCGACTGGTCGACCATGCGGTCCAACACTCTGCCTTGGTCGATGCCGGTTCCGAACAGGACAGCCCAAGTTTCGTGGGCGGCGCGGGAATTGAAATGGTGCTGGAACGGGACGGACATCAAGGGATTGGCGTCCCGCCCACAATCCGGCGTGACCACAAAGACGGTGTTCCCTCGGTAGAACGGATCGCTCTCGACGGTTTCGACAAGGCGCTGCAAACCGTCGTCGATGATCTGGATGGCCCGTGTGTAGTGGCTGGGGTTGCCCCAGTGGACGTAATCGGGATCCTGGTAATTGACCATCATCAGACGCGGCCTGAGTTCGCGGAGCGCCCGCACGGCCAGCGCCGTCAGCAACCTGTCTCCTCTGGGGTTGCGCAATCCGTCATCGCCGTAATGCCCCCGCCAGCGCCTCCAGAACTCTGTCACCTCGGGCGACTGGCCAGGCGTGATTGCGCGAGGATCCGCGGCCAAAAGCGCATCGTATTGCTGCCGCGCGTCGATAAGCGTGGCTTCGCGCGATGTTCCTTCCTCGAGAATTTGAGCGAACTTATAGAGCTTGAACCGATGAAGGCTGAGCATCTCTGACCGATAGGCGATGCCGTAATGCGGCGAGACGCCATAGGTGAAGAACTCCTCCTGCGGGCGATCCTCGCCATTTATCAGTAGCGCTTGATGCGAGGGTATGTCGAACGCCTCGCGAAGGTATTCGAAAAGCGTCGGCTCGGTCGGCTCGAGCCGGTCCTGCAGCAGTTGCGATCCGGCATCGCGATAGGCGAGATAGCGGCCCGTCAGAAGGTTGAGGGTCCCTTCCGCATGGCTGGTATCGACGCCGTCGATTTGCGCGATGCGCATATCGGGCACAAAGACGCCCCGTGCCGCCAGGATGTGACGCAGATAGGGAGCATATGTGCCGGCCTCGTCAATGGTCTCGGCTCGTCGCACGCCGCCACCGAAGCGCACCAGGATGACGTTCGGCCCGGAATAGACCTGCGCTTTCGCCGGCAGGGGCGCAAGCGACGCGGCGGCCGCGGCGCCAAGGCCGGTATTGAATTCGCGCCTGTCCATGCAGGACACCTCGAATTGCCTGTGTAAGGCAATGTAACGCGTTTTTACTTCTTCGCAAACTCGACACGGTGGCTAGAGGCGCAAGTCGGCAACCAGCCGCCTTGGCCGAGCGGGTCATAAGAACAGGTCGTAGTCGTAGGCGCCGACAACGGCATGGCCATCGAACGCAAAGTAGTCCACCGCCTCAGCCACATGCGCGGTTTCCGCATCGCGGCTGGTGTCCTCCTGCACCGACAGGTCGAACGTCGAGGTCGTACTGCCGTTGCCGCGCACCCAGGATGGGTCCGA
>JAAUYH010149721.1_pt1 | contig 42904 bp, 48 predicted proteins | sample 7278061 | NCBI WGS metagenome assembly JAAUYH01 (sample SAMN14350203, study PRJNA611818) | marine sediment metagenome | isolation source: surface marine sediment (0.6m) | place: French Polynesia: Moorea | collected 2018-08
CGCCATCGCCGACCCGCCCCGGAGGGGAGGCGATTTGCTTGCGTCTCATATCGCATTGAGGTCGTTCGGACTTTGCTGGGATAAATCGAGCCGTTCAGACGTCTTGGCCGCATCCCCGCGGGTCGGCGATGGCGCGGCTTCATGCTTGATACGCAATGACCGCACCAGGCCAAATTCCAGCCTCACGGTTCCCTCCATGGTCATCCTGCGCTTATTCGTCAGGCTGGCCCGTCCTCGGGAAACAGCACACAGGTTCCGCGCCGCTTCGCCCCGTCCCGGAAATAGTCGCTCAACGCAGACCGGTCGCCGCCAATGATCGCGTCAACATCCACCCAGTCGCATCTGAAACCCAGCACCTCCGTAATCTTCTCCATCGCGCGTCGGCTGGGGATGCCGATGATCGCCTTTTCCTGCCCGTCGACTTGCGGCGCCGCATTGATGTCGAACTCGGTGCGCTCGAGCGTCAGCTGAATCATCGGATTGCGCGCCGTCATGAACTCGCTGTCGACGATCACCATGCCCGGCCGCAGCGCGCGGATCAGCCGGAACAGCCGGAAATGATCCATGATGTGATAGAGGATGCCGTAGACCGCCACCACGTCGAAGGTCTCGCCGTCCCGGCCGAATTGTTCCAGGGCCTCGAACACGTCTCCCTCGCGCAGCTCGACCCGGGACTTGAAAGCGGTTTCGGGATAGCGCGCGAACCGCGCGAACAGCCCGCCCCGCGCCTCGACCCCGATGACCTGGCGCGCACCCGCGCCCGCCAGCGCGTAAGACCAGCGCCCGTCATGCGCCGCCAGATCCAGCACGCGGGCGCCTTCCAGCGCCTCAGCGAAGGGTGCAACGATCAACGCGTAGCGCTTGTTCAGCCGCGTCAGCGACTTTCCGGTGTCATAGGGTGGGATATCGGCGAGAAAGTCGAAAAAACCCAATGCACTGGCCTCTATTGCCGCCTGATCGTTTCGCGTAACATGGCCCGGCTGACCTGACAATATCGACCTGCCGCCCGTCCATGCGCCCGCCCGAACTGACCCCGGAACTGCTGATCCAGGCCTACGCCTCGGGCATCTTCCCGATGGCCGAATCGCGTTGCAGCGCCGAGGTGTTCTGGGTCGATCCGCAAAAGCGCGGCATCCTTCCGCTCGACGGCTTCCACATCTCGCGCTCGCTGGCACGAGCGATGCGGCGCAACGACTACCAGATTGCCATCGATCGTGATTTCACGGGTGCCGTCGCCGCCTGCGCCGACCGGTCCGAGACCTGGATCAACGACACCATCCACGACCTCTATGTCCAGCTACACCGCGCCGGTCTTGCCCATTCGCTCGAGGTCTGGGACGGGCCGGAGTTGATCGGCGCGGTCTATGGTGTCGCGCTCGGCGGCGCGTTTTTCGGCGAAAGCATGTTTTCGCGCCGCACCGATGCCTCGAAAATCGCGCTCGCCTATCTGGTCGACCACCTGCGCCGCACCGGGTTCCGGCTGTTCGACACCCAGTTCATCACCCCGCATCTCGCCTCGCTCGGCGCGGTCGAAATCAGCCGCACGGCCTATCACAATCGCTTGCGTGCCGCTCTGGACACGCCCGCCGATTTCCTGTCGGTGAACGACATTCCGACGGCTCAAGAGGTTATACAGCGCAACAGCCAGACATCGTAGCGGGCATGATCCAGCGCGTTCAGGGCCGGGCTCGACGCGATCATCCAGCCCTGGAACACCGGCTCGGGCTCGGCACCGTAGCGGATCACCAGATAGGCATAGGCATCGCCCGACGGGTTGCCGACCGGATACCGGCATTCGCCCAGCGTCACCTCCAGCCGCCCGAACCGCTGGGCTTCGCCGGCCGTCATTTCCAGATCACTCAGCGCGCCTGACACCTTGTCCAACCCGCGCAGAACCGCGCCCTCCGCCACCGCCGCCTGGTCCTGTTCGACCGTCTCTTCGGTGCCCAGATCGGGATCGGCCATGTCGAGATCCAGCTCGGGTTCCAGCAACGAGCCCTGCTGCGCCCACACCGGCGCGGCCAGCGTCAGAAGGACGGCCAATGCCCGGCGGATCATTCCACCGGCACCTCTTCGTCGCCGCTGACAAACTTCAGCAGCAGATTGACCAGGCTGATCGCGCTTTGCGTATCCAGAATCTCGGCGCCCGGCTCCAGATCGAAGGGCGATCCGCCCGGAATAAGCTCGACGAAACTACCGCCAAGCAGCCCCTCGGACGCGACCACGGCCGCCGTGTCCTCGGGCAAGGCGATCGCGTTGTCGACGGTAAAGCCGGTGTTTGCCCGGAATGTCTTGGGGTCCAACTCCAACGACGTCACGGTGCCTACCTTGACGCCGCCCAGCCGCACATCGGTGCCCACGGTCACGCCTTCGACCGACCGGAACGAGGCGCTGTACTCTGCCGCCCCTGTGGCCGGCCCGGCAAAGCCGGTCAACTGCCCGGCATAAACGAAAAAGACGATCGCCACGGCCAGCACCGCGCCGCCCACCAGCACCTCTGTCGTATGGTTGTTCATGGCGGCTATTCGGGGGCCCACGCCTCGTAATCGCTGCGCGGTTCGGGTTCGGCCCGCCGGATCGACCCCGGCGGGGCATAGGCTGCGGCCGTACCGGTCAGGTTCTCCTGATGCGGCTTTTCCCAGGCCTTGCGCTTCAGCGGCTTGTCCGTCGGCGGCTCGGAATATGTGTGATGCAGCCACCCATGCCAATCCGGGCTCACCCGGCTGGCCTCGGCCTCTCCATTGTAGATCACCCAGCGCCGCTTGCCGTCGCGGGTCTCGTAGAACCGGTTGCCGGTGTCGTCCTCGCCCACCTTCTTGCCCTTGCGCCACGTCCAGATCTGGGTGTTCAGCGTCTGTCCGTTCCACCAGGTCACGGCGCGCAGCAACGTGTTGAGAATGCCCATCGGCAAACCTCCTGTCATCTCAATACCGGTATCGCGCAATTGGCCTCTGAGGTCCAGCGATCAGGCGGGCCAGGGTTCGAAGCTGCAGACCTTGACAGGACACCTCGCGGTGCCCTCTAATCCAGGGCCTCTGACAAACGATTTCGTGTCGAAAGAGATGTATCTGCTGTTCGGGCTGGCCAATCCCGAGACTGCAGACTCAAAAATGTGCGTGGGAGGATAGTCATGTCGACAGAACAATTCCGATCACTGGTTGCGCTCTACAGATCCCGTCAAATCGAATTCAATAACCTAAAACCCGTGACCCTCGCGATGTGGATTCTCGAATCCGGGCGCGGCACGTCGGGATTGGCGACAAATCATTTGAACTTCGCGGGTATGAAGTACCGGTCGGAAATATCGCAGTTTGCAAAACGCGTGCTTTACAATGCGCACGACGGATCGGGCTACTACTGCGAATTTGCCACGCTGGACGACTTCATCAGCGGGTTTTGGGCCTTTTTGGATCGCAGTCCCTACGAGGGATGGCGCGACCTCGGCAACGACGAGATCGCGTTCATCCGGCATATCGGAGGGGTTTGGGCGGAAGACCCGAATTATGTAAGCAAGGTGATTCAGTTACTGCCGGAGGCCAGAGAAATGTTGGAATCCGAAGTGATCGACGTACCCGATCCGGTCGACGTCAGTGAAGAGGAAATCGAGGAGGCCGCCGGCGGCCATTTGATGCCCGGACGCCCAACAATTGCGATTTCGGCCGACGGAAAGGTGGCCATGGGTGGCAACGGATTGGAGATCGACTATCGGGGCGTCGATTCCTGCCCTTACGGAAACTCCGCCACCAATCACAAAAGACGCTTTGCCGGGCTCATCATCCATCATACGTCACCGCAGCACACGACCGAGTGGTATGTGCAATATCAGATCGACGGAGATCCGGGGCGAGGCGGACACCATTTCGGGTACCACTTCTATATCTCACCGGCAGGCTTGATCTATCAAGGCGCACCGCTGACCAAGCGGACCAATCAAATCAGTCCCTCCAATTCGGTTCGCCGCGCCTTCGGCAGCCACATGCAGAACACCAACTCGATCGGAATCACCTGCGCGCGCGCCGGAACGTCGACCGGATTCAGACCAACCGACGAACAGGTGACCAAAGTGAAACAGATGGTCTTTGCCTTGTGCGACGCGTTGGATATCCCGTTCAGTCAAGTCTACGGCCACGGTGAAATCCAGTCGAACCGCATGCGAAGCGAGGGCGCGTTCCTCGCAGAGGAAATTCGCGCTTGGGCGTAGCCGGAATTTGACGGTTTCCCGCTACCAAAGCTGAAACCGGGCGGATCGCGCGTCGATTACCCGGCGCTGGCGCCTTCCTTCTTGGTCTCAGCGTAGATCATCAGAGGCGCCGCGTCAGAGGTCACGGCCTCTTCGTTGACCACCACCTCGTCGATGCCGCTCATGCCAGGCAGATCGAACATGGTATCCAGCAGAATATCCTCCATGATCGACCGCAGACCCCGCGCGCCGGTCTTGCGCTCGATCGCCCGCTTGGCGATGGCGCGCAGGGCGTCGTCGGTGAACGACAGCTGCGCATCTTCCAGCTCGAAAAGCCGCTGGTACTGCTTCACCAGCGCATTCTTCGGCTCTGTCAGGATCGTCACCAGCGCATCCTCGTCCAGATCCTGCAGGGTGGCGATCACCGGCAGACGGCCGACGAATTCGGGGATCAGACCGAATTTCAGCAGGTCCTCGGGTTCAAGCTCGGTGAACATCTCGCCGATGGTGCGGGCCTCTTCGTCCTTGACGTCCGCGCCGAAACCGATGGCCGAGCCGCGGCCGCGCTGCGAGATGATCTTTTCAAGCCCGGCGAAGGCGCCGCCACAGATGAACAGGATATTGGTGGTATCCACCTGCAGGAATTCCTGCTGCGGATGCTTGCGCCCGCCCTGGGGCGGTACCGAGGCCACCGTGCCCTCCATGATCTTCAAAAGCGCCTGCTGCACGCCCTCGCCGCTTACGTCGCGGGTAATCGAGGGGTTGTCGGACTTGCGCGTGATCTTGTCGACCTCGTCGATATAGACAATGCCCCGCTGCGCCCGTTCGACATTGTATTCGCTGGCCTGCAACAGCTTCAGGATGATGTTCTCGACATCCTCGCCCACATAGCCGGCCTCGGTCAGCGTTGTCGCATCCGCCATCGTGAACGGCACGTCGAGAATCCGCGCCAGGGTCTGCGCCAGCAATGTCTTGCCGCACCCGGTGGGCCCGATCAGCAGGATGTTGGATTTTGCCAGTTCGATATCGCCGGTCTTGCCGGCATGATTCAGACGCTTGTAGTGATTGTGCACGGCCACCGACAGCACCCGCTTGGCGTGCCCCTGACCGATCACATAGTCGTCCAGAACCTCACAGATTTCCTTTGGCGTCGGCACGCCATCGGCGGACTTCAACCCGGCGGATTTCGTCTCTTCCCGGATGATGTCCATGCACAGCTCGACGCACTCATCGCAGATGAACACCGTCGGCCCTGCGATCAGTTTGCGCACCTCGTGCTGGCTTTTGCCGCAGAACGAACAGTAAAGCGTGTTTTTGCTGTCGCCGGAATTCGTCGCCATCACAAATCCTCCGGGGCCGGATGCCCCGTCAATGCTGCCGCCTCGTAAGGACGGAAAGTCCTGCCATCGGTGCAAGCCTAGGGCAGAGCCATACCGGGCACAACGCCAAAATGGCCACGCGGCGGTGTCGCGCCGCCGGGATCACTCTTCCGCGTCGTCTTTCGTCCGGTTTTCCACGATTTCGTCGATATGTCCCCACTCCAGCGCCTCTTGTGGCGACATGAAGTTGTCGCGCTCGAGCGCGGCTTCGACAGTCTCGACGGATTGACCGGAGTGTTTCGAGTAGATCTCGTTCAACTGCCGCTTCAGCTTTTGCGTCTCTTCGGCGTGAATCATGATGTCGGTGGCCTGGCCCTGATACCCGCCCGAGGGCTGGTGAACCATGATGCGCGCGTTCGGCAGGGCGTAGCGCATTCCCTTTTCTCCGGCGATCGCCAGAAGCGACCCCATCGACGCCGCCTGCCCGACGATCAGCGTCGACACCTTCGGGCGCACATACTGCATCGTATCATAGATCGACAGTCCCGAACTCACGACACCGCCCGGGCTGTTGATATAGACCGATATCTCCTTTTTCGGGTTTTCGGATTCCAGAAACAGCAGCTGCGCCACGATCAGGCTGGCCATGCCGTCATGGACCGGTCCGTTGATGAAGATGATCCGCTCTTTCAGCAGGCGCGAAAAGATGTCGTAGGCCCGTTCGCCCCGGCTGGTCTGTTCGACCACCATCGGCACGAGGTTTTGCATGGTGTGCTGGTATTGCTCAAAAGGGTCGTACATCTTGCCTGCCTCGCGCGTGTTGACGGCCGGAATACACCCGGCGGGTTGACAGAGTCTTAGTGTCGGGCTTGGGGGCCTGCAAGGGCTGCCACCCGGTCCCGACCAAAACAGACCGCCGCCCGCCGCCGCTTAATGCCGGACCGCCCCGGCCTACCCTCCCGCGTCATGACCGTTGCGTTCCCGCCGACCCGCACCGAGGCGCTGCGCCGCCTTCGCGCCTTCATTCCGAAGGCCGGCCGCGATTATGCTGCGCTTCGCAACTATGACCTGCCCGGGCACCCGCATGTCTCGGGCCTGTCGCCCTATATCCGCCACCGGATGATCACCGAAGACGAGGTGCTGCAAGCGGTCCTTGCCCGCTATCCTGCTGGCAACAGCCGACCGCAGCCCGCTCAAAGTTTCACGCGATGTCCATGCCTTCACCATGCTAGTCGCAAACGATGCCGCCGCCCGCTGCGCAGAGCGCCTTGGGAAAGTAACCGGGCCCACGAGCTCGGTCGAAGACATCGCCGTCTGGGCCAGTGACGCCGGTCTCGAAAAGATCTTTATACCATACGCCCCGGTCGGACCGGCCGCGGACCGCATCGCGGATCTGAAATCGGCGCTTCCGATTCCGGTGCGCCGGATCATTCGTCCCCACGACCAGCCTGCATGGCCACACGCCACTCGCGGTTTCTTCCGTTTCAAGGACAGGATTCCGAAATTGATTGCAGGAATGACAGACCCGCGTGCTGCCTGAGCGCAAAATCCGTTATTTCGCGCATTCCACCGCTGACCGAAGCGGACAACCCGTCACAATTGACAGGAAATCCATCACGCGGATGATGGATTCTTGATGCCTTCCAGCCCCGCCAGCTAGTCTTGCGCGCAAAGGGAGGCACAACATGAACGATCCCAGGCACGTATTTCCCCACGACGTCACCTGGTATGACCCCGACGCCGGCGATCTTGCGGAATTCATTGCCACGCTTCCCAGAACAACCGATCCCGCCGACTGGCCCCGCGCATCCGCAATCGAGCAGAACGTTTTGCTTTACGACGGCGTTGCCATCCGAGCGATGGAGGCCGCCGACCGCCGCGGCCTGATGGAGGAATGGGCCCGCGCCTTTCTGTCCGGCCCGGGCGTCATCGTGATCAAGAACGGCTTTGCCGACCCCGGGGCCGTGACCCGCGCGACGGCGCTTTTCACCCGCATGATCGACGACGAACGCGCCACCGGCGCAGGCGGCGGCGACCATTTCGCCAAGCCCGGCGCCAATGACCGGGTCTGGAATGCCCTGCAAAAACACTGCCTCGCCGATCCAGAGGGCTTCGCGCTTTACTACGGCAACATCTGCATGGCGCTGGCGTCCGAGGCCTGGCTCGGCCCCAACTACCAGTTCACCGCCCAGGTCAATCGCGTGAATCCCGGCGGTGCGGCGCAGAACCCGCATCGCGACTACCACCTGGGCTTCATGACCCGCGAAAACGCCGCCCGCTGGCCGGTTCACGCGCATCTGCTGTCCCCGGCCCTGACCCTGCAGGGCGCCGTCGCCCATTGCGACATGCCCGTCGACACCGGCCCGACGATGATCCTGCCCTATTCCCAGCGCTACGCCGCCGGCTACATCGCCTTCGGCAGGCCCGAGTTTCAGGCCTATTTCGCCGATCACCACGTGCAGCTGCCGCTGACCACCGGCGACCTCGTTTTCTTCAATCCCGCCGTCATGCACGGTGCAGGCCACAACCGCACCTCGGACACCCAGCGCATGGCGAACCTGTTGCAGATCGGCTCGGCCTTCGGCCGCTCGATCGAGGCCATCGACCGCGCCGCCATGTCCAAGGCGCTCTACGCGCCGCTTCAGTCCCTTGCCGCTTCGGGGCGCCTTGGTCCGGACGAAACCCAGGCCGCCATCGCCGCCTGCGCCGAAGGCTACGCCTACCCCACCAATCTCGACAGCGATCCACCAGCCCCCGGGGATCTCGCCCCGTTCAGCCAGGCTGCAATCATGACCGAGGCACTGGCATCCGGCACGGGTCCCGCGGGCTTTGCAGCCGAAATCGATGCCTGGTCCGAGCGGCGAGTGGCCTGATGTGGGATCACCCGCCGCCTCGCGCGGGGTCTCTTCGAAGTGAACCGAAGGCGCGAATGGCCTGGAGCCGACGGCCGAAGGCTGCAAACTGCAATGATGCCAGACGTCCGCTCCGGGCTAAAACCAGACTAGGACGGTCAAAATGATGTTCAAGGCGCTCGAGGCGTCCATTGGACTCAAACGCCCAGATACCGCTCTGCCACATCCGCCGTAATATCACCGGGCGTTCCCTGCCATACGGTCTGCCCCCGCTCCAGGATCACCGCCCGGTCCATCACCGCCCGCATCTCGGTCAACGACTTGTCGATCAGCAGGATCGACAGCCCGCCTGCCTTAAGCCTTTGAACGGCCTGCCATATCTGAGCCCGCACCACCGGTGCCAATCCTTCGGTGGCCTCATCCAGAACCAGAAGCCGCGGCGAGGTCATCAGCGCCCGCCCGATCGCCAGCATCTGCTGCTCGCCGCCGGAAAGCGTCGCGCCCATCTGCCCTTCCCGTGCCTCCAGAGCCGGAAAAAAATCAAATATATCGGGAACCTTCCAAGCCTCTCCGCGCGCGGCAACGGCCAGGTTTTCGAGAACCGTCAGATTCGGAAAGATCCGCCGCCCCTCCGGCACCAGACCGATACCAAGCCGTGCCGCAAGATGTGGGCGAAGCCGGCCAAGGCGATGTCCTGCAAACGTGATCTCACCCGAGGCAACCGCAAGCATTCGGCAGATACAGCGGATCGTCGTCGTCTTGCCCATCCCGTTGCGCCCCATCAGCGCCACGACCTCGGCCTCGCCAACGCTCAGATCGACCCCGAACAGCACCTGAACATGCCCGTAAGCCGCTGTAATCCGATGAACGTCCAGCAGGTTCACGATGGCGCCCCCAGATAGGCCTCCTGTACCAGGCGATCGCTGCGAACCGTCTCCACGGACCCGCTCGCCAGAACCCGGCCGTAGCTTAGAACCGTGATCCGGTCCGCCAGCCGGAACACCGCATCCATGTCGTGCTCCACCAGCAGGATCGGCGCCTCGTCCCGCAAACCATCCAACACGTCCGTCAGCTCTGCCGTTCCTTCCGCCCCCATACCCGCCATCGGCTCGTCAAGCAGGAACGCCTTTGGTTTCAACGCCAGGGCCATCGCGATCTCCAGCCGCCGCCGCTCGCCATGGCTCAACTCCGACGCCAGCACCCGCGCGCGTCCTGCCAACCCCACGCGCCCGATCAGGGCGTCCGCGGGTCCGGTCAGCGACACGTCCCGCAGTGCCGGCCGAAAGAAACGGAACACATGCCGGCTTGCGCCCTGCACCGCCAGCATGACGTTCTGCAGAACGGTGAAATCCGGCGCCACCGAAGACACCTGGAACGACCGCGCCAGCCCCAACCGCGCGCGCCCGGCCGCATCGATCCCGGCCAGATCCCGGCCTTGAAACCGCACCACGCCGGCATCCGGCCGCAACTCACCGGCAATCTGCTTGATCAGCGTCGACTTTCCCGCTCCGTTCGGCCCGATCAGCGCATGGATCTCTCCCGGCCGCAGCCCCAGCGATACGGCGTTGCTCGCCACGACGGACCCGAACCGCTTTGACACGCCTTCGACGGACAGAATCTCAGTCATGCGCCCGCCTCGGACTGAGCACCCCGATCAGCCCGCCCTTGGCAAACAGCACCACCCCCAGCAGCAGCAAGCCCAGAAATACCTGCCAATACTCGCTGACCCCGCCCAGCTGATGCTCCAGCAGAATGAACAGCCCCGCGCCCGCGACCGGGCCGAATAGCCGCCCGACACCGCCGAGGATCACGAAGATCATGATCTCGCCGCTGGTCTGCCAGCTCAGCATGGATGGTGAAACAAACCGGTTCAGATCGGCATAGAGCGCGCCTGCCAGCCCGGTGATCGCGCCCGAGATCACGAAGGCCGTCAACTGCACGCCGAATGGCCGGATCCCCAGGCTCGCCACACGGCCCGGGTTTTGCCGCGCCCCCTCCAGCGCCAATCCGAACCGCGACCGGGCGAGCGTCGCCGTCAGCCACAGGCCCGCCAAAAGCAGCCCGAAACAGATCGCGAAGAACTGTACGGGATCGAAGGTATTCGCCCCCGGAAAGCTATTGCGGACGTAAAACGACAGCCCGTCCTCGCCACCATAGGCGGGCCAGGAGATCGCGAAGTAGAACAGCATCTGTGCGAAGGCCAGGGTTACCATGATGAAATAGACCCCCGAGGTCCGCAGCGACAAAGCGCCGATCATCAGCGCCGCAAACGCGCTTGCCGCAACCGCCACCGGCCAGATCACCAGCATCTGCTTGCTGCCCGCCAGTTCGACGGGCCAGGTCATCAGAGGGTCGTAACTGGCGGCATGGGAGGCCAGGATCCCGGCCGCATAGCCTCCGATCCCGAAAAACGCGGCATGCCCGAAGCTGATCAGTCCGCCAAAGCCCAGGGCCAGGTTCAGCCCAACGCCCGCCAGCGCAAAGATCGCCACCTTGGTCGCAAGCGTGATCACGAACGGCTCGTCCGCCGCCCAGGCCAGCAGGGGCACCGCCGCCAGCAGCCCCAGCAGCCCCGCATTGACCCAAGCCTCACGCAATGCCGAACAGGCCCCTTGGCCGCCACACCAGCACGCCCGCCATCAGCACGTAGATCAGCATCGACGCCAGGGCCGAACCCATCGCCGTCGCGCGCGACGCCTCCATCACCGTACCGAAGGCCACCGGCAACAGGAACTTGCCCAGCGTATCGGTCAGGCCGACCAGCAAAGCGCCCACAAGCGCCCCCTTGATCGACCCGATCCCACCGATCACGATCACCACGAAGGCCAGGATCAGCACCGGCTCGCCCATGCCAACCTGTACCGACTGGATCGTGCCGACCAGCGCCCCCGCCAGCCCCGCCAGCGCCGCCCCCAGTGCAAAGACCAGCGTGTAAAGCCGGCCGATATCGACGCCGAGGGCCGCGATCATCTCGCGGTCGGCCTCGCCGGCGCGTATCCGCATGCCCAGCCGCGTCGTTCCGATCAGCCAAAACAATCCGGCGGCAATCGCCAGCCCGGCGCCGATGATCGCCAGCCGGTAAAGCGGATATTCGATCCCGCCGGGCAGGTGCACTGCGCCCGCCAGCGCATCGGGCACCGACAGGTACAACGGAAAGGACCCAAAGACCCAGCGGGTGCCCTCGGAAAAGATCAGGATCAGGGCAAAGGTCGCCAGGACCTGATCGAGGTGATCGCGCGCATAAAGCCGCCGGATCACCACCAGTTCCACCAGGGCCCCCGCCGCCGCCGCCGCCGCCAGCGACGCCGCCAGCCCCAGCCACCACGATCCCGTCGCCGCAGCCACCGCCGCGCAGGCGAAGGCCCCCACCATATAGAGAGACCCGTGCGCCAGGTTGATCAGCCCCATCACCCCGAAGACCAGCGTCAGCCCGGCGGCCATCAGAAACAGCATCACGCCGTATTGCAGCCCGTTCAGGACCTGCTCGATCAGCAGAAGCGCCGACAAGGCTCCCCCTTCAACCTGGTGGAAATAGACAAATACGCGGCCCGCAATCAGCGCTTCCGCCTGCCAATCGGCGTTGCCTCGCAATGCGCCGAATTCGGTGCGCGGAAGCGCTCATTTGGATTGGCGTCTCACATCTCGCAGTCGCCCGCATAGGCGTCCACGTGATCCTCAAGGCCCGTCGATACGATCCGGTTGGTGAATACATCTCCCTCCTGGATCACCTCGCGGACAAAGATGTCCTGAATCGGGTGATGGTTCCGCCCAAACTCGAAATCGCCCCGCACGCTGGCAAACTCCGCCTCGCGCAGCGCGTCGCGAAACGCGTCCGTATCCGCGACATCCGCCTTCGACGCCGCCGAAATCAGCAAATTCGCCGTGTCGTAGCCCTGGCTCGCATACAGCGACGGCAGCCGCCCATACTCGGCCAGGAACCCGTCGACAAACGCCTTGTTTGCGTCATTGGCGATGTCCTTGGACCATTGCGACGTGTTCTTGACGCCCAGGGCCGCCTCGCCGACGGCCTGCAAAATGCCCTGGTCGAAGGAAAACGCCGGCCCCACCACCGGCAGGTCGACGCCCGAGCCCGCATATTGCTTCAGAAACGCGATCCCCATGCCGCCCGGAAGGAAAAAGAACACCGAATCCGCATCCGACGCCCGGATTTGCGCGATCTCGGCGGCGTAATCGGATTGGCCAAGCTGGGTGTAGACCTCGTTCGCGATCTCGCCCTCGAAGAAGCGCTTGTAGCCGGTCAGCGCATCCTTGCCCGCAGGATAGTTCGGCGCCAGAATGAACGACTTCGAAAACCCGGCGCCCGAGGCATAGGCCCCAGCCGCCTCGTGCAGATTGTCATTCTGCCAGGCCACGTTGAAATAGTTCTCGTGACAGCCCTTTCCGGCCAGCGCCGATGGGCCTGCATTGGGCGACAGATAGAACTTGCCCTGTCCGACGGCGGCCGGCACGACGGCCATGGCGAGGTTCGACCAGATGATGCCGGTCAGAACATCGACCTTTTCCGACTGGATCATCTTGTCGGCAAGCTGCACCGCCACGTCCGGTTTGCGCTGATCGTCCTCGACCACCAGGTCGATCCCGTGCTCCCGCCCGTTTTCCTCGGCCAATTTCAAGGCCAGCATGAACCCGTCGCGCACGTCGATGCCCAGCCCTGCGCCGCCGCCCGACAGCGTGGTGATCATCCCAACTTTCACGGTATCCGCCTCGGCCGCTCCGGCGGTCAGCATCGACGCCGCAACCGCGGCCAGTACCTTGGTTTTCGGGCTCATAATCCCTCTTCCTCCCTCAACCGGGCTACCTTCGCCCGCCATCGGCGCCCAGTTTTCCCGGATCATGCTCGAAAGGTCAAAGCCTCATTTGTCGCCGCCGGCATGTCGTTGGACCGGACCCGACCACCGATTGCATGCGCCTGCTGGCTGTTCCCGCTCGGGCGATTCTTTCAGATGATCGATTCTCGGTCCGGTGCGGACGCCGATGGCAAGGCCGTGTTCAGGGCCCCCAATAGGGTGCGGATCGTGGAAAACGCCAGAAAAACTGGCGGCATCCGGATACAATCCGTTTGGCCATTCGCAACATATTGCGCCCCCGGCCGCATTTTCCCCAAGATGCCCGTCCCGCACCTATTTCCGCGACTCCGGCCATCAGAAAACAGGTTGCAATGGCCAGCGGTGAACGAGACGCTGAGGTCCGAAAAGGTACGCCGTGGCGCGAAAACCTAATGGTCATCGTGGCGTCTGCGCCTTCGGCCGGGCGCTGAAAGGAGCCTGGTCCCGAGATCATTTGGGGGGTGAACTCAATGGTAGTTTCGATTCCGGCGGATTTTGAGTTTGATATCGGTGGCACGACGGCCATTTCGACCACGACGACACCGTTCGGCGGCGGACCGGCGCAATCGACGGACAACGGTGTCGATTTCACGTTTTCCTTCGCATCCGGCACCGGAACCAACGCCTCGTTCGGCTTTGTCGACGTCAATCCCGGCGGCGGCGGGACGCCGATCGGCGGCGCCTTCGGCGCAGGCGGCCAGACCGTTACCAGCTTTGTCGGAACGCTCACATTTGTATCGGCGGGCAATCCTGCCAACACCTATTTGACCGGCCGAGCGACAGATCCGCTGAGGATAAACGTGACGCAGGTCGGCGTTTCCAAAATGACACTATCGCTGTTCGACACCAATGCCGGAACGCTGCCGGTAAAGGTGTTCAGCAACATCACCGGACCGACACTGCTGTCCACGCCAAATGCCATTCAGTTCAACAAGCTGGTGTTTTCGCTGTCCGGCGCGGGCAGCGGCGCGAATTTCATCAATGACATCACCGCCAATATCAACTGCTTCTGCGCCGGCACCCGCATCGCCACACCGAACGGCGCGAAGGCGGTCGAACATCTGCAGGCAGGCGATAGCATCCTGACGGCAAACGGCGGCGAAACCGCCGTCAAATGGCTTGGATTGCAACCCGTCAACACCCGCCTGACCCACCCTGCCAAGGTGAACCCGATCTGCTTTATCGCAGGCGCGCTCGCGGACGGTGTGCCATCCCGTGATCTCTGGGTCAGCGCCGACCACGCGATCGGGATCGACGGGATGCTGATCAACGCCGGCGCGTTGGTGAACGGCGAGACGATATATCAGGTCCGCGACATGCCGCTCGGCGGCTTCACCTATTACCACGTCGAGACGACAGGCGGCCACGAATTGATCATCGCCGAGGGCGTCGCGGCGGAAAGCTATGTCGACTACGCCGACACCGAGGGGTTCGTGAACGCCGGAGAACGCGACGGGTTGACGATCCCCGAGATGGACCTTTCGCGGATTTCGTCGGCCCGTCTGGTGCCAACGGCGATCCGCGCGCGGCTCGCTGCCCGCACCGCAAGGGCGACCGGCAAGGCCGCCTGACAGGCCAACCGGGCATATCCGACCGGTGGCGGGCTCTGCGGCGGCGCCAATCTTGCGTCCTGCGCGGCGCCATGCGACCCTTGCGCCGCCAGACCGCCGGGGAGAACGGCATGGAGCAAACCGAAATCCACGACACGAAGGCGGCCGAAACGCCTCAGAACCGCCTGCCGCAGGTGGCAGAGCCGCGCAATCCGGGGATGGCGCTGGACCTGGACTGGGTGATGTCGGCGCAGGCCAACACATCCGCCATCGAACGCCGCGCCAAATCCCTGCCGGGCCGCCGCAGCGTCAAGAAAGACTATCAGGCCGCCTGGCTTCTGAAAGCGATCACGCTGATCGACCTGACAACGCTTGCCGGCGACGATACGCCCGGCCGGGTCCGGCGGCTTTGCGCCAAGGCTCGCCATCCGGTCCGGCAGGACATTCTCGACGCGCTCGGCATGGCGCCGATCACGACGGGCGCGGTTTGCGTCTACCATGACATGGTCGAAACCGCCGTCGACGCGGTCAATGGCTCGGGCATCCCCGTCGCCGCCGTCTCCACCGGCTTCCCCGCCGGCCTGTCGCCCTTTGACTTGCGCCTTGCCGAGATCGGCGAAAGCGTCAAAGCCGGCGCCCAGGAAATCGACATCGTCATCTCCCGCCGCCACGTCCTGACCGGCAACTGGCAGGCGCTCTATGACGAAACCCGCGCAATGCGCGCCGCCTGCGGCGAGGCGCACATGAAGACGATCCTGGCCACCGGCGAACTGGGTTCCTTGCGCAACGTCGCCCGCGCGAGCCTGGTGTGCATGATGGGCGGTGCCGACTTCATCAAGACCTCCACCGGCAAGGAATCGGTCAACGCCACCTTGCCCGTCAGCCTGGTGATGATCCGCGCCCTGCGCGACTATTGCGACCGCACGGGCTACCGCATCGGCTACAAACCCGCGGGCGGCATCTCGAAGGCCAAGGACGCACTGACCTATCTCACGCTCATCCGCGATGAACTTGGCACCCGCTGGATGCAGCCCGATCTGTTCCGCTTCGGCGCCTCCTCGCTGTTGGGCGATATCGAGCGGCAACTGGAACACCACGTCACCGGCCGCTATTCGGCCAGTTATCGGCATCCCCTGGGCTGACCCGTGGCTCGTACGTGCTTTGTTCCCCGCAGCGGCCAATGCTTTGATCCGTTGTTCACCCAAAAAGGCGAACCGCAATGAACGTTCCAGAGATTTTCGAGAGCCTCGACTACGGTCCCGCCCCGGAAAGTGCCGCCGAGGCGCTGGCCTGGCTTGTCGACGGCGGCGACCGCTACGGCCATTTCATCGACGGCAGGATGACCGAGCCAAGCGACAATTTTTCTTCGAAAAATCCCGCGACCGGCGAAGTTCTCGCCTATCTTTCGCAAGCCACACAGGCCGATGTCGACGCCGCCGTCGCGGCCGCCCGTCGCGCACAACCGAAATGGGCGCGGCTGCCGGGCTACGAACGCGCCAGATATCTTTATGCCCTTGCCCGCCTCGTCCAGAAGCATTCCCGCCTTCTCAGTGTGTTGGAAACGCTCGACAACGGCAAGCCGATCCGCGAGAGCCGCGATATTGATATCCCTCTTGCCGCACGGCATTTCTATTACCACGCCGGGATGGCGCAGCTTATGGAAGCGGAACTGCCGGACCGCGTGCCCCACGGGGTCTGCGGACAGATCATCCCCTGGAACTTCCCGCTTTTGATGCTCGCCTGGAAGATCGCCCCCGCCATCGCCATGGGCAACGCGGTCGTCCTGAAACCCGCTGAGTACACCTCGCTGACAGCGCTGCTATTTGCCGATCTCTGCCGCGAGGCGGGGCTGCCGAAGGGGGTCGTCAACATCGTCACCGGCGACGGCCATGTCGGAGAAATGATCGTAACCCATCCCGATATCGACAAGATCGCCTTCACCGGCTCCACCACGGTCGGCCGCTACATCCGCGAGGCCACCGCCGGATCCGGCAAATCCCTGACCCTCGAGCTTGGCGGCAAGTCACCTTATATCGTCTTCGACGATGCCGACCTCGACAGCGCCATCGAGGGGCTGGTCGACGCCATCTGGTTCAATCAGGGCCAGGTATGTTGCGCCGGGTCCCGTCTGCTGGTTCACGAAGGCATCGCCGAACGCTTTTATGCGAAACTCAAAAGACGCATGGATACCCTTCGCATCGGCGACCCGCTGGACAAATGCATCGACATCGGCGCCGTGGTCGATCCGGTGCAGCTCCAAACCATCACCGACATGGTCGCCGGCACCGGTGGCGACGTCTACCGAGCCCGGACGCCTGTGCCCGAGAGGGGCTGTTACTATCCGCCTACCCTGATTACGGGCCTTGCCCAGTCCGACCGGCTGATGCAGGAGGAGATCTTTGGCCCGGTGCTTGTCGGAACCACGTTCCGCACCCCGGCGGAGGCCGTGCGACTGGCCAACAACACCCGCTATGGTCTTGCCGCAAGTGTCTGGTCGGAAAACATAAACCTTTGCCTGGATATCGCCCCCAAGCTTGCGGCGGGTGTGGTCTGGGTCAATGCCACCAACCTTTTCGACGCCGCCGCGGGTTTTGGCGGCGTTCGTGAGTCCGGGTTCGGCCGAGAAGGCGGCTGGGAGGGCGTGGAGGCCTATACCAGACCGAAACGCCGCACCGGACCGCTCAGGAAAATCGCCGCTGTGCGCCCCCCGAACAGCTTTGCCGCCGGGGGCCTCGACCGAACCGCCAAGCTCTATGTGGGGGGCAAGCAGGCGCGCCCGGACGGCGGCTATTCCCGCCCGGTTTTTTCTAAGCGGAACAAGCTGATCGGCCATGCGCCGCTGGCCAATCGCAAGGATATCCGCAACGCCGTCGACGCAGCGCGGCGCGCCACCGCCTGGTCGAATTCCACCGGCCACTTGCGCGCTCAGATCCTCTATTACATCGGCGAAAACCTTTCGGCACGCGCCGATGAATTTTCGGCGAAAATTCATGACCTTACCGGCGTCGCCGTGAAAACCGCCCGCGCCGAGATCGACACCTGCATCTCCCGCCTGTTCACCTATGCCGCCTGGGCCGACAAATTCGACGGCGCCGCCAAGGGCGTTCCCTTGCGCGGCATCGCTTTGGCGATGAATGAACCTGTCGGCGTTATTGGCGCGTTCTGCCCTGACGACGTTCCGCTTCTGGGCCTTGTCAGCGCGATGGCCCCGGCTTTGGCGATGGGCAACCGCTGTGTGCTGGTGGCATCGGAACCGTATCCGCTGGCAGCGACTGATTTCTACCAAGTGCTTGAAACCTCTGATGTTCCTGCCGGTGCGGTCAACATACTCACAGGCAGTCACTCAGACTTGGCACCGCATCTGGCCGGCCATATGGACGTCGACGCGGTGTGGAGCTTTTCTTCCTCAGACCTCTCCGCGGTCGTAGAACGCGAGGCCGCGGGCAACCTGAAACGGACTTGGGTCAACCACGCCCGCAGCCGGGACTGGGCCGGCCGGGATGGCGAAGGCCGGGCGTTCCTGGCCGCCGCCACAGAGGTCAAGACCATCTGGGTCCCCTATGGCGAGTGATTGAAGACCCGAACCGCACGGCGGGTGGGTCTGCTGACCGGAGATACCCCTGCCTCCCGTCGCCGGCGAGAACGTCCCGTCGAGTGACATGCCCGGAGCCGGATCGGCCACAGCCGGCAAAAACCTGGTTTTGCCGGGATGCGACGTATGGGGGCGTATATGAACATGTCCGGTCCCGGCCGCCGGCAATAACATCCTGTCAGTCAGAATGAGGAGGACGGCGTGGCCGGGTATGACTACATCGTGGTGGGTTCCGGCTCGGCCGGCGGGTTTGTCGCCTACCGCCTGTCCGAGAGCCCCGAGGTTCGGGTACTGCTTCTCGAGGCGGGGCTGTCCGACGCGCATTGGACAACGACGATCCCGGCAGGCGCTCGCTTTACCTTCAACGGCGGCCCGCGCACCTGGTCGTTCGAGACCGAGCCGGAGCCGCATATGAACGGACGCCGCCTGATGCAGCCGCGCGGCAAGGTGGTGGGCGGGTCCTCGTCGCTCAACGGCATGGTCTATGTGAGGGGCCATCGCGAGGATTACGACCGCTGGGGACGCGACGGGGCCGAGGGCTGGAGTTGGGACGACGTCCTGCCTTATTTTAAAAGCATCGAGACCAGCGATCTGGGACCGAACGGCCTGCGCGGCGGCGACGGGCCGGTAAAGGTCCAGCGGTTTACCGACAACCATCCGATCGAAGACGCGTTCCTGGAGGCCGGCGTGCAGGCGGGGTACGCCCGGCCCGCGGATTACAACGGCGCCGAACAGGAAGGCGTGACGTCGTTCGATGCCAATATCGACCGCGGATTCCGGTCGGGCACGGCGCGCGCCTGCGTGCGGCCGGCGGCGAAACGGCGCAACGTGACGCTGCTGACCGAAGCCGTGGTGACACGTGTGCTGATCGAAAAGGGCCGCGCGATCGGAGTCACCTACCGGCACCGGGGGCAGGACGTGGTGGCGCATGCGGAGTGCGAGGTTGTCCTTGCAGCGGGGGCGTTCCAGTCGCCGCAGCTGTTGATGCTATCGGGCGTGGGGCCTGCCGACGCGTTGCGCCAACACGAGATCGACGTGGTGCAAGACCTGCCTGGGGTGGGAGAGAACCTGCAGGACCATCTGGAGGTGCATCTAAAGCATCTGAGCCCGCACAAGGGCATCGGCAAGAACAAGCTTCTGCGGCGGCACCGGGTTCTGCTGGCGGGGATCGAATGGTATATGTTCAAGTCGGGGCCCGCCGCGTCCGGTCCCAGCCGTGTGGGCGGCTTTTTCCGCAGCGCTCCCGAAGTTGGCCATCCCGACATTCAGTTCCATTTCTGGCCGTACTACATGGAGAACTGGGCACTGCCGCCGGACAAGGACGGCTATTCCTTCGATGTGGGACCGGTACGCTCGGAAAGCCGCGGGCGGGTGTGGCTGGCCTCGGCCGATCCCCACGCCCCGCCGCGGATCGTTCTGAACGGGTTGTCCTCGGAGAAGGATTTTCGCGACTTTCGGGCCGCGATCCGGATCGCGCGGGAGATCGCGTCCCAGAAGGCGTTCGATTTCTGCCGGGGACTGGAGGTGGAGCCCGGGCCGGAGGTGACGTCCGACGCCGATCTGGACGCCTATGTGCGGGCAAACGCGGGCAGCGCCTATCACCCCTGCGGGACCTGCAAGATGGGGACCGACGAGATGGCGGTGGTCGACCCGACGGCGCGGGTCCACGGGATCGAGGGTTTGCGGGTCGCGGATGCCTCGATAATGCCGTCGATCCCGAACGGAAACATCAACGCGCCGACGATGATGATCGGCGAACGGGTGGCGCATATGATACTGGGGCGGACGCCGGCGGGATAGGGCGCGCTCCCAACCGTGTCCCCCTGCAGACAGCGTGCAAAAGACCGTTTTCGCGTGGTTGACGTGTCAGCGCGGCGCTTTCCGGCGCTCGCGCTGTCGTTCCGCATTCCGCCCGGCCAAGCGCAATGAACAGGGCCGGCGCGACCTGCGCCGGCTCTTCACGGATTGTCCAAGGCCCTCAGGCGGCGTCCTTGGACCGCACCTCATCAACGATGCTGCGGAATTCGTCGTCGTTCAGCATGTCACGCTTTTCGATGCCCTTGGCTTTGACCCGGGCCAGCACCTCCGCCGCTTGCTCGTCGGGCAAGGCGCCCAGCCCCAGCTCTTCCAACTTGTAGGTGATCGAGGCCTTGCCGCTTTTCTTGCCGAGCACCACCTCGCCGGTGCGACCCGTCAGGGCGGGATGGGTCCCGAACATCACCAACGGGTCGTGCATCACATACTGAATGCCGATACCGCTTTCACGAATGAAGTTTCCGTGGCCGAGCACGGGTTTGTTGCGGGCAACCGGAACGTTTGCAAGTTCGGACAGCAGAGCGCCAAGCTCGGGCAGCTTGTCCAGCTTGTAACCCGTCTCGTACCCGTAAAGCAGGTCGAGCCCGAGGATCAGTTCTTCCAGCGCCGCGTTGCCTGTGCGCTCCCCCAGCCCGTTTCCGCAGCTGTGCACGCATTCGGCGCCTGCGGTCACGGCGGCCAGTTCGGTGGCCACGCCCATCCCGAAATCGTTGTGCGTATGGATCTCGATCGGCAGCCCGGTCATGTCCTTGACCCAGCGAACCATGTACTTGATCGCCTCCGGCGTCGCGCAGCCCATGGTATCGACGATGCCGATTGAGTCCGGCGGCGATTCCGCCATGACCGCCCTGCAAAGACTGGTCAGATCCTCTGGCCGGGCGCGCGTGGTGTCGTATGGGAAGAACACCGTGTGCAGCCCGCATTCCTTGGCATAATTGATGACATCGCGACTTTTGTTGAACACGTCCTGCCAGGTCCATCCGAATTGCGTGACGAGCTTGGGATAGCCGATGGGCACCTCGACGATCACGCCTTGCGCGCCGCATTCCAAAGCCATGTCGATATCCGCCTTCAGCGCCCGGGCGAAGGTGTAAATCCTGGATGTCAGGCCCAGCTTGGAGATTTCCCTGATGGCCTCGGCATCCTGGGGCGACACGGCCGGCATGCCCGCCTCGATCCGGTCGACGCCGATTTCATCCATCTTGCTGGCAATGCGGATCTTGTCATCGACCGAGAACACGACACCGGGGGTTTGTTCGCCGTCCCGCAGCGTCGCGTCGTGGATCTCGACCTTTGGCGGCAGGTCGAGTGTCTTGCGGACTTCGGGTATGAAATTGTAGGGGCTGACCCACCATTTGCCGTCTTCAAAATGAGTTTCGCGCATCGAGTCCCCCAGAGGTTTGCATGATCAACTCTATTCAATACATTATATCAATTTTTTTCTCTCAACCAAGAAAAAAACTACTTTTTCAAGCGGCAGGGCTTGCACAAGGCTCGGACCTTCGGGTCAACTCACCTGGAATTTGAACCTTTTGACCCCGAAACGACGAATTCGGCGCCAACTGGGCGGTCCCGGCTTGGCGGGTGGGACGTCAGCCGCAGCGAAAACACTATAAAAAACGATAATATTTGTTTTTCCGGGCAGAAGATGGCAATTTCGGCCTATGGACAAACCCGTTGAAGACAGGGCCTCGCCGCAATCCTCGACGCAGCGTGCCTACCTCACGCTCAGGAAGGATATCATCACCGGGAGAATTCCGCCGGGTGAGCGGCTGAAGATCGACGCGCTCAAGGTCGCGCTTGACACCGGGGCCTCTCCGGTCCGCGAGGCGCTTAGCCTTTTGACATCGGATCAGCTTGTGGACCGGCTGGACCAGCGCGGATTTCGCGTGGCCAAGACCAGCCGGGCGCAGTTCCAGGAGATCCTGGACTTGCGCTGCAACCTCGAAGAGCTTGCCTTGCGCGACAGCTTGGCGAATACCGACGAAGCTTGGGAGGACGCGCTGGTTCTGGCGCATCATCACTTGAACAAGGCGGATCGAAGCGATGTCGATACCTTCGAGTCGCATCACAAGCGGTTTCACATGGCGCTGCTTGCTGCCTGCCGATCCCCGATCCTCTTGCGGTTTTGCGGGCAGCTTTACGATCTGAACGTGCGCTACCGGTATCTTGCGGGCCGGTCGAAGTCGTACGCACGCCGGGACGTCGAAGCAGAGCATCGCGCCATTCTGGACGCAGCCGTCGACCGGGACGTCGAAACCGCCTGTGCCAGATTGATGGACCATTACCGCAAGACCGGTGCGTTCCTGGCTGAACAGATCGACTAGGGCCCGGCCCTCCGGTTGCATGCGCTCGCCCGTCGGCGCTTGGTGAGGCGAGCGGAACGAGTTAGATTATTCCCCAGATTGCATACGCGAAGATTCTGCCCAAGGGGGGAAAGATGTTTGGAAGAAGCATTTGTGCCGGCATTCTCGCCGCTGTGCTGAGCGGGTGTTCGGCCTTTGAGGGCATATTCGGCGGGCTGGAAGAACTGGACGCCCAGCAGGACTATCAGGGCCGGATTTTGTATGTGACGCCCTATCCCGACTTTGAGCTTCGGTCCGCCCGGATCACGGCAGAGGGTGTCGCAAATCCCGATGCGATGGTGCGACGCCTGTTCGGGCCAAACAAAAACTATGGTTACAACACCGGCGACGGTATCCGGCATCTGACGCTGACGCCAAATGGCGATTGGGCAATTGCCACGTTCTACAAGAACGAGCCCGGAGACCCCGACAATCAAACATCCACAGCGCATTATGTACGGCACTGGATTGCCGTCAGCGGGATCAAGTCAAGTACGACAAGCTGGATCGTGCCCGCCAATGGCGGCGCCGGTGGGATCCTTCATGGGTGCGACCTCGACAGCATCGTTCAGGACATCGCGAATGAGTTCAATGCCGCAGACGGCACGCAGTTGGGTGTCGATGGCATGTCCTACACAGTCGACGATCGCGTCCGCCTTTGGTGGGACAGGATTCAGTTCGATTCTCAGGGACGCCTGATCTTCTTTTTCGACGCCACCGTGTTCGCCAAACCGGCTACCGCCGGTCATCCCGCAGGACCTGATGACGGCTCGATGACGGATCCCAAGGCTGCGGGATATGCGAAGGGGCAGAAGAGGCAGTTTCGCTTCATACAGACGAACAAAGAAACCGGCTTTACCGGGAATACCGGACCATTCGGTGACCTGATCTGCACGTTTACGGATGTCGGGTCTTCGCCGGTGGCCCCGCCGGAATATCTGGAGCCTGCCGAAAAGCTGCTTTGGTCGACGGACCCTGACGGGCTTGTGCTCTTTCCAACCACGGACGACCCAAAAGTGCCCAGCATGGCGGACTACCAGGAGTCCCCTGACACTCTGTATCTGAAACTCGGCAATCCCCTGAAGCTAAAGAACTCGACAGCCGGTGAAACGAACGACGTGACGGTCTTCTTCGACGAAACTCAGAAACTCGAGCCCGGAGGCGTGATCATGGCCGATGTCTCGGTGACAGGGAATGTCGAGTAGGGACGCTTACCCCTCTGGCACAAGCCTGAGATCGAAATCGGCGACCAGATAAGGCTCTGTCACCTTGCCCGAAAGGTCAAAACCATCCGGAAACGTGTCCGCCGGATGTTCGACATATTTCATCACCAGGTCCTCACGCACGCCGAACACCGTATCCTCGTCGAGATAGGGGTCGTCGTCGGGAAAGATCTCGGTGACCAGCGGGCGATAGCCGTCGGCGGTGCAGATATAATGCAGATGCGAGGGGCGCCAGGGATGGCGGCCGGTGGCGTTCAGGATATCGCCGACCGGGCCATCGGTCGGCACGGTGTAACTGACCGGTTTGACGGTCGTGAAGCCATAACGTCCGTCGGCATCGGTGGTCTGTATGCCATGGAAGGAATAGGTGTCCTGGTCCGGATCCTGACTGGAATAAAGCCCATTCGGTGCGGTCTGCCAGATATCCAGCTTGGCGCCTTCGATCGGACTGCCATCGGGATCGGTCACGCGCCCCCGAGCCAGAAGAACGGGACCCTCGAAATGCCGCTTCAAGTCGTGGCCAAAGGGGATGTCGGGGGCGCCCGAGATGTGGAACGGCCCGAGCACGCTGGACGATGTCCCCTCTGGCGTGGAATTGATCATGTCGACCAGCGAGGACAGCCCCAGCACGTCGCTGAGCAGCACGAATTCGTGCCGCTCGGCATCGCTGATCTGCCCGGCCCATTCCATGAATTCGATACCCTTCTGCCATTCGGCGTGGGTCAGGTTCACGTCCCTGGCAAAGGCGTGAAGATGCTTGGCAAGGCTCGCCATCACCTCGCGCATGCGCGGGTCGGTGTCTTTTCCGAAATAACCCAGAAAGACGTCGGTGATGTTGTCCTTGGTCACGGTACGCATGGGGCTCTCCTAGTTCAGGATGGCGAGGCTGAGGGCCGGATAGCGAATGAGGATGATCAGAACGATTAGCATGATGAACGCAAAGGGCAAGGCGCCGAGGAAGACGTCCTTGAGCCTGATGCGGTCGTCATCGAGCGTCGCCTTGATCACGAAACACGAGATGCCGAGGGGCGGCGTGAGCAGTCCGATCTCCGCACCGACAACGGTGATGATGCCGAACCACACGAGGCTCAGGCCCATGGGCTCCACCAGCGGCAGGAACAGCGGAACCATGATCAGGATGATCGAGGCCGTGTCGAGGAGCGTGCCGAGAAAGATCATCAGCGCCACGTAGATGACCATGATCCAGAAAAAGCTGAGTTGGGTTTCGTTCAGGATATCGCCAAGTTCGTTGGGCAACCCGGCAAGGCCCAGCATGCGCGAGTAGATCGAGGCGGCGGTGATCAGAAAGAGGATCGCCGCGGTGATATGCCCGGTCTCCAGCAGCGTGTCCCAGAAGTCGCGCAGCGTCATCTTGCGGCGCACGAAGGCGATGATCAGGCCCAAAAGCGCGCCCGTCGCGCCAGCCTCGACCGGGGTCAGCCAGCCGGTATAGATGCCGCCCAGAACGACCAGGATCAGCCCGACGATCGGCAGGGTCTTTTCGGCGATCTCGCCCCAGGTCATCCACTCCAGATCCTCGCCCGACCGGCCACCGACGAATCCGGGCGTCAGCCGTCCCATCGTCCAGATCGCGGCGACATAGGCGATGGCCAGCAGAATCCCGGGGACGACCCCGGCGAGGAACATGTCGCCCACGGATTGCTCGGCCACGAAGGAATAGATGATCAGCATCGCCGAGGGCGGGATGATCATGCCCAATACGCTCGATCCCGCCACGACGCCCACGGCAAAGCGCGGGTTGTAGTCATAGCTCAGCATCTGCGGCACCGAGACCTTGGCGAAGACGGACGCCGAGGCGATCGATGATCCGGTGACGGCCGCAAAGACGGCGTTCGCGCCAACCGTCGCCATGCCGATCCCGCCTTTCACCTTGCGGAAGCCCGAATTCATGACCTCGTAGATATCGGCGCCCAGTCCCGCCTTGCTGACCACGAGCCCCATGAAGGTGAACAGCGGCACCGTGGCGAACGTGTATTCCATCACGCTGTCGCCGACGGCGATTTTCAACAGGTTCATCGCCAGCGTGAAGTTATCCCGCATGAGCCAGATCGAGACGAAGCTGACAACGCCCAGGGCGATGGGGATATACAGACCCAGATAGACCAGGACGATGATGGCGATGACCGAATAAAGGCCGATCTCCACCGGGGTCATACGCCGTCTTCCTGGGCAGGGGTGTGGGTGGCCTCGTCGGGCGACGCGCCGAGAACCTTCAGCGCGAAGATCGCGGCAGCCAGCACAGCGCTGGCGAAGATCGTCAGCTTCACCGGCCACCAGGGCGCGGTGAAGACACCGGGGACGCCAAAGAAATCGTTGCTCTCCCACATCTTCAGAAACTCAGGGAAGATCGCGGTTGCGACAAGCGTCATGAAGACGGCCGAGATCAGATTGATGACGCGGCGCAGCCAGCGCGCAAGCGCGGGGTGGCGGGCCCCCACGACGACCAGAAATCCATCGGACCGGGTCAGGCGGTTGACGCGTACGACGTCGGGCAGTTGCAGAAAGACGATCAGCACCATCGAGAACTGAACGACTTCGACCGCACCGTTGAAGGGTGCGTTGATCAGGTTCCGTGCGCCCATGTCGTAGTTGACGACAACAACCAGCGCCAAGACCACCAGGGTACCGACGGCATTGGCGGCAATCGCAATGCCGTCGGTCAGTTTGTTCAAGGCGGCCAACGCCCGCTTCATGACGCTGCCCGCCACCGCCGGTTCAGTTGGTCATCGCGCCGGACCAGTCACGAACACCTTCGAAACCGGCCGCTTTCAGCTTGGCGAGATAGGCGTTCAGCATGTCGGTGCCGGGCTCGCCCTTGGCATCGAGGTTGGCCGCCCATTCGCCTGCGATATCCGGAATGGCGGCCGCCCAGGCGGCCCGCTCTGCCGGGTCTATCTCGACAATCGTACCACCCGCGGCGACATAGGCGTCACGGCTCGCGGCGGCGCGGTCCATGGCGATGCCCGCCACGTGGTCGCGATACAGAACGGCGACCTCTTGCAGCACGTCCTGAACTTCTCCCGGCAAACCGTCCCAGTACGCCTTGTTCACGGTGATGGTTTTCGAGTTTACCGCTCCAAGATCAGCGCGCAGCATGTAAGGTGCAACCTCGGCGATCTTGAAGGTCTTGGCGGCTTCCGGCCAGAGCATCGCGTGATCGACCAGACCGGTCTGCAGCATGTTGTAGAAGTCGGTCAGCCCGCCGCGTACGCCCGCGGCACCTTCGATGCCCTCGAGGTAGCGCAGGTTCATGCCGGCGCCCGCGACCTTGCCACCTTCGACATCCGCCAGCGAGCTGATCGGGTTCTTCGAAAAAAGCTGGTAGGTATCCAGCACCACGCCGGTTGCCAGATACACCTGGTTCTGAGCGGCGAACTCGTTCTGCATGGTCGGGAATTCCTTGGCGATCTCGTCGACCGCCTTCGCGACCGCGCGGGCATCCGCAGCGACGAAGGGCGTCACCGCCGAAATCGCCTGGCTCGGTAATTTCGAACTGTGAAAGATCGTGGTGACGATGCCGATGTCGCCAAGGCCAAGCTCGATGCCCTCGAGCACGCCCTTGGGCTTGACGATCGACCCGCCGTAGCTTTCTTGCCAGTCCATCACGTAATTGCCGGTCTCCGCCAGACGTTTATCGACTTCGGGGATGAAGAAGTTCGAGAATTCCTTCACCCACAAAGCCCGCGCCGGATACCCGTCGATCACCACTGCCTTGACGGTCTCGGCCGCCATTGCGGGGGCCGCCGCGATGGCCAGGGCCATGGTCAAGGCTGTGCGCCGTGTCAGTTTTGAAATCATGGTTTCCTCCCTAAAGCGGCGCGGCCTACGCTTTGCGCCAGTTTATCGTCAGATCCGTGCCCGCCTGTTCATAAAGCTTTGAGATTGGGCAGTATTTCTCGGTCTCGGCTGCCACCATATCCAATTCCGACTGGCTTGCAGGCCCGTCGGACGCGACGGTCATACGGATCGCCTTGAAGGGCACTTTCACCTCGTCGATCAGCAGTACGCCACGGCGGTCGAAATCGACCTCCATCTCAAAACTCAGATGCCCGATATCGATGCCGAGCTTTTCGGCACACTTGTTGCCGATCACATTTGTGCAGCCGATCAGTGCCGAATAGGCGGTGGCCGTTGGCGAGGGCCCCTGGTTGGTTCCGCCGCGGGCCACAGGCTCGTCGATCACCACGGTCAGCCCATCGATCTCGGTTTCGCTGCGTGCATGGCTGGTGCCGCGCCCGGTCAGCTTGATCGTCATTTCAGTCTTTTGCCGGATCGCCATCGGGTCCTCACGCAAACGAGCATACATCGTCGAACGGAAACCGGGGCAGTTTCTGGAAAAGCGCGGTTTCGTCGGCATAGCCGAGATTGATCAGGAAGTTTGACTTCAATGTCGTGTTGGCGAAGAACTCTTCATCGACAATCTCGTTAGAAAACCCCGACATCGCACCGACATCCAATCCCACCGCACGGGCCGCGATCATGAAATAGGCCCCTTGCAGCGTGCTGTTTCGAAACGCCGTCGCCTCGATATGCGCGGTCTTGCCTTGAAACATCGGTCGGCGGTCTTCGTGCGGAAAAAGAAACGGCAGATGGGTCCAGAAGTCGAGATCATAGGCCACGATGACGGTGACCGGCGCGGCGCGCATCTTGTCGATATTCTTTGCTTTCAGAGACTTGGCCAGGCGGTCCTTGCCATCTGACGTGGTAGCGAAGACAAACCGCGCAGGGCAGGAATTCATGCTGGTCGGCCCGGCGGCGGTGATCTCGTAAATGGTGTGCAGCAGTTCCACCGGCACCGGCCGATCCTGCCAAGCGTAGTGGCTGCGCGCATCGCGCAGGATCAAGTCGATGGAATCGTCATCCAGCGTCCCGGCCCGCTCTCGCAGCGCGCGAACGGCGGCCTGCGCATCCCGCCGCATCGTTTCGGTCGTTTCGGGAGCGACCGGCATCAAATTCTCCGTCCGTGGGTGACCGCCAAGTCTCGCCCGGACTCGAGCTTGACGCGTGTTCTTGACATCCGCATCAATGACGCCCCCCTCAAACAACGTCCCTTCCCATTAATTTTGCCCATGTTTTTTTGACTTGTCAAATAAAATCGATATTTTTAACGTACCTTAAAATCCAAGGAGGCGATCATGGTTGCCTGGAATGACTACAAGGCGACAGCCAAGGACCGTGGCGCTCTGGCGCTCGAACTTTATGTCGTTGAATCTACACCGCAAAATTCACCCCAAGAGGTTAAGCAAAATCTTCCGGCGCATCTTGAATATCAGCGGGACCTCGAAGAACGCGGGATCCTGGTGCTCGCCGGGCCGCTATCGGATGCCAAGGGCGAATCAATGCAAGGTAGCGGTCTTATTGTCTATCGGGCCGAGACCCTGGCGGACGCCAAGGAGATCGCCGAAGGCGACCCAATGCACCAAAGCGGCGCACGTGGCTACACGCTGCGCAAATGGCTGGTGAACGAGGGCAATATCTCGCTGAATGTCGGCCTGTCCACCGGCAAGGCACGGCTCAGCTAGGGCGCTCTGGCACGTTGCGCGATCCCGGCTGCGGTCGCGATGCGATCCCGGGTGAGGCGGCAAAGCAAAGGTTCGCTGCGTTTGCGGTCCGCCGACCAATCCTTGCAGAAGCAGGCATTCGGCAAGATACCCGGAACCCACCAAATCTCCCGTAAGGCGATCAAATCCGACCTCAGCCGCAAGTTTGTCGAGCCGAACGCGGGCAGACGGAGACGAGATCGTTGGGACTACCTGCCAACGTCTTTTGTTTCCGTCTGCCGCGCAGAACGTTGCGCTTGCGGGAACGCTGACTCAATTCGCAGCGCCGTCGTTTATCCAGTTTTCGATCTGCTGAATTTCCTGCGCCGAGAGCGACGCACCACCCAACGGCATGCACGTGGCCTGACCCGCGCCGTTGCCGCATTGGCCCGTGTCAACCGAACGGTAAAGGCGGCTCTCGTCTGCCTGCGAGCTGCCGGGCGCCGGCGGATCGATGGAGACGCGCTTTTCGCCAACCTCGATTGTGGAATTCACGTCCACCAGATCGTCATAGCCCGAATGGCCTGCCGGAACGCCTTCTTCCAGGTTCATGACGACGCCGTACGGATCGCTCTGGTCGTGACATCCCAGGCAACCACTGCCTTGGAAAAGCGAGGCGATATCCGAATACGAAAGCGGTCCGCTCGGCAGAACCTCTGGCTTGTTCTCGCAGAATGTCGTGAAATCCGCGGCCATGTGGGTTGCGCCGAATGCGTTGAGCAGCCCGGGCATGTGCGGATTTTGCGAAAGCCAGAACTTTTCGTAGGTTACCCGCGCATGCGGCATCGACAGCGCGGCACAGACCAGGTCATCGATGTTGGACCGGCCGATGAATCCTGCCGCCGTGTCGAAGGAGATATTGGTTCCAACCTGAGCGATGTGACAGCCCCGGCAAACCTGCGCGACAACGTCGACATAGGTCTGGCTGACCGATGGGTCTTCGGCAAGGCCCGGGTCGCCCGTGGCGTTGCGCCAGCCCGGTACGTGGGCAGTCCCGTCAAAGACATTCGGGTCGGCGGCATAGACCGCATCGATCATGTCGATGGCCGGTTGGCCGGGGTCCGAACCGCGCACCATCATCTGATTCAGATCGCGGAAGGCGGCCTGTTGATTGGCCTTGGAAAATGCCGGATCCGCCGCGTCGACGATCGTGAAACTCTCGACATCAAAGGGAAGATACCGCGAGCCCAGATCGGCGAACGCCGCGCTGGCCGGATCGACCGGGTCCTGAAAGTTGGGAACCGATACCGTATTGCCGTCGACGGTGATGTCTTCGAAGTCCTGAAACTGGCCGCCGTGACAGACCATGCAAAGCTGCGGGATCGGCCGCTCGGCCACGCCGTCGAGATTGGCGGTGAGCACGAGGTCGCCGTCGCTGATGCCCGCGACGCCAAGGGCCGCAACGTCGTCTATGCCGTCATCGGCGCCATCGCCCGCATAGGTGAAGAACTTCATGATCTTCGGCCCGATGGTCGGGATCGTCCCCGCCGTGCAGGCATTTACTCCGGGCTGCGGGACGGGGCATTGGGTGGCATCCTCGACCGCGCTGTATTCCATAGCGACGGTGGCGAAGGACGGGTCCTCGTTGATGATCGCCTGATAGTCGGCGTCGTCGTCGAACCGGTTTCCGTCGGCCACGCCAACCGCCGAATAGTTGGTGACGTAACACACGACATCCGCGGTTTCGCCCAAAAGCGGTTCAAAGACGTTATCGGCATCGCCGCCGACGATGTTGTTCGCCCGGCAGTTCATGTTGCGGCCAAAGCCCAGATCGGCGGAGTTGGCGTATTTCGCAACGATGGCGCCAGCGGAGAAGTTGTTGGTGTCCTTGAAAAGGTCGAGCGTATCACGGCAGCCGCAGGGGTCGATCGTATCGTGGTATTCCTGCGTCACCTGCGCAAGCGCGACCTGCAGATTGGCGCTCGCACCGGCCGGGAACGACTCGTCAAGCGCCAGGGCAGGATACGAAAAGCCCTTCAGGAACACGTCGACTCCGGGGTTCGGCGGCCCCTGAATGACACCGAGCACAAGTGTGTTCGCGTCGGGGTCGCCGCCGGTGCAGTCGGTGTAGTCATAGGCCGGGGCATTGTCAGAGGGATTATTGGGATCGTCGCCGGTCTGCGGCACGGTGAGATGGGCATAGGTGCCGATGATCTCTCCGGCTTGCTTCACGACGATGGTCACCCACGTGTTCGACGGCAGGTTGTAAAGCGCGTTCAACGGCTGCGTGTTGGGGACCGTGCGGTGGCGGATGCCAGGAGCCGAGCCTGCCCCCAAAGGTGCGATCACTTCGACGTCGAAGGCACCGGTGATGTCGGCCGTATACATGCGGATGCACGCCTGATTTTGTTTGACCAGATCGGTGTTGACCGCCGAGAAATGCGAGACCTTGGCGACATACCGCGTGCCGGTCGGATCGAGATCGGCGGTGCCGTCCTGACGCCAAACGCCATCTGCGGGACTATAGTAAAGCAGCGGGATCTGGGCCGGCGGCGCGCCCATCGCGAGGTTGTGGGGCGGGACCGGGATCGTCAATTCGGCCGTTTGCCCGGGTGCCAGGTTCACCTTATTGCCTGCGGTGTCCGAAATGTTGACCGTCGCAGCCCCGAAACTCTCCATATAGCCGGCAGCGCCACCGGCAAGTTGGCCGGACCAGTCGCCGGGCATCGAATCGCGGGCCGTCGTGTTGACGGTGGTGATCGAAACGTCGACATCTCCGATCAGCTCGCGACCATCCTCGCGCGTAAGCGACCCGCCGGAAATGCGAACGCTCGCCCCCTCGCCGCATTTGACATCGCGGCGCATGAAACGCAGCGCTTCGGCGACTTCAGGCGGAATGCCCTTGACCCGATCTTTGGCCACTTCCGGGGTGAAACGACCGGTTTCCAGCCCGGTAATTCGCGAGGCCTTCTCATCGTCCAACGAAAAGGTGCCAAGCTTCAGCCGACGGTGAAAGTCGGTGTCGACGATGGGGTGCAATGCGCCGAAGCGATCTGAAATGTGGGGCATGCCGCGCAAGCCCAGTTCGCGAAAGTCCTCGGCGTTCAGCTTGACCGTGTCCTGGCAACGCTCCGCGTGCAGGCGATCCTTGACAACGATGTCCTGGGTGGGATCGTGGCGCTCGGTCGTGGCCTGATCCATCCGCCAGCGTCCCGAGAGGACGACGTCGTCATAGACCTGACCGATCTCGCCAAAGCCCTTGCGCTCGGCCGCGAAAACGAAGCGTTCGGCATTGGGCACCGGAAGGCGGAAGTGGCCTTGCGGCCCTGTCTTTGCGCTTTTCCCGTTCACGGTGACGATGGCATCCGAAATCGGCGCACCGAAATTCGACAGCACCTGGCCTCCGAAGATGACCTGTTCGGTCGTGGAAATCGTCAGGCGGGTCTGGTCGTAGCCGCCTCGCGAGTCATATGCGACCGCAAGGACCGATTGCGGGCCGACACCGGCACCAAGTTGCCATTTGGTGTTCAGCGCTTCCGGGTCCGCCACTTCACCGCCGCCGGCCGTCACGACCCAGCGAACGGCAACGGTATCGCGGTTGCGATCCTTGACGAGCAGCGAAAGCTCGACCACCTCGCCCGGCGCGGCGGCCTTAAGCCGCGTACCGTCGGCAAGGCTGCGCGCAATGGCGGTGTCGATCTCGGGTTCGCGGTTGTCGAGCCGGATATCGAAACGGTGGGCCAGGCCGGGCTGCAGCGCGCCGACATCGATCGTGCGCAGCATCTCTTCCTTCTCTACGGTCGCCTTGACATGCAGGTAGGTCTTCATGGGAAGCCCCGCCAGCATGTACCGGCCATAGTTGTTGACCTTGACCTGGCCGAGTGTCGGATCGCCGTTTTTCGGATTGGATGCGGGCGGCAACTCGGCCGTGATCCGCGCGAAGGAGTTGACATTGGCGACTTCGATCAGATTGCGCGGAATGTAGCCGTCGGCCTGGCGAAGATCTCCGAAAATTACACCCGCCTCCCGCTTGGGGCGGATGTCCAGCGGCTCCAGGTGAAGGTGCCTGTCCGTCAGGTCGAAGGGCTTTCCGCAACCGGCGACGAAACCCGCAAAGAACTGGCAAACCTGATATTGCCCCGGCCGCACCGGCGGGAAGTAGAATGCGCCATTCAGATCGGTCCGAGTGTCTTCCACCGCACGGCGGGTCGTCGTGTCCCGTAGAAACACGACGACATCGGGAAGATAAACATGCACTGCCTGGGTCGTGGCGTCGCCGTTTATCGAAACTCGGGTGGGTGCGACGCCGCGGATGTAACCGTGGACGGAACGGGGGGGTTTGGGACGCGGTATCAGAACATCACCGATACTGGGGCCGATGAGCCCTTCGAGCACTGAGCGATCAATGGCGATCTGAGGGCGCTCGCCCAAAACCGCATTTCGGTCGATGGGGACCTGCGCCGCAACGGGAGTGGAAAAAACGAAGAGAATTGCCAGAACGGCAGCGATAATGGTCTTCATGAAATACCTCGCCAGACAAGGGGAACGTGTAGAATAAATTTCGTTCTATTTTGGCGTGTACCACAGACGAGAGAATCGCTCAAGCTGCTTGGGCTTCGCTAGGCGGTTCGCCTCCTATTCGCATTCCAAGGCACTCGGAATTGCGAGCGAAGACAGCCGCAATAATTATCCTTGATTCGACAGCTAACGTCTGTTGCGCGGCCGGTTGGTGGCAGGATACGCGGCATCCGGTTTGCGCTCGTGCCGATGATGAAAGTCGACTGCGGCAGTTCAAAGATATACTGCGATTTTTCGGGTCTCGGCTGTTCCGTCAGTCACGTGAAGGCATCGAAAACCGGCCGGCGCAGAAGAAAACCGCCCCAGCCTTTCGGCCCGGGCGGTTGGTATTGGACAGGGTCCCGGGTCAAGTTCGGGACAGTGTCGGGCGCAGGTTCAGCCCCTTTCTTCCACGATCTCCACCAGATGCGGGATCTTGGCGACCATGCCGCGTACGGCGGGGGTGTCTTCCAGCTCGCGTGTCTTGTGCATCTTGTTCAGCCCAAGCCCGATCAGCGTCTGGCGCTGTTTGGCGGGGCGGCGGATCGGAGAGCCGATCTGTTTGACGACGATGGTTTTGGCCATGGCTTTCGTTCCTTACAGTCCGGATTCGGCCGGGGCCGCGTTGGTCTCGACCGCCTCTTCGGTGCGCACCGGGGGCTCGTCCCGCTTGGGCAGGATATCGGCGACCTTTTTGCCGCGGCGTTGGGCGACCATGCGGGGACTGGCCATGCGCTGCAGCCCGTCGATGGTGGCGCGGACCATGTTATAGGGGTTCTGCGACCCCAGCGACTTGGCGACAACGTCCTGAATGCCCAGCATCTCGAAGACGGCACGCATCGGGCCACCGGCGATGATTCCGGTTCCGGCGGGGGCCGTCCGCATCACCACCTTGCCGGCGCCATGGCGGCCGTTGACGTCATGATGCAGCGTGCGGCCTTCGCGCAGGGGTACGCGGATCATGCCGCGCTTGGCGGATTCGGTGGCCTTGCGGATCGCCTCGGGAACCTCCTTGGCCTTGCCCTTGCCAAATCCGACGCGGCCCTTCTGGTCGCCGACGACGACGAGGGCTGCAAAGCCGAAGCGCTTGCCGCCCTTCACGGTCTTGCTGACCCGGTTGATGGCAACCAGGCGGTCGGCGAATTCGGGAGCCTCGTCGCGGTCCCGGCGGCCGCGGCCACCGTCTCGTTGTTGCGGATCTCTGGCCAATCTGGCCTCCTGTCTGTCTGCGGCGCCCTGCGCCCTGGGTTGTCCAACCTCGGTGCTCCGCGGCAGGCGGAGCCCAGGTCATCGGGGCCTTGCGGCCCGCGCTTAGAGTTTCAGCCCGCCTTCGCGCGCGGCATCGGCAAGCGCCTTGATCTTGCCGTGGAACAGAAATCCGCCGCGATCGAAATAGGCCTCGTCAACGCCGACTTTCTTGGCGCGTTCGGCGATCGCGGTACCGACCTTGGCGGCCGCCTCGACGTTGTTCTTGCCCACAACGCCCAGATCCTTTTCCAGCGAAGAGGCGCTGGCCAGCGTCACGCCGTTGACGTCATCGATCAACTGTACGCTGATGTTCTTGTTCGACCGGTGGACACTGAGACGCGCGCGCCCGGCGTTCACCTTGCGAAGCTTGTTCCGGACGCGCAGGCGGCGCTTGAGGAACAACGTCCGTTTGCTGTTTGCCATCTGTCAGGTCCTTACTTCTTCTTGCCTTCCTTGCGGAAGATGTATTCGTCTTTGTACTTGATGCCCTTGCCCTTGTAGGGCTCCGGCTTGCGCCATTCGCGGATCTTCGCCGCGACCTCGCCCACAAGCTGCTGGTCGATGCCTTCGACGACGATCTCGGTCTGCTTGGGGCAGGTGACCGTGACGCCTTCGGGTACGTCGAAGTTGACGTCATGGGAAAGACCGAGGTTCAGGACAAGCTTGTTACCCTGCATGTTGGCGCGATAGCCGACGCCGTTGATCTCGAGCTCTTTCTTGAACCCCTGTGTGACGCCGGTGACGCAGTTCGCGACCTGGGTGCGCGACATGCCCCATTGCTGGCGCGCGCGCTTTGACACACCGCGCGGCGTTACGGTGACGGCATTGTCCTCGACCGCAAGGGTGATATCGTCGGTCGCGGTAAAGCTGCGGGTGCCTTTCGGCCCCTTGACCTCGACCGTCTGGCCGCTGATCGCGGCGGTGACGCCGGACGGCAGCTCGACGGGGCGTTTTCCAATACGAGACATGGTCTGGCCTCCCTAGAACACGGTGCAGAGCACTTCGCCGCCGACATTGGCAGACCGTGCAGCCGCATCCGACATCACGCCCTTGGGCGTCGACACGATGGAAACACCAAGGCCCTGCCGGACCTGCGGGATGTCCTTGACGCCCATATAGACCCGGCGGCCGGGTTTCGAGACGCGCTTGAGCTCTTTGATCACCGGCATGCCGTCATAGTACTTCAGGCTGATCTCGATGGCCGGGTGGCCGTTCCGGCCGGTCTTGGGTTCGTAGCCGCGAATATAGCCTTCGTCGGCCAGCACATCCAAAACCCAGGCACGCAGCTTCGACGCGGGCGTTTCGACCGTGGATTTGCCGCGCATTTGCGCGTTGCGGATCCGGGTCAGCATATCTCCGAGAGGATCGTTCATCTCATGTCCTCCTTACCAGCTCGACTTCACGAGGCCGGGGATCTGCCCCTTCGACCCAAGATCGCGCAGGGCGATCCGGCTGACCTTGAGCTTGCGATAATAGGCGTGCGGACGACCGGTCAGCTGGCAGCGGTTGTGCAGCCGGGTGGCCGAGGAATTGCGCGGCAGTTTCGCCAGTTTCAGGCGTGCCTTGAACCGCTCTTCCATCGGCCTGGATTCGTCGTTCGCGATCTCCTTCAGCGCGGCGCGCTTGGCGGCGTATTTCTCAACCAGCTTCTGCCGCTTCACTTCGCGTTCGACCATTGCTTTCTTTGCCATGTCGTGTCTCTCCCAGGCTTAGGCGCGGAAGGGCATGTTGAAATGCTTCAACAGCGCCTTGGCCTCGGCGTCCGTCGACGCCGTGGTGGTGATGATGATGTCCATGCCCCAGACCTCGTCGACCTTGTCGTAGTCGATCTCGGGGAAGACGATGTGTTCCTTCAGCCCCATGGCGAAATTTCCGCGGCCGTCAAAGCTGGGCTTTACGCCGCGGAAGTCGCGGACACGCGGCATCGCGATGGTGATCAGCCGATCGAGGAAGTCATACATCCGATCGCCGCGCAGCGTCACCTTGGCGCCCAGCGGCATACCCTCGCGGACACGGAACGACGCAATCGACTTCTTCGCGATATTCACAACCGCCTTCTGGCCGGCGATGGCCGTCAGGTCCTCTTGCGCCGACTTCGCCTTCTTGCTGTCCCGCACGGCCTCGGCCCCGCAGCCGATGTTCAGAACGATCTTGTCGAGCCGCGGGATCTGCATGTCGTTGCCGTAGCCGAACTCTTCCTTCATCGCAGCGCGGATCGTGTCGGCATACTGCGTCTTCAGACGCGGCGTATAGGTGGCGGCGTCAAGCATCGATCACGTCCCCCGTGGTCTTGGCAAAGCGGACCTTCTTGTCGCCTTCCACGCGAAAGCCGACGCGGGTCGGTTTGCCGTTGCTGTCCAGATAGGCGAGGTTCGACAGGTCGACCGGCATCGCCTGCGGGCGGCGGCCGCCCTGGCTGGCCTGGGTCTGCCGGGTGTGGCGGATGGCGATGTTGATGCCGTCGACCACCGCCTTGCCGGCCTTGGGATCGACGCTGACGATCTCGCCTTCCTTGCCCTTGTCCTTGCCGGCAAGCACGACGACCTTGTCGCCTTTTTTCAGTTTCGCGGCCATCAGAGCACCTCCGGAGCAAGCGAAATGATCTTCATGAAGTTCTTGCCGCGCAGCTCGCGCACGACCGGGCCAAAGATCCGGGTGCCCACGGGCTCGTTATTGTTGGTGAGGATCACCGCGGCGTTGCGGTCGAACCGGATGGCGGTGCCGTCTTCGCGGCGCACTTCCTTGGCGGTGCGCACGACCACGGCCTTGCGGACGTCGCCCTTCTTGACGCGGCCGCGCGGGATCGCCTCTTTGACGGACACCACGATGATGTCGCCGACCGAGGCATATTTCCGTTTGGACCCGCCGAGGACCTTGATGCACTGCACCCGGCGCGCGCCGGAGTTGTCAGCGACATCCAGATTGGTCTGCATCTGGATCATTAGGTTTCTCCCGACCTATGGGGGCTGGTCTTGTTCTCTCCCCCAGGGTTTCGATCAAACCGGGTGTGACGGCCTAGCTGGCAATCACCTCCCAGCGTTTGGTTTTCGAGACCGGCGCGCATTCCTGAATGCGGACCTGATCGCCGACCTTGAACTGGTTCGCCGCGTCGTGGGCGCGGTATTTCTTCGATTTCTTCACCGTCTTTTGCAGCAGCGGGTGCTTGTAGCGGCGGACGACCTGAACCGTGACGGTCTGGTCGTTCTGGTCGCTTGTCACGGTGCCTTGCAGGATTCTCTTGGGCATCTGTCTCAGGCCTCCGCTTCGGTCGCGGCGGCGGCCGCCTTTTCGTTCAGGACGGTCAACACCCGCGCGGTGTCCCGCTTCACCTGCCGCATGCGCGCGGTGTTCTCCAGCGCGCCGGTCGCCTGCTGGAAGCGCAGGTTGAACGATTCCTTTTTCAGATTGGCCAGCTCGTCACGGAGCTGGTCGGGAGTTTTCTCCCGCAGTTCGCTGGCGTTCATGCGCCGTTTTCCTTTTCAACATCACCGGAAGGCCCCGAGCGGGTAACCCTGATTCCGGTGGAGTGGGTGTAGAGCGGGTCGTATAGGCGGCGCGCCAGATGTTTGCAACCCATTTCTTCTGCGCTAAACCGCCGACATGGCACAGATTTCCTCACTTTTTGTCACCCGACTCTACCGCGCTTCGCTGAACGACGTCGGATCGGTCGATCCCAATGAGTTGGAAGCTGCCTGCCTGTCCATCGCCGAGGATGACGAGGCCGGGCAGGACTGGTGCGCGGCGAACGGGTATCCGGGCTATACCTCCTATGCTTCGCTGACCGACCTGCCTTGGCGGTTTCCGATCTTTGCCGACGTGGTGGCGGCGCTGGATGCCCATGTGGCGGCCTTCGCCAAGGATCTGGCATTCGATCTGGAGGGCAAGGCGCTGAAGCTCGAGGATATCTGGATCAACATCCTGCCGGAGGGCGGCATGCATGCCAGCCACATCCACCCGCATTCGGTGATCTCCGGCACGGCTTATGTCGCGATGCCCGACGGCGCCTCGGCCCTGAAGCTGGAGGATCCGCGGTCGGCCCGGATGATGGCGGCCCCGGCGCGCAAGCCGGACGCACGGGAGGACTTGCGGCCCTTCGTCTATGTGGCGCCGGAGGCCGGTGAGGTGCTGCTATGGGAGAGCTGGCTGCGCCACGAGGTGCCGATGAACCTGGCCGAGGACGAACGGATCTCGGTGAGCTTCAATTACGGGTGGGGATAATCGGCCAGACCTAGCGTTTCTGCGCGACGATCCGACCGCCGGAAAGCTCGCCGGTCCGGAACTGGTCGACAAAGAATGCGTAGATACTGTCCCAGGCATCGAAGTGCTCTTGTCCGAACCGGCCTACCGTCTGTCCTTCGAGGCTGCGGTACATCTTAAGGCGTTTGAGCAGGATTTCGCGCCATTCGGCGCCGAGGTCCTCAGCTCCAACCAGTTCGCAGCCCCCTGACTCGAGACGGGTCGTGTATTCGTCCATTGTAACAAGCTCGTTGAAGGCCATTCCGTCAGACAGCCGGGCCCGGGTTTCGGTCGTGGTCGTGGCGGTGGCGAGAATGTCGGTAAACGCAATCCGCCCGCCGGACCTGACGACGCGCACGGCTTCCGAAATCAGCCGGTCCTTTCGCGGAATGTGGCCGAACGCCTCCTGACTGTAGGCGGCATCGAAGCTTTGGTCGGCAAAGGGAAGATCGAGGGCATCGCCAACCGTGAAGTCGACCAGACCGTCCAGCGCGGTCATCCGCGACAGGTTTCGTGCGCCGACGACCCTGCTGGAGGTGAGATCAACCCCGGTGACGCGGCATCCATATTTGGCCGCCATGTAACGGGCGGGCCCTCCCAATCCGCAACAGATGTCGAGCGCGCGCACATCCCGGTCGAGGCCTGCCGCGTGCGCCAACGCGTCATTGGCGGCCGTGCCGCCGTAGTGGTCCTGATCGTAGTTCTGCAGAACGTCCTGGGTCAGCGCATCGAGGTCGACCCCATCGGCGCGCATCTTGTCCATGATCTGCATCTCGCTGATCGGGTGGGCTTCATAAAAGCCGGTGACGGCTGTGCGCGCTGGATTGTCTGCCATGACGTCCTCGCTCGTGACTGCGTTAACTTAGCACATCGTCGTGGTCCGGGGGTGCATCGGGCCGCCGTCGGGTACGGTCGGTGCCAAAAAGAAACCTCCCGCCGAGGATACGGCGGGAGGTTCTTACCTCGAAGCGGATCGCCTCGGGTTACCAGTCTTCCCGTTGAACAATCCGTGTCTTCACCGGCAGCTTCATCGCCGCCAGCCGCAGGGCTTCGCGGGCGACGCCATCGCTGACACCGTCGATCTCGAACATGATCCGGCCGGGCTTGACCTTGGCGGCCCAGAAATCGACCGAGCCCTTGCCCTTGCCCATCCGAACCTCGGTCGGCTTCGACGTCACTGGCGTATCCGGGAAGATACGAATCCAGACGCGGCCCTGGCGTTTCATGTGCCGGGTCATCGCCCGCCGCGCCGCCTCGATCTGGCGGGCCGTGACGCGCTCGGGCTCCGTCGACTTCAGCCCGTAGGAGCCGAAGTTCAGGTCCGAGCCGCCCTTGGCCTGGCCGCGGATGCGGCCCTTGTGCAGCTTGCGGAATTTCGTGCGCTTGGGTTGCAGCATCTCATTTTACTCCTAATTCCGGCGGCCGCCGCCGGCACCGCGCGGGGCCGGGCCGTCCTGCAGCTCTTGCTGGCGCCGGTCGCGGGCACTGGGATCGTGCTCCATGATCTCGCCTTTGAAGATCCAGACCTTGATGCCGATGATGCCGTAGGGCGTCTTGGCCTCGACGGTGGCATAGTCGATATCGGCGCGCAGCGTGTGCAGCGGCACGCGGCCCTCGCGGTACCATTCGGTGCGCGCGATCTCGGCCCCGCCCAGGCGACCCGCGACATTGACGCGGATTCCCAAGGCACCCATGCGCATCGAGTTCTGCACCGCCCGCTTCATCGCACGGCGAAAGCTGACCCGGCGTTCCAGCTGCTGGGCAATGCTCTCGGCGACAAGCTGGGCATCAAGCTCGGGCTTGCGGACCTCGACGATGTTGAGGTGCAGCTCGCTGTCGGTCATGTTCGCCAGCTTCTTGCGCAGGCCTTCGATATCGGCGCCCTTCTTGCCGATGATCACGCCGGGGCGTGCGGTGTGGATCGTCACCCGGCACTTCTTGTGCGGGCGTTCGATGATCACCTTGGACACTCCGGCCTGCTTGCATTCATCCTCGATGAAGCCGCGGATTTTCAGATCTTCCAGCAGCAGGTTGCCGTAATCCTTGGTGTCGGCATACCAGCGGCTGTCCCAGGTACGGTTGACCTGAAGGCGCATGCCGATCGGATTGACTTTATGTCCCATTAGGCTTGCTCCTCAACTTCGCGGACCTTGATGGTCAACTCGGAAAACGGCTTGGTGATCCGCCCGAACCGGCCCCGTGCCCGCGGGCGGCCGCGCTTCATCGTCAGGTTCTTGCCCACATAGGCCTCGGCGACGATCAGTTCGTCGACATCGAGATTGTGGTTGTTCTCGGCGTTGGCAATTGCCGATTGAAGGCACTTCTTCACGTCGACCGCGATCCGCTTTTTCGAAAAGGTCAGGTCGGTCAGGGCCTTTTCCACCTTCTTGCCGCGGATCATCGCCGCCAGCAGGTTCAGCTTTTGCGGGCTGGTCTTCAGCATGCGCAGCTTCGCCATCGCCTCGTTTTCCGCCACGCGGCGGGGATTTTTATCCTTGCCCATGGCTTACTTCCTCTTCGCTTTCTTGTCGGCCGCGTGACCGTAATAGGTCCGCGTGGGGCTGTATTCGCCGAACTTCTGGCCGATCATGTCCTCGCTGACCAGAACGGGGATGTGCTTGCGCCCGTTATAGACACCGAAGGTGAGGCCAACGAATTGCGGCAGGATGGTCGAGCGGCGCGACCAGATCTTGATGACTTCCTTGCGGCCCGACTCGCGGGACTTTTCCGCCTTCTTCAGCACGTAGCTGTCGACGAAGGGGCCTTTCCAAACAGAGCGGCTCATCTTAACGCCCCTTCTTCTTGGCGTGACGCGAGCGGATGATCAGCTTCGACGACGCCTTGTTCTTGTTGCGGGTGCGCTTGCCCTTCGTGGGCACGCCCCAGGGGGTCACGGGGTGACGGCCGCCCGAGGTACGTCCTTCGCCGCCGCCATGCGGGTGGTCGACCGGGTTCATCACCACGCCGCGCACGGACGGACGAATGCCCTTGTGCCGGTTGCGCCCCGCCTTGCCGAAATTCTGGTTCGAGTTGTCGGGGTTCGACACCGCGCCGACCGTCGCCATGCACTCCTGGCGCACCATGCGCAGCTCGCCCGACGACAGCCGGATCTGGGCATAGCCGCCATCGCGGCCGATGAACTGGGCATAGGTGCCCGCGGCGCGCGCGATCTGGCCACCCTTGCCGGGCTTCATCTCGACATTATGTACGATGGTCCCGATCGGCATGCCGGAAAACGGCATCGCGTTGCCCGGCTTCACGTCGGTCTTGGCGCCCGAGATCACTTTGTCGCCCACCGCCAGACGCTGCGGCGCCAGAATATAGGCCTGTTCGCCGTCGCTGTACCGGATCAGCGCGATAAAGGCGGTGCGGTTCGGGTCATATTCGATCCGGACGACGGTTCCCTCGACGTCGAGCTTGCCCCGCTTGAAATCGACGATGCGGTACAGCCGCTTCGCCCCGCCGCCCTTGCGGCGCATGGTGATCCGTCCGGTGTTGTTCCGTCCGCCGTTCTTGGTCAAGCCTTCCGTGAGGGACTTGACCGGGCGGCCTTTCCAAAGCTCCGAACGGTCGATCAGCACCAGCCCGCGCTGGCCCGGCGTCGTCGGTTTATACGACTTGAGTGCCATGCTTGCTCTC
>JAAUYH010115929.1_pt1 | contig 42852 bp, 21 predicted proteins | sample 7278061 | NCBI WGS metagenome assembly JAAUYH01 (sample SAMN14350203, study PRJNA611818) | marine sediment metagenome | isolation source: surface marine sediment (0.6m) | place: French Polynesia: Moorea | collected 2018-08
GACACAAATTTCTTAGAATCTCGACTTCGAACTTTCGTAAATAAGTAACTTGCCTAATTTCGTATGCAGACTCGTTACCAATACAGAACTACAATGAAAAGGCTCTTTAAATGGCATCTGGTCCCCGTGAAAAAAATTTCAACTTACAGACTAGATGCTAGGTCAGATTCTCTACAGATCTAGTACTCAATAAAGAGTTGAAAATTTTTTTGTCGTCTCAGAAGCTCGTTTTCTTGAACACTTTCATCAGAGCTATAGAAGGCAAAACCCTAAATTTTCGTTGAATTTTGCCCTGTTTAGTCATTACGGACGAAACTCCAAACTAGGGTGTTCTAGAATTTTGTACCCCCCTGTAATAAAAAATGAGTTAAATATTTTACCTGGGTTTGGGTTTGGTTGTGGGAGGTTGAAGTGATTTCCTGTTAGTCCCAATACACTACCCTACGAGGACTCAAATGGGTGTTACGAAATATCATGGAAAATTTCTCACTGTTTTGTTCGAATGGAGATGAAAATATTTTCTGTTCCATTCCTTTAGTTAGACAAGGGACGTCTGGATGATCGTGGCGATATCGGCGATAGTGGTTTTTCACCAACGGTAGTAGCGGCCAATGTCGCATTCTCTATTGCAGCAGTAGCGTGAAGCGAATCTGCTATCCCAACTATTGATGCGTTTACCTTTTGGACCTTGCCGTCTTTCGCGTCTTCCTCCCTATCGGCCGCCTTTGTTATACACACTGTAGCCGCTTTCATGTGACCCACTACCATTGGCTCGTCCTCCTTCGACAGCTCAACAATTGGACATGATTCGTCATCAGCAAACATATTCGCTTCAAACTTTCGCAACGGATCCGCAGAATGGTATCCTAACAACGACAGTGTACCCGTCGGTGCTACTCCTACGCGACCCGGTGCGGCAATCCCATTAGCCACCACCACGACATCAACATCAGCTATAAGTCGTTCAGCACCATGAATAGGAGGCAAACTGCGAGCAGTTCCTACTTTCATTCGCTTCTCATGCGCCTGCAATTGATCAATGGAGAGACGAAGCGCAGACAACTCTGATTTCGCGACCAACAATTGCGCCTCGGTTCGTTGCACTGTATCTGCTAAATCATCGGCCTTGCCCACGTCTATTCCGGAATACGCCTTCTCAAGGCATACGTTTCCATCGTGCCGACTTGCGATTTCGTCACGTGTTAGCTCGGCAACGTACTCAAGATTCCGTAAATTTGAGGCCGCATCATTTCGTGCCGTTTTCGCCGACTCGATCGAACGCTTCAAGGCCGTAATTTGCGCGACTTGTGCTTTTCGTGCTGCCCGCAATGTCGCGAGCGGGGAATCTTCATCGCTTTCCTCTACCACTTGAGAGGCCATTGCAAAAATCAATCACGCAAACTTTCAATTTATCCTACCAATGGTAAGCGATCGTCTTGACAATTCCATCGGTTTGAAAGGTTGTTGTATCACTTTGGGTCTCCGCACGAAAATGACGTGGTTATTGTGTATTGAATGATGAAATGAGTAATCGCGTCTAGAGTTCATTTTCTGATTACTCATGTTCTATGTTCTCTCGATTCAATCCAGAGTATTATGTCAGATTTTTGATATATAAAATTAAGAAACTGAAATCAACGAATTGCGAGTTTTGGCCATCTCGATAGTTTTACTATATCAGAGTTGTAACCAAATAACAAGCCCCTACCTAGGCGCCCAAGTAGTTCGTACGTACATTGTTTTATTAGTGCACATTGGTAAAATGAATTAGAGTATAGGGAATTGGAAATATTCCGAATAATATGTCAATTTGCTATGATAAAACAGTGTGCCTGTACCGTACAGATTACTTGAACAACTAGGTAGGGAATGTTGTCCAGGTACAAAAAACCTCCGTTACGTTCCATTCCATTTGCGTTATAAAGATCAGAAGAGTTCAGTGTAGTTAGACCTGTGCTTTTATTTCTTCGGTGGTCTTACTATAGCAGGACCCTCATGAGGATAAATTATACAAATTTTTTGAGTTTGTATTTGCAACTATGAATTTTGTCCTGCAGAATACTCCCTCCATTTAGAGTTCTTTTACTTTTTTGATGAATTTCGATGTTCGTTTTTAATTGACCCTCTTCTATACTGAACGAGAAGAAGCATACTTCCACCATTTTAGATTCAGAAGGCAGACGGCGAGTTGGTTGCTTATTTTAAGATACTCAAACTAGTTACAGTAGTATGCTATCTAGTTCGGCGCCTCGGTAGCGGAACGCCACGTCATGCCACGATCAGGCTCTACCCGCGTGCAGCGGGTTTGAGAAGGAAGGGGGCACTATAGTGCTTTTCCATCATTCCTTCCCTTCTGCCCTGTTCGGCTGCGCTTACAGTGGCTCTCCTGTGCATTTGATGCCAGGTGTCCCCTTGCTAGTCTATTGGGGGCGTCCGTTCAGTCTACTGTGCCTGAAACTCCTTTTATGGCTCCAACCAACCAATCCGTGCCATAAAAGCTCCTTTACTCTTCTCTCGGTACGTTGACAGCTAAATTGTGTACAGCTGGGCCGCGCTTTAGATCATAGCTAGGTTGGCCTACCGCTCGATGAGTCACAGTTTTCTACGAGTGTTTGCCTTGCAATTTTTTCCTGTAGACAGACGGAGCAACTCACAGGCTGGACTACTTCTTTGTAAGCAGCTAGCCTTTTGTAGGATCTTCGAAAATACATAGTATGGAGGAAGAGCACAGCTTCCTGAAGAGCAGGTAGAAGCTTGACAACAACGAGACCTTTTTCAATGGGATTTTTGGACCACAATTCTATAGGTTGTCGGATGATTAAAGCCATGCCCATTAAGTTTGAATGCAAAAGAACTCAGAGCATCCTTAATCCTGCTTCCCGCTAAGAAGAGTCAATTCATTCTGAACAGAGGAGTACGTTTTATCACCGTTGGCAGATCTACTATATGATTCGAGTTCATCTAAGCAACAAATAGTAAAACTGTAAGCGAAAAAACCAAAATAATCGTATTTTCTGAATCATACAGCCAAATTGATCAAGTTTGCTATGACTGTTTGTGAACTGGAACAAGAGGAAAAATCTAGTAAAAATTATAAAGCTGACAACCGTAGGTATTATATAAAGTCTTACAAGTTTTAAAACTAATGAAAAGGGTTAGACTAGGTTATAGAAATTTTCATAGGGGCAAATGAATATTTGGCCGTAAATCAAAAATTAGATAATCTAATAGGACATCAGTTTCTAGAAATTTATTTTTATACGGAAATCATGATTTATTCTGAATGCTCCTAGACTAGCATTGAATGAAAATGTGACATGTAGAAATTATTGGTAAGAAGATCCGAAACAAAAACGAAATCTCCGTCTAATAAGAACCACTTACCGCATTTCTGGTTATTGTGAACAAAGCAGGAGTTCTAATATAAATCATATTCAGTGTTTATTTTATTTATTGAATTAGATTTCGCAAAAGTTGAGCTAATAGAATCGTGAATGACTTCATAAATGCAGTTTATATAATTAAACCATCAATAAATCTCAGAAAGAAATTCGTCCTGAATTATCTTCTACCTACCCAACAAGTCGTGCCTTGCCTGAAAGCCATTCCCTGGCCATTTCTGCACATTGATTTGCAACTAATTTAGTGGATTAGTGTGATTGCTCCATGATCTTGCTACAAATCGTTATGATATAGAGTTAATATACAGTATAGACTAAGGGAAAGCTCAAATTGTTGTGATATTTGCACGCTCCTTATTATTAAGTTAATAAATCATTTCAAAACCATCTTGAAAAAGACAAATGTGTGTTTTAATTAGTATAACATACTACTAACATACAACGCATAAATTTTGAGCGAGATAATATGGGCGTGGCTCATCTCGAAATGCAGTAGTATGTTTCTTGAACCACTAAAACATCAATTTCATTAAACTCATGTTACTAGGAGAATATCATCAAACATCCTTTTGTACACGAAAATTTGTCTAGTGGATTCTTTTGTTTCCTCAATATTCAAAATAATTTTTCTTGTGTATTTGTGAAGTAATTATCTGAAGGAAAACGATTTTTCTGGATACGAGAAATACGAAAGTTATATTTGAGTACTTAAACTAATATTGACTCACGTTCAGAAGTTACTGAAGTTTTCTCTATCACACAAGTATCAAACATGAATCACTAGATGTGCAATATTGAAATCTCCATATAATGCATATATGTATATATATACACGCACACCTACATAATTATATTGATGAAATAATTTTCGATAGTACAGAAGCTTATTTCTTTATGAATGTGAATCAAACCTAGAAATCAGACGATGAGAAAAAATTGCTCTTCCTCAAGTATTTCGTCTAATGATCACTCTTCATCTGTTCAGAATAAATTCTACCTATGCTTCGTATAGATTCGTCTAAAGTAAACCAATTCTTTTACTACAATCATAAAACGGTTAATTGAAAGTAAGCTTCTGTCTGTGGAAGTAAAAGATAAATTATGAGTTGAAACTTTTAGCATTAAAGAAATGAAACTTGTCTGTGTTTTCTTCGATTGGCGGTCATGTTAGGTTGATTTTTTCTGTGTTCTAGTAGATAGCTTAAAATTGGAACTAATGGGTACTATTACTGAATCGTCTTAGCATAATAACGCGAAGCATATTTTCAGTGAATAAGAGATAATATTTTAGGATTGTTCAAGGTTGGTTCAACGAGAAAACCTCAAGGAACATTTTCGTCGAAGGACTATTTGGATGTTTCATGAATGCCAGAAAAAAATTTAACACATCTTTATAACTTAATTGTAATCAAATGAATTTCTTTATATTCTAATATAATTCTATAAGAAATTTAAATACATGAATAGGGAAGGCAAGTTGTCATAATATAAACTCTTACCTTTTGTATATACAATTTATCGATTTCTTGGTTGAAATACCAAATCCTTCCTGTAGTAGGCATGCCTGTTGCCATTATGAACGATTGCAGTGACAAAAATACGCTTATCATAGTAATGATAATTCCAATCGTACAAGTTCAATCTGTTTCGCTTACCTTGTTGACCAGATATGGACCATGGATAATGACGTGAATCGTATTCATGCTTTCCATTGACGAACCATTGAACGTACGTTACTTTTCCATGGGTTATGGGTACTATAGTAATTTTTTGATTGTAATCTAGTTCGATAACCCAATCCTGGTTTACATTCATTTCTTGTTCAGTACTCGCGTCCATGATTTTGAATCCTGTTACGCCAAAATCACTGTGGCGGGCCACTTGTATTTGATTTGAAGGACGAGACATAGCGCTGTCATACCAAGACTTGTACAATGTGGGAGCACCATTACGGAATTCAGCTGGAATTCTCCTTTTACTCCAATGCTCGGATCGGCACGGTTCTGTATCACATACTCCAAGTCTGTCAACAGAAGCCAAACACCAACCTTGCCATGACTCAAATGCAGCAGGGAAGGTGTCCTGCGTAGGACCGCCCTTAATTTCAACATAAGCACAATCCCAATAATCACCAAAGGATCCAAAAACCCTTCCACCGCCATACCAAGTCCATCCCAAAACATAGACGCCATCAGGATAAATCAGAGGAATAGTCACTTGAGTCTTGTATCCTAGATTCTCGCGATCGTAGTAGCAATCTCTATGTCTCTCGAAAGGGTTACAGTCGATCTCTTGATCTGTCCAACATCCAAAATAGAAAGCATATCTTTGGTGTGCATCTTTGTTCCACATCTCATCAATTGGTACAAGACTCAAACGCATGAATCCATCTCTATGGTTGTTCTTAGTCCAGCGGATTTCCACTCTTTCTCCTCTTTTGTACGTACGGGATGGTCTCTCTGGAGTCATATCCTCGCGAAAGTCGTAGTGTGGGCATGGTCCAGGACAATGTGCTTCGAAACCAGGAGTTCCTCCTACTCGACAAGTTTCAACATTAGATATCGGCTCTGGAAGACTAAGATAACTGTGACCATGAACAGAAATGGTCAGAAATACTAATATAATGGCACACGCAACCTGCGTGGCCGTCATACTTGAAAACTTTCTTTTCGGTAAACTAAAATCCGAACTGGTATGTCTGTGTCGGTGCAGCGGTTCTACTATCATTCGCCTGAGCTAGAAAGCTGTTGGAGAAAGAAAAAGGAAGATAGTTTTGTTTGGCCAAATTTCAATTCAACAATTACTTTCGGCCCGAGACAATCTCCCTAACACTATCAATAAACTATCGTTTAAAGCAGTTGTCAACGGGTTCCATATGGTTAAGCCTCGCAGATGGCCCATACCCTAGATTTCTGAGAATTGCTTCAAAAAAAATTTTGGTTGAGTCAAACTTATTTGAAGTAGTGCGTCATAAATTTCATAATAAATATATAATAGCATTTGTTACTCTGAAAATACAGAACAGATTATGATTGGTAATCAACATACTCACTAATTCATCGTTAGTGTAACGTCCTCACAACTATTAGTTTCGGTACTTTAGTTGTTCCGATACTGTTTTATGGCATTAAAGGCCAAGTCATAAATAGATTTATTTCAATAATTCAAGTGAACGTACTTTTTGTTGAATTTCTTTTAAAAATCGGAAATTTTCAAAGAAACAATTTTTTCGATTATCTCTACAACTTAAAGCAAACATCTTCAAGAATAAATCTTGAAACCTCAAGACATTCAAATTAAGTCTCAAAAATTCTAATTCGACATGCTAGGACTGGCATGCTGCGAATAGAATTAGTCCTACTGCTTTTTGGCAAGAAATGCATCAACAAGAATTTTTCGTAAGCATACTTCACGTATACGCTAATGGGGAAGCGAAGTATTATGATAATACCTACAATACCATGCAATCAACAGTTTGAACAATTATTAAGATAGAATTACTCACATGGCAACCTATCTCAAATGTGAATACAAATTTCTGAACTTTTCGATTTTTTGTACTTCAGAAAGGTAAGACAATTAATGAAAGCTGGCTTTAACATCACTAGCTTTGACATGGTGCGTATTCATGTGCTCTTAGGCATATCAGGACATTTTCGTACTGAATTATCTTATGCGCTCATCAAATACGCCAGGGTAAAATAATTAATGTATCAGAATTATTTTTCGTTTACGCTTTATTAATTCAGAGTTATTCCTACGTATGCAGCATTCGTTCACTAAGCCTCCACAAATTTTTGAATCTACTTGGGCATCAGTTATTTGATCAACATTTAGGTTAAATTGATTGACATTCTGTGTAGTCTAAGTTTTTTCGTATAAGTGTAGGCGACCAAAAAGAGATGTTTGCTATTCTCTAATAGTTTCCTAGAGCGAAAGTAAACAGTACGGCTGCTCTCAGATTGAAATACAGCGAATTAGATTTCCTTGATATCTGATGAATCAATCACGTTGTCGGCAAAGACAGCTCGTTGGGGAAGGATTTTGATTTTAATAAGTCTCAATGACAAGAACATGAAATATCAGTGAAATTCGATCTTAGCAAATTGGACTTCTAGATTGTTGTAATGGTGATTTATTATGAATGAACACGAGTCCCATTGTTGTTCTGTCAATCTGCAATTTTCAAACAAATGTAGGTAAGCTAAAGGCTGTTTCAGCGATACATTACATAGAGCTTCTTCGATGGTCTTGACACTACAATCCAAATGCCGCACATTCGTTAACATGTTCGGACATCAATAGTACACTACGTAATACAGTGATTTTTAGCCAAAATAGAGAATCTACTGTTAAAGAACTCAACCAGATGTGTTGAACCTCTTGCTTTCCCTTGATTCCAATGAGCTACTGGGAAATTTACCGGGCGAAGAGAACAGTTTGCTTAATAAGCGTACAATTCAACCACTAATAAAGCTTCCAGTTGAGCATATTACACCTCTGCTTTTAATAAATGGGCATATCTTTCAAATAAAACTAAAATAGCTTCCTTTCAGTTATGTCTTCGTCTCTGTGCTTTATGGAGAAAATGCGTCAGTGAAAAAGGCATAAACAGTTTGTTAATGTATGTAGTATATATATATATATTCAATTTTTGAGTTCTACGTTCTCATTTTTCCTTCCTTGATCTAGTTCCCCGTAATTTTATCTGAAACTCTGTGCATTGAGTTCAGCAGAAATCAGGATGTGGAAATAGCTTTTTTTTCAAAGTCTGTCAGTGCAGCATATAAGGAAACTATTTTTCAGAAACAATTAGTTGCGAACCTCTCGCAAATACATAAAATGTAAAGTTAGTTCAAATCCGAATCTACACACATGAACATGTGTGTGTTTACGTGTGTGTATTGCAAGTAAACTAGGATTAAAAATTAAGATCGTAAATAGTCAAACGTTCATGTTGCACTACTTGCAATCGAGTCAAAAAACAGAATTCTGGGTCTTCAAATATTCTTCTTCATTTAACACGCAATTAACTAGTAAACAGCTCCTTTTTTCCAATTAATATGCCTTTTGCAATTAGAATACTGGAAGCAGCCGACAAGAATAATTAGAATAGCGGAGGCCTTTCACTTTCCCGCGCCATTTTCTTTAATCATACAACGAATTTGCGGCCTGAAATCGTTTATTCGAGTGAAACTGATAATTTGTTAGAGAATCGTAGTAGAATGTGCGAGGCTCAAGCATCCGAATTTTGGATATGGAAAGACAAAAAAGGAGTGGACTAATCGAAATGATCATCGAAATTGAACAGAAGTATTAAGTAATGGTCTTCTAGGCATTTTAATCCCGTAGAGCTATGCATTGAAACTCGTTAGCGATACATTCCCATTTTAGGGTGAAATGCTCTGTAACCATCGCGTTTCAGGTTCTATTGATTACTTAACTTGAGACTTGGAGTAAAAATATTTTAAGTTGTAATGTGCTTGGTTATCAAGGACCGAATCAGTTTGCTTGGGATTTTATGGTGTTGAACTTCAGATTAAAAGCTTGCAAATCACTTTTCCCGTCTACGTAGCGTCAAAAACTTTGACTCTGGAATGATGTAATACTCAGCTACAGAACAGTCCAGTTGCTCAGAACCCTGTCCCTCCATCGTAAAATTGGCTTCTTGTCGACAAATTTCGTCCCATGCATATTTCGACCATCCCATCGCTGTAGTAGGAACTTCTACATTCGTGTTGTGTCTCCTCAGTAACACTTCAGTAATAGCCACTACAATTATCAGTATCAGCAATGTTCCAATGACTGGCATGAAGAAAACCATGTCGTACACGCCACACACCGTATACTCCAGTGTTTCGCCGAGGCACTCCGTTCGGTCCATTGCCTTCATTGCAATAGTCGCTCTCACCAAGTCCTTCGCATCAAGTGGCGCGGGAATCGTTAAATTGCGGCCATTTATCATTATGGACACGCGCGGATGCATATGAATACTCGACTCGACCTGAGTAGAGTGATACATTTGCACCGCACTTTCGAATTGTTTCGCTGATAGCGAATTAATCCCGCATCGCACTTTATAATGCAACAACACGTCCTGATTCGGCACTTCCACTGGTTTGTACTGAACACTGGAAGACTGCACTGCATCATGTATAAGCCGAATATGTCTTTCGTTTGGATATTCAAAATAATCCATCACCACCGCACCGCCATTTCCGCCGGTAGCGTTTGACAATAAGAAAGCACTGAAATACTCGGGATTCGCCGTAACATCGCCTGTTCCCCCAACATAGTTCGCCCCGTTCATCTTTACCGCCACCATGCGCAGATGCCACAAATCATGTAGGTTCTTAAACGTGATTATCGCCGCGAATGCCGGAACAACATTAACCTGTTTTACCGAACAGTTGGCCACCACCAAAGGAAGAGATTTGTTGTACCGATCAATACTGAATGATTCACGCCCATTATAACTCTTCCTCAGGCCTTGCACAACCGGTGTTTGTACAAGATCAACATCGTTCCACTTTAATCGCTGCGTGTACAAGCAAGACGCGATAATTTTTGGTATAGAGTCATCACCATCGTATGGACGGGCACACAACCCCAACGAACGAATATTCTTGGGCCTACAAAAATTAGACGAGTCAACGCCACTCTCGGCCGAGATTTCGAAGAACAAGAACAACACGGAGGATAACAGGACGATGAGGAACGATGTGGGACTACGCAAAAATCGAGGGCTTCGAAACAGTTGAAAGAATCGCTGAAATCGTGATTCGGTCTCACAAAACACAGGGGCAACGCCGTTCTTTTGAATCCGCATGAGTAGTAGATTGCGTATTCCGCGGGTCGCTAGTAATCCCACAGTGTACGCAATGATAAACACCAACGTGTTCAGTATGACATTCAACAAGCCCACACTCACAGTCGTGCATACATGCCACCCCATCGATTCACACAGCGATGTTGCGATGATGATCGAGCTCGAACGCGGTTGTCTGATCAGTGCATGTCTATCATGCGTATGGAGAAAGAAATGGGGGTGAGCGAATGTTATTGAATCATTTTCATGCTTCAAGTTTCATAATGTTGCGCAGTATGCTTTAATATTACCTGGAGATCTGAATAAAGCGCAGCAGAATTCAAGATAAGAAAGAAAATTTCCATAGGAATCCTATTCAATTCTTGGCGTTTTCGTGGCAACATCTGGCAAGGTACGATCGGCAAATGTTTTTCGTTTCACAAATTTCGTACCTTGTGGTACGCTAATTTTCCTATCGATCCCTTCTTTGATCTCATTCAAGTTCTGTTGGGCAACATAATCTTCTCGCAACGCTTCGAAATCAGCAGTTCTATCGGTTACACCGGCGCAGGTCGAACGTTCCATAAAGTAGGTATTGCGCATATCGAGAAAAGTAAGCAAGAAACGCCCAGTTTGTTTAAATTATACTTAGTAGTTGGTTTGGTTTTATCACACTCAGGTTTCGCTTGTTTTCAACATGCAAATTACCTTGAAATAAAACAAGGGGCCATGATAGACGAAAGAAAGCATGAATTGTTTCGCTTGGCCACACGACCAATATATTCTATCAATAACATTCCATAAATGATTGGCAGAACGGTTCATGTTGACGTCCCTGTTGACAGCACTGCGTGAAGAATCGAGATAAGTTAATATTCTGTTGAATAAAGACCTGAGTATTGTGTGTGAGCCAACTTACAAATTGCGTACAAAGCGACATAACCTGAAGTGGTTCCGAACATGGAACTATCACACAACCCCCGTACCACTTGGTCAGTTCAATCTGGTTCATTTCTCAACCAAAACGTAAGTACTTACCGTCAAACAAATTCACGTAAATCACCGGAGTCAAAGAACTTCGTATCACTGGTTTCAATGACACTGGCATTGTTTTCGTCCATGAGGGTAGCCAATCCATAAAAGTGTGTTTTGGCAATGTGGTTCTCACCCATCGGGCTGATCTCCTCATTTTGCGCCGTCCACGTTTCGACTTTCGTTTCCTACTTCTGTTGCGTTTTCCTCGTCGCATCCCATTTTTCTTACGATTTCGAGCAGCTCTCTTACGTCGTTGAAGCATCTGCCACGCACGACGCTGCGCTTCTCGTTTGCGTCGCTTTGTTTTCTCTCTTTTACGCTGTCGTTCTTTTTCCATTGCTCGACGCTGAGCATCTCTCTTGAGTTTCTGCGCTCTCATCCATGCGCGTCGTTGAGCTTTCATCTTCTTTTCTCTTTCTTCCTTCGATCCTCGACTGGACATTTTCCTTTTCCCCTTCTCCGCCTTTCTCGATGCAGAACGCCCCGCTTTCCTCTTGATTCTGCCTTCCCTTAACCCTACCTGGCGTTGAGCTTTCCTCGTTTGCCTTTCTGGTTTCTTTTTTTGCCCTTCAAACTTCGCTTTCACAGGTTTCATGGGCTTCCTCATCTGCCGATTTTTATTCTTCTTCTTTCGGCGTAGCAGACTTTTACGTTTCAGTCTCTCTGCCTTATCCTTCTTTTTCTGAAGCTTCTTGTTGGCGGATATGAAACTACGCAGTTGATTGATTGCCCTTCGATTCTTCTTACCCTTCTTTTTCCGCAACCTCGACAAAGCTTGCCTCAAATTCTTCTCCGTTCTCCTGTTCCATTCTAGTTTCGAGTTTTTCAACTTCCACAGCAATCTCTTGTCTCTCAGCTCTTCCTTACTCACTTCTTTCATCTTCGGAGCATCTTTAGCTATTTGAATGGCCTTGTCAATGACTCGCAGATCGTTCTTATACCTCAAAAACTTTTTCAATTTTCTCAATGCCCTGATCAACTTCCTCCTTGCTTTCTTTTCCCTTTTCTTCAATACTTCATTTGCAGCGCGAAGAATCTTCTTCATTCTCTTTCGTGTCCTTTTATCTAGGTTCTTCAAGGTTCCTTGTCCGATTCGCAGTGCTTTCTTCAACTTACGTAGCTCCATCTTCTTCTGGTCTATTTTTGCTTTAAGGTTTGCTTTTGGAGGTTTTGAGTTGTTCACATCTCTCAGCGCGATTTTTGCAATGACCAAAGCCTGCTTCGCGACCTGTCTCGCACCCTTATGCCCACTCTGCAATGCAAAAATCGCTTCGGAAACAATACTCTGCACAGACCGTTTGACATTCTTGCGAAGCCATTTACAGCGTTTCAATTTGTTCCTGTACTTGCGTAATCGATTTCTTAATTTCCATCGCCGGCTGTTTTTCTTCATTGTGATCTTCTGGGTCTTCCCAATGCTCATCATATTCAACTTCGAAAGTAATTTCTTCTGGCGTTTCATGTTGAGTTTAAGTGATTCCAACTCCGGTACACTTAACTCTTCGAATTCGGCCAAGAAGTTTTTGCTACCTTTTTTGCCAAACCTCCTCCTGAAGCTCAACAAATTGGAAAAATGTTGGTCTCTGTACAGTTTAGAAAAACAGGCCCTCCTCTTGAACAGAGCTTTCTGACGGCATTGCTTCTTCCTTTTCTCGAATTCCCCTGGCAACAGTCGTCTCTTCTCACTTGCCTCTCGCATTTGCAGAATGAGCATACTTTTATCGGCTGGTTTCATTTCCTTCCAATGTGACTTCCGTAATCGACTGAAACATCTCTTTCGAAGCAAGTACCCCTTCATCTTCTTGCAAGTATTAAATTGTTTTAAATCACGTTTTCGACATCCCTCATCCAAGATAGCATTATTGGAAGTAATAGAAAGGGCCGTCACATTGCTCCACTTACTCTGCATCATTGCCGATAATGAGGAATGAGAATCTTTCAGCAAAGTCGAAGTGAGTATACAATATCCGAAACTGTCTTTTTCAGCCACCACATAAAAACAAACAGCGGGACAAATCGTCGCCTGCGCAGTATGGCTCAAAGCAGTTGGCCGTATTGCTGGGACGTTCACAGAAGATGTGTTTTGTGCATAAAACTTTATGGCGTCTGGTGAGTCGGCCAGAACAAGCATCAACATCTGATCTTTGACCAAGCTCCACATCTCAGATTCTCTGCCGGACAGTGATTCACCGGCTTCAACTTTTCGTTTCGCAACAGTCAACAGTTCCATGATGTATTGACCCTTGTGATAAGCATAAAACGAACCTTCCTGCCATCGACCGAGTGTTTTTCGATTTGTTGGTGAGCCACTCGAAACATTGCTCAAGAATATGAGAAGGAAAAGGAGGCATACGCGAATTTTTGCCATCGGCCCAACTCGATGGCAAAGCCTGGGTCGAGCATGAGGACAGGCCATCACAGTAGATCGGCGGACTGCACAGAGACTTGATGACGATGAGGAAATTCGTGAAATTACTCACAGACCGTAGTAATGTCATGTAATGCTACCTCTAATAGTGTCGAATCCGCGATGCCTACATTTGATTTTACCGATATTACGTGTTTCAAGTTACCTGCGAAAATGATGAGCAGAGGAGTCTAACTTCGACCATGTCACATTTCAGTGCATGGAGGTGAGTCTGGTCTAAGCCTTGTAGTCCTAAAAGCATCGCTGTAATTTATTTTGGTCGCGTCGCATAGCAATATCGATGTTCACGTGTTGATTCAAAGGTGCGAGTGATTCTTGACTGATCACATTGTACAAGGTTTGAGTGTTTTACGGAGCAGCATACTCCGCAGATTATCTTTTTGATGTCACACTACTAGAACAGTTTGCACAGCGCACGAAGTTGTACGGCACTACACTGTACGGAGTACCGTACAGTACTCCGAACATACGTATGAAGGGTAGATAAGCAAGGCTGACGTCGGAAACCACGAAACTCCAAGAATCGGGAATGTAGTAAAAGTAAGCGATGCTCGATGGGGATTTAATAGGGTTTTCTACCAATAAAGGAAATAGGTGGCCGTCAGATGGGTCGAGCACAAAAGACTCGAAAACGGTATTAGCTGTGATAAGTGTGAAATGACCAATCACCACAACTAGACAACACGCAACCAAAAAAAATAAAAGAGTGAGAGAAGTAGGCAATCCTTCGACTGCGGCATTAGTTGCGGCGACAGTCTCTTTGCTGCGCAGCGGCAGAAGACTGCAACTGATGACGATATGTGTTCAGCAGTTCTTGTCTTGAAGTCCGATCAGCTAGACTCGCTTCAAAGTTACGGATAAGTAATTGAATGATTTCCTTATCGAGTGTGTTAAGTTCGGCATCACGGACTAACGCAGCCGGTTCAAGTCGGTGGTTAGGGTCAACGATGGATGCAAAAACGCGATAAATTTTTGCGAAGTTTGGGGAGCGTGCGGTAGTAGGTGTGTGATGATGATGGTGATGCGCAGCCGAACGTGCAGTAGACGAAGATTCAGTATATAAAGGAGGTCTATGGTGTTGATGTTGATTGTGTTGGTTCTGATGATGTTGCTGCTGTTGTTGCTGGGAACTTTTGCGCTTTGGTCTTGGCGGAGGGATGTCGTCGGCTTCACCGTTTCGTTCCATTCGTTGAAACCATTTCTGAGCATGCGACCGAATCTGAACAATGTTTTTCGTGCGCACTAACTGTTCTATACGCTTCCAATCCCGTCCATGCTCTTTCAGCGCCGCCACGAATGTGCTATGCTCTTCCGGTGTCCAACTCTCACGCTTTTTCGTTATGACGTACGGTTTACGGGGTTTCTTGCGCGGTGTGCCATACGGTGAGGGGTTACCCCCGGGACCGCCCCCGCCATACGGTGGTTGCATGCTGCGAAACGGCGATTCACAACGTGAAGGTCGTCGCAGTTTGGCGGTTGACTCGCCAAAAGGTTGACTGAATCCAACGCTGCTTGAGTTCAACGGGTGACTGCGTGAGAATGGTCGCTTGTGGTCAGAATTCACTGTGTAAACGCCAATAGAGGGAGATATTTTCTTGTTGGCGTCTAAAAATCTTGATATACAAACCTGAACACTATACATACACATACGGGACCTGCCATAATTATCAATTATTCAATTCCACTCCCTCACTCGTTACGCTCATGGTCTGTATTGCTACCATTTGGTCGAATTAAATTTACCATTCAAGAAAACCTTCGTGCGTACGTGCCCGCGTTCGTGTTGGATCATGTCGGTCAAGGCCAAGCAAAAATTCAGTAAAATCTCACCCTCCAATTTTTTCCCCATTCATTCATCGATCATTGATCAGCACGGCGGAATCGTACACCCATGCGTACTGGTTCCAACTAAATCTGGTGGCCTACTGTATGCAACCGGAGGTGGCCATCTGCTCATTTCCTATGGCAACTTATTCGAGTTGTCTGTTTCTGTACAGCGTGCATACCGTGCCCTACAGTTGTCATCGGAACTTCAGGGAGAAAACCCCCACATAAATCATGTTTCGCATACAATGCACATACATGGTAAGGCTACTTGGATTCTTTGTCGCCCCTCCTGGAGATCTTCGTACTGTTTGACGATGCTACCGTACGAACGAGAGTGTCAAACCTGAAGTTAGTTGCTTGTTGAAACAACTACATCTACCTAGATAGTGACCGAATAGACGCCTCAAGATTCGATCTAGTTGTAAGGGAGTCGAACGGCCCACGAAAACCAATTGGGCGGAACCACTCTCGTATTGTGCAAACAAAGATTGAAGTAAGCATCACTGGAAGTGAAAAACAGTACGTTATCCATGATTCGTCCATAGCAGGAACGTGCTAAGTATGTGACCAGGCTATCTCCAGTACACCGAATGAAAGAAAAAATTTGAAAACTCCATACTGCTGCAGATACAAGTGTTATTGGTCGCGTTTATAACTGCAGAGCCTTAACATCTTCTGCTATTTCCAAAAACGTAACAAGGATATTAGGCAGTCATTGCTATAATCGGAAACCAAGACGCAAATGGGCACAGTAACTCGACCATGTCTGGACTCACTCTTACACCTTCGCAACCACTGGAGAATCCGAAAACATTCAAAAATAGTTGTTCTTTTTACAGACATCATATGTTAGTCGACGTTCGTGCTACCACAAGTAAATATGGATAATTGAAACGCTGATATCGTAAGTATGCGGAATTTTGAGGTCGTTGTTCTTCAAGAGCGCTTTCTGACACTTGAATTGGTTACATCGTTTGCAACAGTCATCGAAGGTGTCCATTGAGGGAAGAATAGCAACCGCATTCGAGCAAATGAGTACGTTGCAACAGTTTTCGTACCACGAATTTATCACCTTGTTTATCTTGTAATAGCAGTAATCACCATGCGTTTCACACGTCATATTCCAGTTGAAGTTTTTCTGGGAACTACAATCTGGTCCTTTATCCCCTAATATTCTTGTGCTTGTCGAGATTATGCCACCGGAGGTAAGTATTTCTTTCAATGCCGTGTATTCTTCCTTCACCGATTTGCTGATAAATGACTTCAAATTCTTGATCACCACGTCTGATGAGAATAACAAATCTGCGGTTCCCCAAGACCCGAAGGTCGAAAATCGCTCCCATAACGTCTATGCACATAGTCAGTACGTCATCCGAGCTAATTCAGGTTTCAGTTCTCACCTTGTACATTGCGTCGAAGGCAGCATCTGAGAATGAAGCTGCTTTTTCAAGTGTTTTTGCCTGTCGAGCGTCTTCCATCAATTGTAACCCTGCTGTGGTATACTCCTCCATATATGTGTCGGGAATCATCAACGCATCTCCTTCCTCTCTTCTGCATCGGATACCCAAAAACGTGAGCGCGGTATAATGTCTTCCATTCGAAGCGTTTCATGGTTAGACATATGCACGGGAAAATCAGAAGAGTTAACCGAGAATGGTGCGTACCGTAAGATTTGCCAACTTCCGTTAGGATCACACCCAACCAGAATGAGTTGAACTACCATCTTGAGAATTTTTCGAAGGCCTTTTGCGGCAGGTGTTGAAGATATCCCATCTGTCTCCTGTTTGTACCACTCTGTGCACACTACATCGTACTTTTCATCATGGGCGTGGTGAGCAGTCGAAGGGAATGTGAAACGAGACTTGTTCAATTCCACAAACGGTTTCTTGAGTTCTTCCGCAATAGCAGCCCAATGAGCGTCTTTCTCCTGTGCTTGTTTCGTCGTGAGCTCTGGCAGCCGTTTATCTACTTTAGTAGCATCGTAGAAACTGTTACTGATGGAAAGCAACATATCATCCAAAGTCGCCTCTGTTAACGTTGTCGTCCATTTGACGGTAAACACCTGGCCGAAAAATTCAGTTGGAATGCAAGCGGATCCGAAGTCAAGAGTTGTGTTTGTAGAGGAGATATGCCTAATAATATCGGTAACGGCAGTTTGAAGATGCATCGAGGCTATATCGTCCGCATAACCTCGACGAATAAGGTCGTAAGTAGCTTCGTAACACTTTTGAACAATCTCACACGCCTTCAAACCTGTTGTACATTCTTGACCACACACCAATGATACCGTAAGGAAAAGGATCGCTGTTATCGGAAACACTGTTCTCATGGCGCCTACGACGATGATGTGAGGGAGAAGCAATTAGGTCACGGTTCCTATATCTTACTGAGAACATACCAATGCGGTATTGAAGTTGCATCTTGATTTCCTTTCACATGCTTACTTCCTCGGTGATTTCGTCTCAGAACTGGAGAAATTATTTACTGACGAGATTTGTTACGTCATTACTTTCGATCTTTCTCACCTTTTCCAGATTACCTTGTTAACCCAAGGCCCCGATCCGACAATAGAATTTGTGCAAGCCAGGCATCAGATAATGGGCAACGTTAAAGATTGAAGCAGCACTATACACGTATTCTTGATGGCTGGACTAGTACTATTCAAAATGACATCTGCTTCATATTCAGTATTCGCACTACAAATCTACATCTTTCAATTTTAGATGTACTATCGGTACCTTGGTTCGACATCATTGACAATTGACCCAGCAGTGCGAATCTTGCATAGTAACAATTCTCGAGAACCCGGAATGCGAGTGAATTGTGAAGCGAGAAGTAGCCGTCAAAGTTAGAACGTCGAATAAACAACCACCTTCGTGAGTCTTGCTGAGAAGTTTCTAGATATGGCAAACGAATTTAAAGATGGGCTGTACAAAATATGCTCGACTTCAGAGCGAATTGTCCAGTATAACCCTCGTTCGTCTCCCAAATTTTATCAAAACAACGAAGGTCTAGTCGATAATGTCGGTCGCAATGAAATTCAGGGAAATTGTCGGAGTCAAAAGGGTGGCCTAATACTCCCCACAGAGTTCGCAGACTGTTCACTTGAAGCCCTGACACTTAACTTTTACCTCGTCCATTTTACGAAGCATGAAATTGACTGCTTTGAGGAGGGCTTCCATCTCACGAAATAGTTTTTCCCGCTCTTCCGTTGGCTTTTGCTCAGCTCCAAATAACCTGTCTTTCCATGATTTTGGTCTCTTTGGACTTGCACTTTTGTCGTTCAACGCTCCTGCAGTTTCGACAGCTCTTCGAAGTTCATCCAATTGCATTTCAATGCCGCGCACTCGAATCTCTAATTGACCACAATTTCCACAGTCTACATTGAAATTCGGGTCCAACATACCACCAATATGGGAGGAGAATAAGTTGACCATGCTATCACCACTGCACATCATGTTCGCGAAAAGATCGTCGTTTGAAGTACGTGCACCACTGCTCGAGTCAAACCCTTGTTGATCTAGTTCACTATGCGCTTTGCTCAACCTTTCAGTCGTTGAATTTAGTCGAAACACTTCCACATCTTCCAAATCGATGGACGACATATTCATCTGTGTCATTGATCTGTCACTTGCATTTGGTTGTATTCGCGGTTGCGGTGGTGCGTTAAACATGATGTTTCTAGGGCTTCGAAACTCGGCGATATCTCGAGGTGAATCTAATTCCATGCTCTGTTCGCGAGGTAGCATCAAGCTGTGCTTCGATTTTTCCGATCGCAACGAGACTTTCTTGTTGAGGGAATTCCATCTCTGGCATTGAATTGACCCTTGAACGTCTTTTTTGTCATCATTGCTATCACTGTCATTGTTCTCTTCCTTACCGTCCACCGTCTTGTCCATAGCACCAAGTCAGGAGCTTGCCGCCCACCCCACATTCAATACAACACATGGGCGTACTACAGAGTCAGAAGATAAGGCTCCATTTCGGTAGAGCAGCAGTGCATGCAGTGGAGCACAGCAAATTTGAAAAATCTCCTGAATTGGATTCATTTGCTACCTCAATTTGGTGGCATTAGCTTCGATTTGATCTGGTGTCAAATATACTTAAGAGTACAAATTTCAGGGACAGTACACTCTCAAGGGTGTCGCGTGCGAATGGACAGACATCATGTTTCCGCCTGCTTTGAGCGTCGGAATGACTAGTGTTGTCATGAAAATAGTCGTGCTTATCGTCGTTGCAATTGCCGCTGAAGCTGCTGTAGGATGTGTGAAACTCATTTTGAGTTTGAGGTTGAAGGAGAAGAACAATGCCCCCTTCACATTTGAAAACGACGGCTCGATTTTGAACTTAATATCGACAATCCGAAGATTAGGGTCAACTTCTTTCATCGGTTTGTTCACGTTTCTAATGATTTCAGTTTTGATTTTTCCGGCAGAGATGGCTTTCGACTTTGGTGTGGACGTCTCGTACAAGTGTAAACCAGAAAAACTAGAATCTACTGGCATCTGTGCAATGGAAATCGATATCTTCAATTCGTTCAGCAAGGAGCTAGCTACAGCTTTGGCCGTCGAGGAGCTAACATTGGATAAACAGCTATTGACAGAAAACTCCATTTTGCAAGGAACACGAAAAACCATGAATGGACACGAATACTTCGGACGCGGCGTTAAACGAGACCCATCCTTGCCTGTTGCAATAGCCAATTGTTCCGTTGGTGCCATGCACCTCTTTCCTGCAGACACAACCAAACTTACTTTCGGCAAATCACAGTTTACTATGGGCGAGGGAATTGATTTGAAGTTGATTTCAGTGAACGGAGGACAACAGGTATTTTCCGGAAAAGGGGGAGTGTTCTACAATTACGAATACTATTCCGCATTTCTTGCGGTTGGACATGAAAACGCTGCGAATGGGTCGAGCTCTGCTACTCTTCTTGAATACCCAACATCTGCCCATTTGAGTCGTATTACTCAAACTATTGGAAAGAATAATTCATACACGGTTCGAGCCGAAGAACCGGTTTTGTGGTACAAAGTACAGTGCGACAAAGCAACAATGTCCGGAAAACAATTCTTACGTGGAATATCGAGTTATCGATTTGCACAACTTGCTCGTAGTGTGAAACGGAAAGCATTCCATCTGGAAAATGTTACTGTAGAAGGACGTGTTCTTCGAACACCACTACCACTAGAACCTGGTGACGTCGTGAAAGCAGTAATTGCCTCGAAAATTGCTGAACCTGTGAGCTGCGTTGGAGAAACCTTCTTGTTCACAGAATGTGGTTTAATCGATCTCCGGTTCGGATTTCTATTGATATGTGTGACAACGATATTAATATTTTCTCATTCCGTGTTACTATTACGTCAAAAAATGAAAGGGGCAACAATTAATACGCCCATATCAGCAGGTGCTTGGGCGAAGTTGGCGTTGAAATTGACGAGTCGGGAAACCAAGATTGTAAACTTTCATTCGCCGGAATACGCGGCAGAATACGCTCAGTATGGTCGACGTCCGTTCCTAGGGGAATTTGTGCGGAAGAGTGGTGTTGACCGCGACTATTTCGAGTTGAGACAGGTCTTATTTACACATGGACATGCATATTGACAAATTGTGGCAACGTATTGATGAAGTTTATCGGAAAGTAAAGTGATTTGTGCAACTGCACTTCCTTAGAAGTGGTCATTGATGGGATGTTACTGTACTAGTTTTTTTGGGATAACTGCTCTTTTTTGTTCGTTTCTTATTAACTGTCCAGTGCAGCTTATAGGGTGTTCAAAAAACCGTCGATTCTCAATGGATTAAAATTCCTTTCTGAGGAACTATCGCGACCTGTTCTCCTTGTAACATGAACAGAATACACTAGTGCAGCTAATGATCAAAAATGTTGGTTACTTTGTTATTTTGGTTTCATCCCATAAAGAATTTAAGAGAAATAGTTTATTCTAAAATTTCGAACTGCATTTTGTTGAAAGAAAACCATTCATGACTATTGGATTCATGATCTAACCTTCCGAAAATTAGAGAGTTGTCAAAAAACTTAGTGACGAGGATATCGAAATATGTAGATTGATTGAGAAAGGATTTTTGTATTACCGCGTTGTTTGAATAAGCCAAAAGTTATATTGTGGAAATAGCGATGTAAAGAGAGCATGGTGGGTTGTATTGATCTTTGAATGGCATAAAGCAACATGATTTCAGAGTTCGTTCGAAACACACATTAAGAGAACCCTCTAATTCGCTCAACAATACTATAAAATCGCCTATACCACCTATGATAAAAGTCTGAGCGAAATAAAGATTCACGGAGAGGCCCGAGAATCAGCAATGTTGTGCCAAATGCAGTACAAAGTTTGATTCTTAATGATAAAAAGGCCTTTGCTTGGAGTAGCTTTTAAACTTTCTTTGCTCCCTTAAATCGAGATCGTTAGAAGCATCGATATACAGTAGATCGGTATCAAAATTTTTTACAAACAAGAAATTTTATTTATGGTTCATTCTACGAGAACTCTATTGATGACACAACTATCTTATACACAGAATAGATATATTATTGAGTACTCCGTCTTATCATACTTCAATATACTACAGTTTCAATAGAGAAGCAGGACTAATTTGTATTTCAAAATCGGCTGTTTTTCGAACATTCTGTAATTGTAGCCCGCGCTCTTTCTGCTTGTCCGTGATTGGTCATAGCGTATGATTCTCCTCAGAAAGTTTGTGGAAAACAAGTCAGGTTAGTAAAGGAACATACGAACGGATCGTTGTTCAATTCGGGAAGATACAAGATATCACCTTTGAGCTGTTATTAAGATGAGCAATTCTATGATACTGCGCAGTATTAGGATATTAACTCGAGTTGAACTTTGATTTGTTCAGTGTCTTCTACTATTTTGTTCCTTTCACTGCATTATCGAGTGAAATCTTATTGCATCTTGCTTTGTGAGAAAATGAGACTATTTTCAATCAACTTTCTCTTCGATTCATTTGTGTACTGAACTCTTATATAAATATCTCATTGTTCCGCGGTATAATCTCAACATTGGCTTACTTTCTAATATTAAAACAAATTTTTATAATAAAACTAATACGCTTATGGTTGGTACTATAATTCTCGCAGCTCATGTGAAAGTTACGTTCGCTGATTTATGGGCAGCATGTCATAGTTTAGAATGCATCAAAGCCATCCTAAACTAAATTCAACGTAGAAATCACGTAGTGACACCAATAGTGATGCAACTTTTAACGGTGTTTGATAGAAGAACAATACAAGCTATGTTCACCCCATCATTAACCGCAGTCAATAGGGTAAGGTTCGCTAGCAAGCTGTCTCGCACCTTCCTTTTGGGCGATCCGAACGCTTCTTAAAAGTTTAGAAGTCTGGTATCATGATACTTTTCCGGTTTGAAACAGTTAATTCGATTTCCCCTTGATAATATCAGATAATCTTCACGGATTTCTCCATGCAATAATCTCATTCATAGACATATCTATGGAAGACAAAAAATCAATAATTAATCGGCAGAAAGATTTTTAGCAGAAATCGTGCTGCAGATAAGAACGTTGGTGACAGATTTTTCTCATCATCGATTTGTGATTATGCGGTCGGACATTTCTGCTACGATTATTTTCAGTAGCACTATCGAGTTTTTACAACCAATTCCGGCGATATATCTGCACGTGACATATTCCTGCACTTTGCTTACAGCTACCTGCACTTAGAATTAGCAGTGGCACTACTTAACATATCATATTGATGTCATCTTGCCAGAGCAGAGTGTGACATCATGATGAACCTTACTACTCTGTTTGAAATAGTTCTACTCTTCTCCATCTAGCTTGTTTGTGAGCAATTACCGCGCACTGCTGCGATCTCTTTTGTTGTTACAACTATATATACATTATGCATGACAGAAATGAAACTCATTTGATCCAAAAAGAAGAAATCCTTGTTTTCCAACGAAAAATTAGCGATATTAATAATCTCTAGGAGCTTAGAATATTTCTTATTGGTCCAACAAAACTTCAATATAAATTTAAACTTCAGCTAGGGTTCACGTATTATTTACGTAATAAATTTCTACTTTTCGTCATGAGACTTAGTCAATGAATTTAAAACATATTCAGCCTTAGAGGAGATGCAAAAGTGTACTGTTTCGTGAAAGAAAGAAATTGAAGAACAATCAGCACTTTAATGACATTGAAAGACCTGCACAAAATTATTTCAAGATTGAGGTTTATCTCCAATGTTTTCGATTTTTCACATTTTGACATGATTCTGAATTTAATGATACATTATCCTCGCTGCTTGGTTTCTAAAGTCTATTACTGAGAAAAATTTTCCTGAAAAAGATTGCGCTGCAAATGGGAACTACCTATGATTTGTACGACTCTCCTGTGTTTTATTATATATGTATTTCCGTAAATCAAAAATTGAAGTTGAAAGTGTTACAGTTTATAGCAATGTGCTACTTGAATCGATCAGATTCATGGAGAGAACTTTCACCCACTGTATTCCCTTATTGATTACGATATGACAAAGTTTTTGTTATCAAAATTGAATTCAATATTTTTTACTTTCAAAATATTCAGTGTTACTTATCGTATCGACATGAAGGGACTGCTAAATTTCTTGAATTTATTCCATAGAAAATGATGGATGAAGAAATCAGTGATTTCATCATAGCAGAAAATGTATTAATTCTCTGCAGGCATGTAATAATAAGCAGTTCTTACATTCCGTCAACTTCTGCTATCAACCGTCTATATGCAACAGTTTTACAAGTTCTATCGAAGCTATGTATTATTTGTGGAATGAAGAGCAAGGAAGACTAACCGAAAAGGGGAAATAATGAATTATTTTAATCGTCCTCATTCTTATAACAATACAAAAATGAAGAAAAGGTGAAGAAACACATAGTGGAGGGGATTATATTTTACGCTATCATCAACATAAAATTTTATGTTGAAGAATGATACATACAATAGGTATGTCTATCCAATGTTTCCATGGAAAGTAGATAAATCAGTCTGATAAGGCGATCGCAAAGTAAAATGACCAATTTCTGTATTTTTCAATAGAATGGAATAGCCAATTTAGGACCAAATTCCTAAATCCGTTGTACTCAATCTGTTTCATAAGAACGACCGGTTTGGTTTTGGACAGTAGCCCATCAATAAATTGCTTTTTCAGTTGATTGTAAAGCGAGGTTGTAGGAAATTTGCGCAATATAAGTAATGAATCGCTGTTCCAGCCAACTAGTGAATCTGCTTCTTTGTATTTGGTAATTTGCAGCCGTTCCTTCCATCGACAGTCATCGCACACGTATTACATTCTGTTAATGTTAGAAAGTTATCGACAACACGCACTTGATGAATAGTTGTCGCCCGAACACTGTTCATGAACGTCTTTCGCATTTGAAATGGCATTCTCTTTAACTTTTCGACAAGTTTCTTCGTGTCTGCTCGAGGTTCACCAGTGTTCCTCTTCTTTCAGCGCAGTGATTCTACCGCTATTTCTTCGCAAACGCTTTCCTTACATATACACCAGTATTGCGTATAGCACGATATTGAATCACATACTGTGCATTGTGTGGCGTATTTCCTTTTCGGTTATTTCTTACTCACTGAAAACGCGAATCTTTTGTAAACAGTCAAATGTTGTTTTTCACTTAACTCTATGGTTGTACGGGGACATTCAGTTAGGAGTATAGCGAGTGAGGTAGCACACGTAGTTGAAGAAGAAGGTACGCACCGACGACATCCAGAAACTCGGGGCATGTCTTGCGACAGTTCTAGTGATACTCGATACAAAAACTTGTCAGCAGTCCCATCATCAATCATAAAAGCAGCAAACATGAAGAAGGCTAAAATGTCAAGCATAATTTGAAGCCGATTATTTTTTGAAACAGAGGGAGTACGAGACTGCCGAGAATCTCTTCAACTCCTTTTATTACCTTCATTTATTTTCGATCTTTTATTTACGATTTATTTTTTCTAAAATTTTCTAACAGAAATAATGTTCGATGGTCCTGAAATCATGAGCTCGTGTGAAGATTTTACGATTTTCTATAGACACGAATGTCACTTGCAATATCTGTACTATTACGGTTGTGTAGGCAGGTACCAGTATGGAAGATCTTCAGGTTGGGTCTTGCGAAGGACTTGTATGATGCCGCGAGGCGACCATTACTGTCAGCAGTCTCCCAGGCAGGTACTGTCAGATGGCTGGTGCTATTGTAATATATTATTATATATAAATAACTATACAAAAGCCGTTTCGATAATTGTCGCTTCTGTGACCGATTTCCATCTTATGCCGCACATACTTAGCTTCCCTTCTCATTGTTGGACGATTTGAGATTCATGGTAAAATCCAAGTACTTTGAGTTGTCTCTGTAAAGGACCAATGAGCCTAATTTCTAAGAGGTCAATAGACTGCTTAGAATAGCTTTGAGGTAACTATTTTCAGGTTTATTGACGTATTGTTTGGTTCTTTGAGCGACCTGATAGTTCGTTAGAGATTTTTTCATGCAACATCAGGATTGGGTCGATCATTGATTCTGACAGTCTGTTGCTAACTGTTGACTGTTTAGAACTCATTCAGATTATTGATCCCAACACAAAAAAGCGTTGTGTCACCGTCAGCGAAGGACACAATTGAATTCTAGACTAAACTGCTTGAGGAGCACATCATAACTTCACAATGAGGGTTATTCAGCCCCCTTTCCATTGGGCTTGAAATTCTGTAGAGTGCCGCTATCTGTCGGCCCGTAGCAGTTAGCGAGAGAACTATCGTGGGAGTGCAATTTAGTGATTTGTTTCGGCTTCGGGGTTAGCAAACTACCTCTGGCCGAGCGTATTCATAGCCTGTTGTCTCTCTTCTAGAGAGAAGTCTCGCGACAGTAACCTTAATACATTTCCTTCTAGAGACGATTGGACGAGACAAACCCGTCATAATGAATTTAAGTCGGTTGACGAGCAGGTAGCGTGAAACTAGATTCCGTAGTTGATTGGTCATTGCAGCCCTTACTTTGGATTCCATTACTTAAAGAAGAGAGAACAGTTGTCCAGTGTGCTGGCGCAAAAGTATCACTCCACAAATACTAGAGTCTGTAAATGCTTTGACTAGGCAATTCTTGTTATTGGTTTTGAAAATTCTCTGACACTTCTCTGAGTATAAGGAAAGTCATATTCAATTGAATTTACAGACTTATCCACTGTGTTCATTGATAATTTTGTACTTCCCAATTTCATTTGGCATAAGCAGCAGGAAATTTTGGACAATATCTGCAGCTGATCTCATAAAAGTAGCTTTACCAGTTAAATAAGACTATGAATGCTGATTCACAATATATTGTTAAGTTTTTTAATTGTTTGCAAATTCAAAAATTCAAATAAAAGGCAAAAAATGTAATATAGGTTCTACACTTTTTATTTTTCTTTAACTCGAAACAAATAAGCATAATTCGCTTTACTAGAGTGTACCCTAAGAGCACGTATTTGAAGTTGCTCGCAGTACCTAAGATCAAAGATGTGCTAACGGTAGAGAAAAATAATCACTAATTAGCATAATTTTCTTCCGAAATCATCAATTTGTTATTTTTGTGTGAATCCATGTTTATTGCTCGCAATTTCAACAACACATAATATATGAAACGAATCAAGCTTAGAATGCATGGGCAGAAGGAGACAAGTTCGGATTGACTATTTCAGATGAAATTAGGCGTACAATCGTAGTAACTAGATCACGCACAACTCTCGCTACGTTCACGCAATTAAGTCTGGAATAGAACGCTGGCTCAATTCATTTTACTTCAATCCCCGCACTGCTGTACAGCCATGTAGAAGATTGATATACTGATGTGCTACGAAACGTATTTGAACCCAAAAACTTGGATAGTTCCACTTCATACATAATCAATGTACAGCTCGATTACTGTTTATTTGACTCCGATATTCATCGGGAAAAGATATGCTAACTAGCAGAGCAAAATAACATGAATCTGAAGAAAAATTGCTAGTAGATTCGAGAACTGAGTCTCTATTTGTGTCAGAGAAGCTGATTGACTTGAATTTGATAGCTCTATGTTTCATGATTCCAGTCAGATAAGAAATCATGAAGTATTTGTACACGCAAAAATAAAAATCGGCGAGGCATGATTGTAAGAAGTCTCAAATGACTCGATAGAGCTAGAAAAGATTTCAAGTATCGGTTGAATTAAGAAATTTTTAGTCTTGATCATCAGAGTTTGAATTTCTTGTCACGGTAGCACACCAAATTTGAACAGCGTTCGTTAAAGTTCTCACGATATTAAGCGATTAACTGGGAATCCCTAATGAATCTTTCTTCCTCTTGAAGCTAGGTTCCAAATCATATTTCTGAGCTTTTCTTTAACTTGAATCCTTATGTGGACAGAGTCTTACACCCTGATGTATTATAATTGTTTGCTCTGATCATAGCACGAAATTATTGTGCAAAGAGTGAGTGTGAATGCCGTCTGTTCCAATTCAATAGAATTTTTCATTTCATTACCCAATAGGATACGTCTTTTATCTGTCTTCTGGCCTAAATATATCTTTTCCTCCATGTTCAATCTTATTACACATACTGCACACCATAAAATCTATTGTAGAAGCGTTAATAAATTGGTACTTAAGGCATATTACTGCAAAGAACGTATAATGCGAAGCATAAATTTTTTGAGGATCTACCTGAAGCAAAAATCTTTTTCTCTTGGAGTAGTTTTCAACTTAAAAGGTCAGTACGAGGTTTCAAACTAACCGAGTTTTCACTATTTGACAACTCTTTTCAATCTTTGATTGCGATCTTCTACAAGTAGCATCTGCAATCTTGTATTAGGATTCCAAAATCAGCACTAAATTGAAATACTATAGAATAACGCCGGTTTAGTGCGATCTCTGTATCTTCTTGTCCTTCTCTGTATTATGTACTGTGATCTATGCAGTACGGTATCTGCCCTGATTTTTCAAACGCAACATTGGCAGTATCCGAGTTTGATGCATTTCTTACTTGCCAGAAAACCGCAGACAATTAATTGCGATCCGATCGCTGTCAAGCCAGGTAGTGCAATTTGAAATTGGGACTGCAAGATCCCATTTGGCAGAATTTCAAATAGATTGTTCCCGAAACTATGTCACCGCTGAATTTGCAGCTATATCTTTGCAGAGAGTAGAATTGAAAGCTTCTTGACTTCTATATTTGAAGCTTTACAATTCGCGATCTATTTCTATCCAGAAGCATTTTATGTTTGTAGTAAGTAGATTTTCAAGTAGTTCTCATTCGGTCCTATCAATGAAACGTCTCTAGGTCTCCAGATGTACCATAAAAATTGAATATCTGCTTGATGGGCCGAAAAATAATTATGTAATAGCACCCATTACTGTTTCGATCGCTATGGTCTTCAGCCTATTCGTGCTAATTCGGAGTCTGAAAACGTGCACAATCATCTTCTCCGTCATAATTAAATATTTCATTACCTTATTTTTCTTCCTCTTCTTCTTGCATATTTGATCAGGCGTGCTTTTCTTGAATCACTTGCTGTGAAATGGGTGTCTTGCATACTGGTTCCAAATCCATGAAGTGATAAAGGTTTCCAGAGAATATAAATAAGCAGACAGGCAGTTTGTCCTCTTCAACTGCCCTCATCAACAGATTAGTTGAAAAAATTATTTTCACGCTTAATTCTGGCAATAGTGCTTCGCAGAGGATTTATTCTAGATAAATTTCTGTTTTTTCACCGATTTATCAATTGTGCTGCTCAAATTTTGATTTTGGTGTTTTTATCGTTCTACAATAAATTCGAGTTTCTGTTCCCACGTCAAATGTTGTCGTCGGTCCTTCTCCATACTTTTTGTTCTTCTACACTTCATCAGTTTTACTGGCTCTTCAATACTTTGGATTAAATCTCTGATTTGCACTAGTTATTTGATCAAAATCTGTCTTTTCACAGTCAGAGAGGTCGGTTTTGTCCAAAACCCTTCCCCTTATCGGCAGGGAGAACTGCACTCTTCTGTTACAAAGCATCCGAAAAAATGTCTGCAAGGATCTTATGTTATTTCAATGAGCATTATGTACTCTGCCGAGTGCTCTCTCATCTATATTGATACAAGCATTATACTTATGCTTGTGTTCTTGTAAATCTTGGTCATCATTTTTAAAATCTCAACAATTGATTCGGGTATCGAATTATCTGCCTACAGGATTATTATTGGTGATTTCAGTGCAAAATTATGCACGACCATTACTCTTGAAATGCCATGGAAGCTCGTGCTGCACGGATGTTCGTCATGATACCCTTTTGAGGATTGAAGGGTTCAGAATTTTTTCAAGGTGCTCTGCTCATCCAATTGGGAGACACTGTTTCGTAGTTAGCGTTATATTTTTATTTAGGCATATAGGTTATGCATAATTTTTAATATGGACTACTATAAGTTGTCCACGGACTCCACAGAGTAAGCCAAGAGCTTTCGGCCCCAAACTACACCGCCTACGGGATTCCTCTGCTTTGTCAACCACTAGTGGTAACTTAAAGTGCTCCCCACGTCGGTTTCACGGGATCCTCGGCACACAGATTGTGCAGCATCATCCCAAGCGCGGTTCTATTCTGGCGTTCTCGATATATCCTCGCGATATTCTACTCTCTACTTCTCCTGCGGGCCGATATTCCACACTAGGGCGGTTGATTTCGTTGTTATTGTGGTTCTATGGCCGCCACATCCCGGGTGCGGGTGATCATCTTCCTTCAGCGGTGGCCTCCTTTCTGGGGTTAGCGTTACTTGAGTTGCCTCCCGTGGAGGTTTATGCACTACAATGACTGGAGAAAGTTTACAGATATCAATCAAGTAAAATCAAAAAAACTCCAGCCAAATAGGGAAGCCGTATCGCCGTGCAGAAGCTGACTGGTTACAACCAAATGGAGCTAATTTAAAAGAAACGTTCGTTTTCTTTGTAGTCTGTACTGTTTGGACGGTAGGATTTTCAGTCTCGATTGTTTTATCGTCCGGAATCTACTTCTTTTTGAGGAATGCGCTCTCACAGACGACCTTATTCCAGCGGTAAGAGAGGAACATCAATTCTAGTCACAAATGAAATGGTTAGACCAATCAACTCAAACTTTGCACGCGTGAAGTGAATCAGCACTTTTTCGAGAAGTCTGACTTTAGATCAACGCACTATCTGCGATCTGTAATAGTCTGTAGGCTGTGCAGAGGTGAGCGGGATCACTTTTTCTGGCAAGAAAGTTGGTTGCGTACACTACACACAAGGTTCTACGCCCAAATTTATTTTGATTTGTTTCATCCAAGCTATATGTCCTATACTATAATTACAGCTACTATATACAGAATAAATAACGCATATCCTTTACAAAATCTTGGATTTCTGCTAATTTAGTGCCGATGTCATCATCAGAAGTCCGATTCCTGATTGACAAATAAAATTGATCAAATCAGAGTTTGCTTCTCATTCAGAGCATGCACCAGTACCGAGCAAAAATTTGTATGAGCAAGTAGATTTCTTACCTGTTCATTTTACGAAATGTCAATATCAATGAAAAGTTTTCTGTTTCCAATCTGTACGGCTGTCTCGAACCATGGAGACCGTAAAAGAAGTTTTTTTGTAAAGTTGAAGTTCTCTCAATGTAGTACAAATATTTCATACAACAGGAGAAAAGCCTGTACGGAAAAACGGTTTAAGGTTCCTGGACGTAAACTAATAGGTCTCGACACCGTAAGTAGGGATTTTTAAGAACAATGCCCAGCGAATGAGAATCATAGCTTGATTCACCGAAAATTTTGATTGGCTGAGAATGGCGCCCTGAAAATCTCGATTCTGGTCTCGAGACCCAAAAAGAAGAAGCTAACCGGGTCCTATTTCCAATATTTGCCTATATACAACGTTTCTGAAAAAAATCTAACATATATATGAACAGTCGACTAAAGCTTGCTAACTAAAAATTATTTCATTTCAGTCCATCGCCAAGGATATTGGTACATCTGCTGGTTATTCTGGCACAAAATTTCTATTCCTATATTTACGAAACTAGAAAAATCTCATTAACACGGTGAATGTATTTAAAACGATTTACAACAGGCAATATTACATGATCCCATATTTCGCATCACATACCACGAGAATTATAACGTAATGACAATCGCTTTTAAGTTTGATAAATCAAGCGAGTGTTACAAACTGCCTCTTGCACTTTTGTTCGAACTTCCATTATGTGGTTGTACAGATCAATCATTATGCGGAATTCTTCTAAATCTACTCTCTCCTACAGTTACATGCTTCAATACTGTGTTGTAATTAAACGAAAACTGGGTATCTAACTTTCTGAAGCCGTTTGGTGAAGTGGGAGATTAGCCGTTTCGGAATGGAGCGCATTTGTCCCTGTTGTAGTGGATGTGACGAATCGCATCATACTCGGTGCGGGGACAGTCCTATTTTACTTGTAAATAGTGATCTAAGAGCAAAAAATTCATCAAATCGAATTATACTAGATAAGTGTTGAGAAGTATTACAAAATATCTAATATCTCTGCTATTAGTGTGTGAATCACTTTTTTCGTAGCATTAAATGGAAGTAGCGTAAATTAGGATATTATTTGACTAGATGTCTTAATTTCGGAAACGAGTTTCATTGAGAAAATACAATCGGTGCCCTCAAGATCAACACGTTTAGTAAATGTTTAACGCTAGAATATACGAGCACAGTTCCAGGAATACGGTTAAGATTTTCAAAAATTTTCTCAAATTGTGAACTCAAGTTAAAGAAATTATTAAATTTTATTCAAATTCTACCGAAGCCCTGCAGTGCATTAATTGCCTGTGTCAGAGCTGCAGATAACATTTTGAGATATCGATCTCGTTCCTGTATTGATAATTTTTGGTAGATCAAGCACGAAACTGTGTAAGGGATAAGTCTTTAAATAAATTATCGAACAGTGCTCCAATTCAATTTACTGTTGCTCAAATGACAATGCTACCCACAGTGGAAGCATGCAATTAAACACTTTGCGATGATTAGTATTTCTACACATGGACAGGAGGTTTTTTAGCAGTGAGGGATAGGTTGGCTAAATTCAAGACCGAGGCAGTCGGCGAAGCTTTCTAGTCCTTGGTAGAGGAGAATACGTTTTAGTTGGAATTGTCCAGTGCCAGCAATTGAATAAGAACAGAATTGAAGAGGAAAGGAGTGGATGAAATAAATTGTAAATTATTGCAGATTCCTCACCGATCTGATTGACAGAAAGTTTCAGCACAGTAGATTCGAGGGAAACAGTCGATCACTGCAGTGAGTACAGTAGAGTAGGCGGTTATACAGTACTGTACTGTAAATCCATACTTCAACTGTTACCGTGAAGAGAATATTACAATATAATGCTGTTCTCTTATTTCGGGTTGATGCTGTACTGTACTGTACTAATATTGTACTGTACGACATCCAAATGATATTCGCACGTACACGTTCCAAATCCGTAAGGGTACACAGTTACCCTCCAATCAACAGATCCAGTTGGTGGTTATGCTCTTGTACTCATTCCTACTGTAGCGTAGCCTGCAAGATCACAATGAAGATGAAACCCCACCACAACAGTTTAGGACTAACTCGAACACCGAACGCCCTAGGCCAACTGTAGAGAACAGTGAATTCCGGTACACGAGTCAGTCAGTCAATCAATCAGCCAGCCAGCCAGTCAGTCAGGCGGCGGTCGAGGTTTCAAAAACAAAATACAGAGCCGTCAGCAAGTGGATAAACATCGGCGAAATATAAGTTTGAACTTACGTAATAGACATCAGACCGCATTACAGGCGAAAGCTAACGTTAGAAAAGCGTCAACACATTTAGTTCGTTGAAGCAGCACCATAATCACCACGGTGTAATCTAGAAAAGCGTGAGAGGGGCACACGTAGGCTCACCCTGAACCGTTCAATGACGTTTCCTCTACTACAGTACAGTGCCCATTTAAACCCTGTTACTGCAGGATGAATGTGCTAGGCCACACCTAGCCTGCCTCACCAAACCCGCCATCATGTACACTACTACCACGAACAGTAACACCAACACCAACTCCGGCCGCCAGAAGCAGGCCAAGCTGATCCAGCTCGCCGTCGTGCTCGCACTAGGCTGCACCCTCGGCTGGACCCTCACTGCCATCGCGCCACTGCGAGCCAGACAGGTTGCCGCTGCACCACCGCCCGCCGCAATCACAGCCGCCGCACCGAGTCTCAGTACGCCACCTCGACGAAGTTTGAGCCCACTGCTGTACCATCAGGGCTTGTCCCATGTGGCGTTTCATTCGAATCTGTTCAAGTTGCGGCTCGCCAGCCTGGTGAAGCAGTACAACCGCGTCGCAGTGGTAGGTGTGGAATGGGGTTCTGAGGTACGTGCGCTGGGTTCCGCCGGGTACGAAGTGCACGCCTTCGAGCCGCTCACGAAATTCCACACACACACAAAGAACATCGCGACCTCCGCGGGATGGAACGTGCACATGTACAAGGTGGCTGCGGGCGCCACGAGCGGAGGCACAATTGAGTTGAAGTACGACGGGTTCGTCGACAATGCTAAACTTGCCAAGGTGGATGACTTCCTTTCTTCCAAACTAGACGTGTTGTCGGTGGACATCCAAGGCAATGAATACGATGTGTTGGTTGGTGCTCGCAACCTGATTTCCGGCGGCAAGGTTCGTTCGCTTTGGATTGAAATTTTTCCGTGCAATCCCAAAGTGAACAAGATCTTCGACTTGCTCGACGAGAAGTATGTCATTTTCGACTTTGTACCGTGGGGCAAGCTCGCGGGGTCCAAGCTGACCTCGTCTTGGACAGGGCGCAGCGACTCGGTGGAGATGGGATGGAACACGCGACCATCCAAGTTTGAGCCGTACCTACGCTGGTTGTGTAAGGACGAGAAGCGCGGCTTCAGGTGGTCGCAGACGGACATCGTCGCGATTCGAAGGGATCTCATTACACCAAAGCTGCTACAGAAACTGGCGAACATTGGCAATGACGTCCTCGTGGAGTCGATTCTCGCCCGTAACAAGTAGATAGAGTGGATCCATCCAGTTGCTATCCCCACCATTCTACCCCGCACATAGCACGCGTCGCCCACTGCCCCCCCCCCCCCCGGGGTCAACGCGGTCTGGTGACACCTTGTAACTTTTACTACAGTACTCATCTTGTTTGTCCGTGGATCCAACCATATACCATCTGCCGTCGGCACGGTTGCTCTCGTTCCTGTATACTACTTGCAAATTCGTATTCTCGGTCGATGTAGGCTATCTAGTAAACAGGTCGATAAGCTGCCGTTTTGGCGTCCATTATATCGCCGCTGTCGTGGCCTACCGCTGCTTGCCTCCTCCTCGAAACGCGCCGCGACGTCGGCTATGAAACCGTGGCACCTTCACTACCTAACATCAACAATGAAGTAGTCTGCCGCACTATTTGCGCTGTAATCGGCTAATTGGTCGTTGTTACGAGTTGGCCAAATCTCGGCACGCACGCTGAATGGCTGATACCTTTGAATTGATTGGCTGATTGTTTCCGAAAAACCTATCACGTACGCTACAGTACCGACACCCACACCCCTGACCACCCACCATGCGTACGAAGCACAGGGCCGTGTGGCGAACGTTGTGGCCACGGACTTCGCGAGGTACAGAACTTTTCGCCGTCGGCGAAACCCAATTGACGAGTAGTGGCGCACAAACGTCGAGTTCGGTAAATGGACTTGTGTATAGGGCCTCATTTAGTCGACAGCAATTGCGTGAACGGTAGGATGCAAAACTGCGAGATTTGCAGCCAATCAAGATAGAATCTGATCCCCCTTGTTACACAATCAGATTCACCCTATCTCCTCACCTGCACGTTCCGGTTTCGCGGCGCTTGGCTCAAACGTAATCCGACTGCCGTTCTACGCGTTGTTCGATGCAGTACTACAGCACTGTACAGTACAGTGCCTCTCGTTAAATCTATTGTAACCCAGTTATACACTGTCGTTCTACTACTCTAAAGTACACTGTTTCGCGTCGAGTTATAAACTGAGCTGTGTAGCAGGATGTCATTTAGAACGATCGAATTAGTAAATCTCTTCTGCACGAGTAGACAGTAGTGCAACTGCGTGCTGTTTGGAGGCCAATTGTTCCGGATGCAGTAACACCTGTGCATCCATGAATACCAAGTAAACCTACATCTTGCACTCTAGTGAAACCGATCATCCAAATAACCATTTCGTCTCCCACCGCACAATTTCAAGAGCATTAAGTTCTTTTATAGTACAAATAGACCTGTTGTTCATGGTCACTGTTACGAATGCCATTGATTTGAACACCGCACAAAGTGCCAATCCTTCATCTCCTGATACTGTTCCTTCTCCACGACATCGACGACCTCAAGCGGATTGCCACGCTGCAAGCAAGTGGCGACCTTGTTAGACAACTTGAACTTCTTCACTCCAAACTTGCTTTTCAGGTCACGCACACAAATCGAGCGCTTACGCGAGCGATTCTTCTGCAACGCCAGCCCACCAGTCCGTTTCGAATCCACTTTGAAGCACTTGTCGTAAAAGTCGACCACCGACGCCTCGGGTAGCAGCACGCGCAACGGCTGTGTTCGTTTGTGCGCCAGGATATTGAGGAAGATGTCATCGCAATGCGCCTCCTGAGTGTCGACATATGTGTGGTACCACGCATACTTTTCCGCCGCGTAAGTCTTCAGCAAGTTGGTCGGTGCCAACAGCACACGCGGCAGAACAACCGAGTAGTCGCTAGAGTCGTTTAATTCGTCGATGATGTACTTGTCACCTTCGATACGCCGTACAAACGGGCCCACCAAACGTCGCTTATCTTTCCGCCACCAACTTAACAAACATATCAACCCCTCGCGTTTCACGTACACATCGTCGTCGAGGTTCAGCACCACATCCGTTTTCACATACGGCAACACCTGAATCCATCGGTTATTCAGGGAATTACGTCGTTGCCGCAATATAACAAAGCGTTCGCTTTCCATCTCGGTAACGATTTTCGGCACTTCCTCTGTCGCATTGTTCCACACAAGAATCACCTTCGACACGAGATGGGTCAGTTCGTTCGCGGTGTACGTCTCGACGATGCGCCGCACCCAAGACGGGCGCCACCCGTTAGCCAAATATGACGTCACCACAACAGTGACCTTGTCACTCTGGATGTCGTTCTGCAATCCCAGCCCGCCGAGACTCGCACGCAGCGGGTTCGCCTGGATGAACGAACGGTCGACCCATTGCACCGGCAGTTTCGTCGCGAGATTGTGAGCCACACGAAAGTCGCCGCACCTCTGATCACCCCACATCGCGTACCGTATGAAGTCGGTGTGAAACGCGAAGTTGGACGAGTCGAAATCGCCCATCACGATCTTCTGCCGCGCAAAGTTGTAGTCGGAGGGCGTAAGCCGGCCGAGATGCGAGCGGAACGCAACGACTGATTCCCGTGACTCGATCGAGGCGAGCAGCTCCGCAACGGTATGCTTATGCTCGAACATGTTGTCGTCATCCAAGTACAACACCCACCCCGGACGAGCGCGCGCCTGCAACTCGTTCATGTAGGAGTTCATCGGATAGTCCGTGGAGCAGTAGCAATCGAGATATTCCTGGCGTAGTTTCGGATGTGTGAGTGATGGTGCGCGACCACATTCCCCACTGGGCGACCTGCATTTTCGGCACACCTCCGCTGCGTCGAACGGACGCGTCGGTTGTTTGAAAGCGATGGTGCCGTCGAGATGGCGCAGAAACGTAGTGCGAGACAATGCATCGTCGGTTCCCACGACGTGATGGATGTACGGATGGGTTTGTTCTCGAACTGTATCACTCATTTCCTTGAAAAACAGAGGGCGTCGCGAAGTGCGCGACAAGATGTTCACGGTGTCACTCAAAATGTTGATGTCAATTTTCGCCGCTTGTTCCGCACCATCCCATACACAGTGATGAGATTGTAACGAACACCCGGGGTCAAGTTCGCGAAAAGCTACATCTATGGGTTTTCCTCCAGTTTCCTCAAGTGTCGGTGGGGGCCAGTCCGATGCGGTCCTAGAGTGAGTCGGCAATCGTGGGGGTGATAATGTGTCTCTGGTTGAAAAGTCAATGTCGGACCTTCGAAAGTAATTGAAGTGTTTGTTGTACCCATCGTGCGACGTTACGTCCTCCATCTGACGGGTCCATCCGTGAGCGATAGCGACAGTTTGGTTCCCACATTTGCTCTCTCTCCTCACAGCCGAGTATTGGAAATTGCAGCCGCACGGTAAGCTCACAACCGAGCCGGGATAGAGTCGAAAATAGTTGTTAAGAAGATCCTGTTCACCCCAGCGTGCTTGCCGATATCCGAGCTCTCGCCAAGTGTGAATACTGGCCTGAATGAACTTGGTCGAAAAGTTTTGTTCTCGCATTTGCTTCAATTTCATCAGCGCCACCCCACCATTGAATTGGAAAGGCTCGAAATCGCCCTCCGCCAGACATTTACGACCCTCAGCAAGTACCTTCTTCGCTCGTTTTGGAGTGGTTCCGCATACTAGGCCAGGAGGTATCCGAAATCGCATCCCTATGGGATAGCATAAATCAGGAGAAGATTGACATACCTCTCCCATGTCTACTCCCATCGCCATAAGAGCTGAATCGCCAAGTGACGTACTAACGTTTTCTCGCTGCAACCAGCAATATGCGATGTTTGACACGACAGTCACATCCGAGTCTATGTACAATACGTTATCAACGGGAATTAGTTCAGCTAGAAACGCCTTGCACATGGCGGAAGTGTGAATGTGACGTGCGATATGGGAAACCATTCGAGTGAACGGCTTGCATCGCGAGTAATCGTAGGTCATTACCTCCATTGCACCTGGCATTTGCGATGGCCATAGATATAGTAAACTATGGAGTGAAATAGGAGTAACGAGGTGCAGTGTGACTGGATCACGAGCATAGTACAAAAGCGAACGGACAACCGATACGGAGAAGTTAAGTCGATTCGCATCGAAAATCATGGCGACATGAATTCGACCAGATGGTGAAACTCTTAGTAGATCGTCATTCGGATGCTGTCGTTTCTTCAATTCTCGCTTCACAACTATCGAGTCGAACATGATTCGCACACATCCTAAAAGAACTAAAACAAGGAGAATTCCCAAGACTCGCTTTTGCCGACGTATTCTTGGTTGAGTCGAATGAGCCAGAACAGCCATAATTGAAACCAATCCTGCGCGCAAGGTCTTCGCTTGTGTTTTCTCTTAGCACGTCCGGTCTAGAGAAGCTCTGGGCAATTGAAATAGTTATATCAGGCGCTCGGTACATCGCACAACAATTGTACAATGGATTGCAAGGAGCCTTAACGGTGGCATTGCCGAAGTTCTAGTGCAGAGAATGGTAATTTGTAAAGATAAGAATAAGTTTACCTGCAGATGGTGAAATGAACGAGCAAGGTCGCTCATGCCGTGTAGTCATAGGCGTACACACTGTGAACCGGGTCATTCGTAAACTTGAATTCTTCACCGTATCCCACGTTCCTCCAACATTCGTACCGAAAGGGTTGATTGGGCGCACCAATGTATCGACAACCGAATGGAATCGATCCATTGTAAATGTACCACCCTGCAGTGCACCCCATGGGACTCTCGGCTGCAGCCGGTCGCAATTGACACAAGTTTGGGTACACTTCTTCGTCATCGCCAACAGGGTCTCTCTGAAGTTGACTATAACCCTCTAGTAACACTTTCCAAAACAGAAGCGCAGCATCGTAAGACACTGCTAGCTTAGCGAAGCATTGCGCTCTTTTCACCATTGCCACTGATTCCGACGGATTTTCGCGAGCGTGCATCACCTTATCTACGAGTTCATGCAGGTATGTGTCGACACCCACAAAGTGTACATCCTCTTTCAGTAGTGGTTCGTACCACATACGCCAATTCGACTTTTGAAAAAAGGGAACGGACCCCGAAGCCAATATGCCTCGCTTCCGACTACTTCCAAGCCCGCCATCGACATCTAAGACATATCGATACTTGCTCTGCTCTTCGAAATTAAGTTCCGGAACTGCCCTCGCACCTAGCGAATGCTCCACTTCTCGTTGAGATAAATTCTGTCCTAGTTTCATCCACGTGGTTACGCCAGCGTCAATAAGGTCTGGATAGCGACGTGAAAGTGCCGCAAGTCGCAAACGGGGTACAATAAGCCAGTTATCGTCGTGATATTCGTTAAGCGAGGATGAGCTACCGCGAAACACTAGACGAGGTTCCCGTTCTAGTGTCAGTGGTGCATCATCACTTTTCCAAACATAATGACCATTCGAACCAAATTCGACCGGGTCCGGCACCGGGATATCTAGATAAGCTGGTGATGAACGGAACGAAAACACGGGAATCGCACCCATGTCACGAGAAACGGAATCAATCGTTGAGCGTGGTGAATCTCCGACATTCACGAAGAATTCGGCGCGCAATTTCGCGAGTTCCGGCCATCGAGTCATCGCTTCCTGCAAAAGACCAAGGGTCCAAGTCATTCGCGCCACGCGGTACGTCTGCGTCCAGTGCTCCAGCACCCGATATCGCACAGTTCCATCGCCAGCAAGACGTACACGGAATGCACCGCCACGAAGAATGAGCTCCATCGAGTTGAGCAGTTTCTTTGTTATCGGTCGCGATATTTCTTCATCTTTCTCCGAGCCACGCAACGGCACCCAAGGCGCGAGATACTCTTGAACTAGAGATTGAAAGATGTCGTTGAGTTTTTCCGATGATATCGTGGATTCCACTTCTGTGCCGTTAAGGAGTGGTGTGGGTATTGACGCCTCATCGCATATTGTTGGTCGCGACAATTTCGAATCGCGATTTTTGAAAACGTCATAGGAGAAGTTGTAGGTGTAGGATGGTACAGGCGCACGCATTGCAGGATGAAGATCGGGCAGCATTCTCGGGTCATTTTTGTCGAGGGGCGGGGCGATACGGCGTACATATTCCTCATTCTCAAGTAACGTGTTGCGCGGAAGAGTTATAATCAAATAAAGATGGTATACGACTTGAACCGAGAACGCGAAAGCGAACAGCGCTTGTGACGACTTTGGGAGTACTCTCATATAAGCAATCGGCATTTTTGGGGATCAATTCGCTTAATGCCCAGGTTTAGCCAAAGTTCATCCTACCCACTTCGATTTCAGTACCTCGTTCTACGGTAGAGTGGCCGCGAGCCAAAACTACAGCTCAGGAGGGAGCATGTCAATCACGACTCTATCCACACTGGAAGGAGGAACGTCGGGGGGAAATGGTGGCCCACGCGCCAGGGCCATCAATCTAAGTTCCTTGCCGTTCCTTGACTGCCGTACGGAAGTTACGTCATCAGTCGCTAGTGCAGGCTCTCAAAATGAATTGATCTTGTCCCGACAATTTGAGCGAGGTACTCTACCAAATTCTGCTCTCGCAATGCCGCAGCTCCCATTTTCACTCCAAGATGGTGCCCCCACGCGCGATGAGACCACTGAACCTCCGTGCTCGACTGGCAGTGTATCTGCATATCCTGACAAAGACAATCCTCGCACTCCCTCGACGAGTGACAATCGGTATTGGTGGATTGGTTGTCATCGGGGGATTGCTAGCAACACATCCAACAACCATTGACATGATAGATTTCTCACCATATGGAACCGACATGCTGAAATACCGTGGGAATCTCGAGCGCAAATATAACCATGTACTGGTTGATAACTGCATAAAACGATTGCCAACCGGTGGTCGAACCGTAAAAACCAAAGTGAAAGGCGTAAACGTGAACTATGTATCATGGGCGGAGTCCTCAGAAAAAGCGATAACATCACTACGCGCATATCCCCCCGTTCGTGTGATGAGCAAATTCCGGCGACCAGCCGTTCTGCTTGATGTGGGAGCGAATATCGGGAAGATATCATTTCCTACCATGGGATTGTTCGAACCTCACATTGTTATCGCGGTCGAGCCAGTACGAAAGAACATGGACGCGCTTTGCATGGGCGCCAACCTAAACGGGTGGAACGGACACCCCAACCTGATTCTTGTCGAAGCCGCCATGTCGGACACTGACGGCGAGATGGAGATATTCGTTCCGGAGGGGCGCGAAGATAATTCGGCGCTAAGCTCCACAGCGGCCACAGCGAACGTTCACGTATCGCAACACCCCGAAACAATACACACCGTGTCAGGTGACAAATTCCTGAAAGCGGGTGGCTTCAAACCGGATGTCATCAAAATCGACACGCAAGGACACGAACTGCACGTGCTTCGAGGATTAAAGAAGTACCTGAAACGAGCGAGACGCGTTCTCGTCATTGCAGAAAGCGACCCAAAACTAATGAAGCAGTCTGGCGTCGATCCCATGGAAGTATACGAGTTAATGGTGGAAGAACTCAAGTACACACCTTATTACCATGTAGATGTCGAAGTCACAGATGGCGTTCTATACGCTTCTGGTGACGTCATGCCCAAGGATGTTTATCCCACGAAGACTGCTCGAGACATTTACTACTTCAAGGGGTAGTAAAAGGTGGATGAAGTTCGATCCTTGAAGATCGTGTAGGTGATGTATTAATCAATAGTGCACTCAGTACAACCAATTTGAAAAAGAGCGTTCAGTTGTAGGCTAACTAATTTCTAAAAAATAGGCCATTGTGTTGTTTAACTCGTCACTAGGAATAGTGCATTCCTTAGAGTTCTTGACGCTCGAAAAATATATTCTTATTCTAGTAATTTGAGTTATTCTTAGAATAATTTATTTGAAGACCTGGTTATGAACTGCAAAGTACATTTATCTCCCGAGCCATTTCGGCACCTGAATTTGCCGGAATAAATTATTTGTGTACTCTATGTCCATTCAGAATTAGTCAGTATACTGTACTTCAAAGCTAAGAACTAGAATTCGTATTTGCGAAATATCTTGGATAAGTTGTCGATATTACCTACTATCGCTAAATTGAATCTGAGATGCCTAAAATCAATTGGAAGAGAGTCCGCAACGAATTTTTCAGCCCAGAGGATCCTTGGAACAAATGTTTGCTCATCTGAATAATCCTGTATTTCATAAAATTATGGATTCCAGAATAATTTGGAATGAAATTATTAATTCTGTGCTCCATTCGAGATTAATATCAGTATTTTGCTTCGGTCCAAGGGATCAGAATAAATCTAGAATATTTTGTATCTTATCTTTGCTTATAGTATTATGGGGGATAGCGCAAGTTGATTAATGAAATCTTCGGTCGACAATCTGAAACTAATAATTCGAACTGATAACTCAAGAGATATAATACCTATCAACATCGACGTTACAGCTAAAAGCTATCGTAAAAATC
>JAAUYH010211019.1_pt1 | contig 42782 bp, 34 predicted proteins | sample 7278061 | NCBI WGS metagenome assembly JAAUYH01 (sample SAMN14350203, study PRJNA611818) | marine sediment metagenome | isolation source: surface marine sediment (0.6m) | place: French Polynesia: Moorea | collected 2018-08
GAAGGCCGCCGGTACGGACATGCTGGCGCGGATTGCCAAGGCGAGATCGCCGGAACTCATTACGTACATCTCACCGCTGCCGACGTCTGACGCAATCGCACGGAACGGGATCGGCAGATCGTCAAAATCATCGACCTGGTCGACGTGCCGCGTCAGATCCCTGAGTATCAGGTCCAGATGGTGACCCTGAACGGCGCCTTGCGGAGCCTGCAGCTCCCCGTCGCGAAACCCAAGCTCCACACCAACCGGGAACTCGGTGTCATCTTCGCGTCGCCGGAAACTCAGGTCGTCGCGATTGGGCTCGTTTGATAATCCCCTCGACCAGTTCATCGTGGCGACGATCTCTTCGAGTTCTCCGGTGGTAACGCCGCTCGCATAGAGTCCGCCGATGATGGCGCCCATACTGGTGCCGGTTATAGCGTCTACCGGAATTCTCAGCGCTTCGAGCTCCTTGAGAACACCGATGTGCGCGCCCCCACGCGCGCCGCCGCCGCCGAGCACGAGCCCGACACGCAGTCGCTCCTGCGCGGTACCAGGGTCGTCGCGAGCAGCGTCCTCCTGTGCAGCGAGAGCCGTAGTGCTGAAACCGATAGCCAGCCAAACGGAGGCCAGCCAGGGATATAGAGTCTTTGTCATTGTCGCAATCAGCTTTGCCGGATTGCGTTCGATTATAGACGGCCAGCGGATTGGCCTTGCGACTGATTGATGCGGTTAAGCCGAACGGCAAGCCTAACCGAGCAGACCGAACAGCCTCTGGTAGGCGCCCGGATCCGTGACCAGCACGAACAGCAGCCCGCTGATCGCTCCCCACAGGTGAGCATCGTGGTTGATTCGACCCTGCTGCTGCTTCGACGACCAGTACGTGTAGCCGAGGTAGGCGAACGCGAATACGACGGCCGGTATCGGAACCGGGATAGGAACGATGAATATAGTGCTCAGCGGATCGTAGACGATGTAGGCGAACAGCACGGCGGCGATTGCGCCGGACGCACCCAGCGTCGCGTAGTCGGGGTTCCTGTTATGTCGATACCACGTGTAGACAGAGCTCGCCGCAAGACCAAACACGTACAGCGCCACGAATTTCAGGCTGCCGATACGATCCTCGAGGGAGAACGCAAAGAAGTAAAAGGTGAACATGTTCATCAACAGATGACCCATGTCCGCGTGCACCAGTCCGCTGGTGAACACGGTCGCGTACTCACGATTGCGCAAGAACCAGTACGGGCGGAACAGGCTCTTCTCGATCACAGCCGGCGACGAGAACAAGCCGAAAAGGCTGATAGCGATCGTGACGACAAAAATCGCGGTTGCGCCGATCTCGCTGATATCGAACATGGATGCTCACTTTGCTAAGGCGTCGTGGAGAGCGATTGCAACACGTTTCAGCAGGGCTTGCGCGAATATTAATGCTCTTGCGTGCATCCAAACGCCGCTTTGTCTCGTCTCAAGTAGTATAGACAGCACAAAAAGGAGAAGACTATGGAAACAGCTGCAGCATTCGGAGCCGCAGGCTTCTGGCTCTTTCTCATCGCGATAGTCGTCGCCGGCATCTGGTACGACGCCCGAAAAAAGGAATCCCAGCAGGAGACCTTGCGTCGCGTCGTGGAGAGCGGCCGCGACATCGACCTGGAAGTGATCGATCGCCTCCTCGGTGTCAGTGATTCCAAGCAACTGGCGCGCGACCTGAAATTATCCGTGTATGTCGTCGTGGGCGCCGCCTTTGGATTGCTCGCGCTTGGCCTGATTCTCGGCGCAATAGCCGCTGAGGCGCGGGTCGCGCTCATGGGGGTCTCCGCCCTTGTTGCCTTTATCGGGGCCGGCCTCTGGTTCGCAGCGAAATTCGTAGACAGCAGCGCGGCTTGATTCCGGGACGCATTGATGCCGGAGGCGCCCGCCTACTACGCCGACGGGCCTGAGGCCCTGGTCGTCAGCCTCGCGATGCGAGGAGACAAGGACGCATTCAGCGAACTTGTCCGGCGCCGTCAGGTAAGCGTCCGCAACCTGTTCAGACGGTTCAGCAACAGCCCGGAATTGGCCGATGATATGTCGCAACGCGTGTTCCTCAAGACATGGCAAAAGATACGCCAACTCAAGCAGCCTGATCGTTTCGGCGGTTGGCTGAAGCGGATTGCGGTCAACGAATGGATCGACTACCAGCGGAAACACGGCGGCATCGCGATGACGGAGCTCGATGACGTACAGCTGAGGGCACCGTCGGTTTCCGCATCAGAGGCCATCGACCTCGACGCCGCGCTGGCCGCCCTGCCCGAGCCGGTCCGTCTCTGCATCGTGCTGTCGTACCACGAACACCTGTCGCATGGCGAAATAGCGGAGTTAACCGGCATGAGGCTGGGGACGATCAAATCACACATCAGGCGTGGCAGCGAGCTGCTGCGCGAGCTGCTTAGAGAGTATGGAGGATCGGTATGAACCGCGATCCAGCGTTGGAAGCACTGTTTCAATCTGCGGAGGAGGAGCTCCGGGACGACGAATTCACATCCGATGTAGAGCAGCGCATCGAGAAACGTGGCAAACGTGTTATGGCGGGCCGTCTGGCGGCCGTGATCCTGCTGGTTTCCCTGGAGGTATTGCTCGAGTCACCGCTACAGCAGTCTCTCGGGATAGCCGCCGAGGTCCTGTCGACAGCGCTGATTCCGTTGGAGAACGAGTGGCTGTCTTTTATGCTGTCACCGTTGAACAGCATTGCCGGTCTCGTTGGCCTCCTTCTGATCGGCACGCAACAACTCTATCGCAGGATTCGCTGAGCCGTGATAAGTAGTCACATCTGTACGCAAAACAACGGCTTGTACGTATTCCAAGCCGCTCTCGCGTAGAGGCAAACTGGGATTTTTGACGGACTGACACCGGGAACAGACCATGAGCAACCTATCAGAAGAGCCTCAGGCACAGGAAAATCCATCCGACGACGCCCAGCCTGACCTCAAGTCGGCCGTCAAGCCTAAGACTGATAAAGAGAAGGGCCAAAAGACGTTGCCGCCCGGTGCAAGCCGGAGCTTCCTGCTGGGCGAACTCAGGCACAACCCCGATGAGATTAAGCGCCTGTTCCGGGAGGGCACCTACCCGTACAAGAACAAGATCCGCAAGGCGCCGTACGAACTGCACAAGCAGGAACTGCAGACCGAGCTGCTGAAAGTCCAGAGCTGGGTTAAAGAGACCGGACAGAAGATCGTCGTTCTGTTCGAGGGACGCGATGCCGCCGGCAAGGGTGGAACGATCAAGCGCTTTATGGAGCACCTGAACCCGCGTGCCGCGCGAGTGATAGCGCTAGAGAAGCCAACCGAAGCAGAGATGGGACAGTGGTATTTCCAGCGCTACGTGAAGCAACTGCCAACGCGTGGCGAAATGGCGTTCTTCGATCGCTCCTGGTACAACCGCGCCGGCGTCGAGCGCGTTATGAACTTCTGTACGTCGACGGAGTACCTGGAATTCATGCGCCAGGTACCGGACTTCGAGCGCATGCTCGTGCGCTCCGGTATTCGGCTGTACAAGTACTGGTTCTCTGTCACGCAAGAGGAGCAGAAGCAGCGCTTTGCGCAACGTGAGAGAGACCCGCTCAAGCAGTGGAAGCTGAGCCCGGTCGATCGCGTCTCACAGGACAAATGGAGTGACTACACGGACGCGAAGGAGGCGATGTTCTTCTACACGGACACCGCGGACGCGCCCTGGACGATCATCAAGTCTGACGACAAGAAGCGCGCTCGCCTGAACTGCATGCAGCACTTCCTTGCAGGCCTCGACTATCCCAACAAGGACAAGCATGTCGTGCACGGACCGGATCCATTGATTGTAGGCACCCCGTCACAGGTCATCGAGAAAGACACGCACCTCTGGGATTAGGCATTCGCGGCAACGCAGAAAGCAGAAGCAGCGCAGGAGGGCCGGGTTAGATACCCGGCCTTTTGCTGTGAGAGGAGGAGGCTACTCCAGATCCGGGAGCACGCCGTGCATCACCATGGCGTAGTAGCTGATCATGCCGACGATCTCGTTGTTCTCAACCACCGGCGCCTGGCTGATACCGAAGTTCTCAAAGAGCCGGGCACAGTAGCGAACCTCCATGTCCGGCGACACTCTGAGCACGGGCTTGGTCATGATTTCGTAGACGTTGACCCGCTCCGGCGCGCGGTTCTTCGCGATGACCTGCCTGGCGATGTCCGAGAACAGCACCATGCCCCATTCGTCGTTCTCGTCGCGACGCTTTATGATGAGGCTGTTGGCGTCCTCCTTTCGCATGATCTTGAGCGCAGTCAGCACGTCGATTCGGCCGTCGACCTTCGTCACGTCGGTACTCATGCACTCCCGAACGGGACCCCAGTTACGAATGCTCATAGCCTTTCCTCCACCATTTCGGTCAGTTCCTTCACCTGGTGCGCAACGCCAATAGCGTCTTCGACATCGATGACAACAGCGAGACCCGTGCCCGGCTTGTCGTCGAACTCGCCGACTTCACCGATGTGCTCGAGGATGTGACGACTCAGGTGCTGTTCTACCAGGAACAACACAACGTCACGCTGTGTCGTCAACGTCAGACCGAAAAACGACTTGCTTGCATGCAAGCCCTCCCCCCTGGCGCTGTTGATGACGGTACAGCCCGTGGCCCCGGCTTCACGAGCCGCGTGCATGACGTCGTCCGTCTTCTCATCCTCGACGAATGCGATGATCAGTTTAAAGTGCATGTTCTCCTTCCTCCGGCGCTTCTGTAGTGCCGTTCTTTTTCTCTGACTCGCGGGGTCGATAGGCAGCTATCTGACCGTAAGCGAGCACTGAAATAATCGGGAACAGGCTGGCAAATGCCACCAGTCCGAATCCATCCAATAAGGGACTGCGCCCCGGGATGCCTTCTGCCAGTCCAAGGCCGAGCGCGGTAATCAGCGGTACAGTGACCGTTGATGTCGTAACGCCGCCCGAGTCATAAGCGAGCGGCACAATGAGTTTGGGCGCGAGCGCCGTCTGTACGATGACGACGAGGTAACCGCCTGCGATAAACCAGTGCAGCGGCAGCCCGGTGACGATCCTGTAACAACCGAGCGCCACGCCGACGCCGACGCCGATCGCAACGGCTACGCGCAGTCCCCACGCGCCAATAGCGCCACCGGAAACAAGATTCGCCTTGATCGAGACTGCGAGTAGCGCCGGCTCGGCCAGCGTCGTACTGAACCCGATGGTGGCGGCGAACAGGTAGACCCAATAGTAGTCCTGCCAGACCAGCGCCTCCTGCACATGACCCGACGCTTCCTCTAGAAAAGTCGGGTCGGTCAGCTGCTCGGCCAGTATTGCCCCCAGCGGAAACAGGCTCTTTTCAAGCCCGACAAGGAACAGGCCCAGGCCGACGGCAACGAACAGGAAGCCGACGATGGCCTGCCCGACGTGCGGCATGCGTCCGCCGATAACGAACTTCTGGAACGCGAACAGGAAGATAGCGATCGGCGCGACATCCGCGGCACTGGCCAGGATGAATTCCAGGGTTGGGATAATCAGATCCACTGAGTGATCACCCCGTATATCAGAACGAACAGAATTGGCGTCAGCGATGCGAAGGCAATCAGGCCGAAGCCGTCGGTCATCGGGTTTCGACCGCTCAGGGAACTCGCGAGCCCCACGCCGAGCGCCGTGACGAGGGGCACGGTAACGGTCGATGTTGTGACGCCACCCGAATCGTAGGCAATACCGACGATCTCAGGTGGCGCAATGCCGGTCACGAGCACGACAAGGATGTAGCCGCTGATAATCATGACCGGCAGAGACCAGTTCGTCAGTATGCGCAGCACGCCGAGCATGAGCGAACAGCCAACAGACAACGCGACGACGAGTCTCAGGCCCAGCGCGTAGTTATCCTGCGCTTCCTCAGTCGCCTCGATAGCGCCCGCCCCTACAGCCACCTCGGCCGCCTCGGCGGCGATGGCTAGCAGCGCCGGTTCGGCGATCGTAGTGCCAAACCCCAGGATGAAAGCGAAGACGAAGAGCCAGAAGACGCTGCCCTTCTTCGCCAGCGAATGTGCAAGGCTCTCTCCGACCGGGAACAGTGCGAGGCGCAGTCCAAAGATAAAGAAGGCCAGGCCGAGCACGACGAGCACCGCGCCGTACACGATCCCGAGTAAGCCGGAAACGGGCTGGCGAATGATCGCGACCTCGAATACGGCGATGACGATGACGATCGGCGCGAGATCACGAATGCTGCCCAGCACATCCTTGTACAGAGCGATGAGGGAATTCTTCAAATCAACGTGTCCAGTTGAGACGGGCTGCAACAAAGCCTCCGACAGAATCGGGGCTTTCGGGATCAGTGTAGACAAATCGCCGATGCTTGCTATATGGACTCATACGTAGCTGCGCTCGCTTTGACATAGCGTTTTTGCTGGAATATCGGCATGGACTGGACGGTATTCACTGAGAGATCGACGGCGGAGATCCAGTTGCACTGGGTAACCGCGCTGCTGGCGCTTGTCGTCGGCCTGGTGATCTTTGCGAGGAAGAAGGGCACGCTGTCGCACAAGACGCTCGGCAGCATTTATGTCGTATTCATGGCCATCACGTCCGCGTCCGCGTTTTTCATTCGATCCGGTGACGTGTCGGGTTGGCAGTACCTGACGCCCGCGGGCATGAGCTGGATACACCTGTTTATTCCGCTGACGCTGCTCGGTATCGTCGGCGGCTTGCACGGCATCCTCGTGAAAAAGGACGCGAAGGCGCATCGGGGGCCGATCGTTGGCAGCTTTATCGGCGGGCTTATCATCGCCGGCGGCCTGACGCTGCTGCCTGGTCGTCGGATGTACGAGCTGTTGTTCGGTGCGCTGGGCTAGTCAAGCAGCGTGTTTGCCGCGCCGAATCACGGCGCCATCTTCTTCGGGTGCTGTTCACCTTCTTCGAGGATACGCTGCATCTCTTATTGTTCTTTCTCCGTAAGTCTTTCCTTGATCTCCTTGTTCATCGTCAGCGCCCCGACCAGATGACGGTCACACTGCTTCTCTTTGCCATTTGACAATAAGCCGTATCGCGACCCTCTCGTCGGATGACTCATCGGGATTGAGTTGCTACATTCAGCTATCGATTTTCGCGATGGTCCCCAGAGAAGCGCTAGCCAAGAGAAAGCGCCGGGGACGATAACCGGGGGGACACTATGCGAAAGACTTTGTTTCTATCAGTCATTGGGGCTGCGGCACTACTGGCAGGCTGCGGCGGGGGTGGTGGTGGTAGCGAACCACCGCCGACTCCGCCGAGGGCGAACCCGGCAACGGTGGCGCTCGATGAGGATACGCAAGCCAGCGGCACTATGACGGGCGTTGCAGGTGAGGGCGGAACGTTATCGTTCAGTGTACGGACGCAGCCTTCGAACGGCAGTCTCGACGTCGCCGGGGCTGATTACACCTACACGCCGGACGCCGACTTCTTTGGAACAGACAGTTTCACGTTCGTCGCTACTGAAAGTGGTCGTAGCTCGGCACCAGCCACCGTCACGCTGAACGTTGCCGGCGTCAACGATGCGCCCACCTCGGCAGACAGCAACGCAACGACCGACGAGGATACCGAACTGACCGGAAATGTCTCGGCAACGGATGTCGACGGTGATGCGCTGACGCTTACCGTCGAGACTCAGGCGTCAAACGGCACGGTAGCCGCCGGCGCCGGAACGGAATTCACCTATACGCCCGCGGCAAACTATTTCGGTACCGACAGCTTCACGTTCACGATCAGCGACGGTGCCGAAACGACGGCGCCAGCGACGGTTACGATCGACGTAGCACCGGTCAATGATGCGCCGGAGCTTCAGTCCGCGACGCTCAATATCGTCGCGGGAACCGTCGAGACTGTGGACATGGTCGGAACCGACATCGAGAACGATACGTTGGCCTATCGCCTGACAGACGAGTTCGACCAGGCGACGATTGCCAACGATCCAACAAATACCGGGCTGTTCGACGTTGACGCCGCCTATGGCACCTACGGCGCCGACCAGGCGACCGTGGTCGCCAACGACGGGGTCGACGATTCCGCGCCGGTCACTATCGACATCACGATCCAGGTGCCTGTGACAACGCCCAACATTACGTTTGACGTCTACGACGGCGAGTTCTCCACATTTACTAATGCAGTGGACGAGGGATCGGACGGAACAATCTACGTCACGGGCTCGGTCAACGGTGAGATCGCCGATCCGTCGCCGGACACCCAGGTTCGCACGTTCGTAGCGACCCACGATGAGACTGGCGTGAGAAGCCGGGTCGTCTACTTCGACAATACGAGGATCGCGAACCTCGCGACCGGCTTTGGCGGCGGCTTGTTTACCGCGGCTGGCACTGACGTCAACAACAATTTGGCCGTTCGTGTGCTGTCGCTGGACGCGAGCGGCGATCCGGATACCGATGCCACCGCGAATGCGCCCTACAACGGAAGCCGCAGTTTCCAGAACCTCGAGCTCGTGCACGTGCCCGGCACTGGCTTCTACGCCATTTCCAATGACAACCAGGTTCACCTGGTCAACTACGCAGGCGCACTGGTCTCCAGTGTTTCGATACCGGCCCCGATTTCAGACCTCGTCCACCGATACGATGCAATGGATGTTCGAGTGCTTGGCAACGAGCTACTGGTTGCCGGCGGCGTGCTGACCTGTTTTGATGATGGTTCGGCGTGCAATGGTGGATCAGGTACTCTCGGCTTCGTAATGCGGCTGGATCTGGCTGGCAATCCACTCGAGATCATCGCTCTGTCCGGATACCCGCGCGACGTCGCCATACTGGCCGACGGTCGCATTGCCGCGCATATCGACGAAACGCTGTACTTGCTGAATACCGACGGCAGTATTGTGTGGCAACGAGGGATTAGCGGTACAACGCTTGGCCTGGTCGGCCTCGACGCTGCCGAGGACATCTACTGGTGGGCGTACGACAGCGACGACCTCGAAATGGTCGCCACGCGCCTCACGGCCGACAACACGCTCGTATGGCAGACCACCTCATCGATCACGGTACTGGGGACTCTGTTCCCGAACGGACTGCACGTCGACACCTACGGCAATATGTTTATCAGCCTGAACGAGCAATACAACGTGGGCCCGGACGGACTAGGTCGCGTGGTGAATGCCCATGCTGACTACTCTGGCGTATGGCAATGGACGGAGATTTCCGAGCCCAGCGATATGAACGCCAACGGCACCAACCCCACGAGCAAGAGTCTGCTGAGTTCGAGCTATCGACTCGTAACCATAGCGACTGACGATCGCGGCAATGTTGATCAGCCGGATGGTTATGTCTTCTTCAACGCGATCTCGCCGGCGCCACCAGCCCCATAACGGTACCGCTAAAAGAGCGCCGATGGACGCATCGGGGTCGATCGCGCGCCTCCTTTTGACTATCTGAGACGCTTGAGCTTACAGTCAAGGTATACGCGATTCGGCTCCGCCGGCGGGCGTCGTATAATGGTTATTACCTTGGCTTCCCAAGCCAAAGATGACGGTTCGATTCCGTTCGCCCGCTCCACTCTTCGGTTAGACGAGTTGGAAGATATTTGAAGGGCCGTTTCATCGCTATAATTCCAATCTCACCGCTTTCGGACGTCAAGCAGTCTGCGAATGGAACCCCGGATGGACTGAGGGCATCGACAAAGACTCTACGTTTAGGAGTTCTAGTGGCAAGGCTTATCGTCTACTACGCCCACCCCGGGCACAAACACTCGCACGTCAATCGCCACATGGCGAAAGCGGCGGAGGCCGTCGAAGGCATCACCTTCGTAGATCTGTATCGCGACTACCCGCGCTTCGACATTAATGTGAATATCGAGCAACAGCGACTGCTCGATCACGATGTCATCCTGTTTCAGTTTCCGCTGTTCTGGTACTCGACGCCGTCGATCATCAAGGAATGGGAGGATCTGGTGCTCGAACATGGCTTCGCCTACGGCGCGGGCGGTGACAAGCTGACCGGCAAGCGCCTGATGCTGGCCATTTCTGCCGCGGGTCCTGAAGATGCGTACTCGACGGGCGGCTACCAGAACTTCGAGCTTCGCGAATTCCTGCGGCCGCTCGAGCAGACTGCGCGCCTTTGCAACATGAGCTTCGTCCCGCCATACGTGCTTTACGGTTCGCTAAAGGCGCCGTCAGACGGGGCTGTCAAGCCTCATGTCGACGGCTACCGACGTCTGCTCGAGAGCATTCGCGACGACCGGTTCGACTGGGACGCGGCGGCGCTCCACGACACGAACAACGCCGCTTCGCTACGCATCAGGGAGGCAAGCTGATCATGGACGGATTTCTGCTGCTCGCTTTCCTTTTCCTGATCGCCGGCGTCGTCGCCGTACCGATCGCGTCACGCCTCGGACTCGGTTCGGTGCTCGGCTACCTGATCGCCGGCATCGCCATCAGCCCGCTACTGGATCTCTTGCATGTCGACGTCGTCAGCATCCAGCACTTCGCGGAGTTCGGCGTCGTCATGATGCTGTTCCTCGTGGGACTCGAGCTGCAGCCTCGCATGCTGTGGGAGATGCGTAACAAGTTGCTCGGCCTGGGCGGACTGCAGGTTGGTCTCACCGTAGCGCTGGTCATGGGCGTGGCGATGACGCTGGGGCAGTCCTGGTCCGTGGCTCTGGCGATAGGCCTGGTCCTTTCCCTGTCTTCAACCGCCATCGTCCTGCAAACACTGAATGAGAAGGGCCTGATGAAATCCGATGGCGGCCAGTCGAGTTTCTCCGTCCTGCTGTTCCAGGACATCGCAGTCATCCCGATGCTGGCCTTTCTTCCTTTGCTGGTCCTGCCGGAACTGCAGCAGCTGGCCGCCGCAGCGCACAGCGCGGACGACGGACACGCATCGCTGAGCCTGGTCGACCGCGTCAACGGCTGGCAACGTGCCCTGCTGACGGTCGGCGCCATTGCCTTCGTCGTCATTGTCGGCAGCTTCCTGATACGACCGATCTTTCGCTTTATAGCCGTCACTCGACTTCGCGAGCTGTTTACCGCCACGGCCCTGCTCCTGGTCATTGCCATTGCACTGCTGATGGTCGTCGTCGGCCTGTCACCGGCACTGGGTACGTTTCTGGCCGGTGTCGTACTGGCCAACAGTGAGTACCGACATGAGCTCGAGAGCAACATCGACCCGTTCAAAGGGCTGTTGCTCGGTGTGTTCTTTATCACTGTAGGGGCATCGATTCAGTTCGACATGCTCTTCGGTGACCTGGGCATGTTCATCGGCCTCACCGTCGGATTGATCGTCCTCAAGGCCGCCGTACTCTACGGACTCAGCCGCGTGTTCGGCATTGGTGGCGCCGATCGCTGGCTGTTTACGCTTGGATTGGCGCAAGCCGGTGAATTCGGTTTCGTGTTGCTGAGCTTTGCCGTAGCCAGTTCGGTGCTACCGGCGGCGCTTGCTGACCAGCTGCTGCTTATCGTCGCTTTGTCGATGCTGCTGACGCCCGTGTTGTTCATCATTTATGAGAAGCTCATAGCACCGCGCTTCGTCGCGACGCAGACCCGGGAAGCCGACGACATCTCTGAAAAGGGCAAGGTCATCGTCGCCGGCCACGGTCGATTCGGCGGCATCGTCAACCGGATCCTGCTGTCTGCGGGCGTCAAGACCGTGGTTCTGGACTACCAGTCGGAGCAGCTCGACAGGCTGCGTGCGTATGGCGTTGAGGTGTTTTTCGGCGATGCGATGAGGCCGGATCTTCTGCACGCTGCCGGCATCGAAGAGGCGAAGATGCTGGTAATCGCCATCGACGATAAGGAAAGCACGACGGAGCTGGTGCACTACGTGACGGAGAATTATCCGCACGTGAAGATCGTCGCCAGGGCAATCGATCGCCATCATGTCTACGAGCTGTGGAGCGCCGGAGCGCGCGAGATTATTCGTGAGACGTTTGATAGTTCGGTGCGCGCCGGGCGATCCGCTCTTGAAGCGCTGGGTATGCATCCTTACGAAGCGGAGCGACAGGTCCGCGGCTTCGTCACTAACGACCGTGACCAGATGCTCGCACTGGCGTCGAGCTACAACCCGGACATTCCGGCACATGAGAACGAGGAATATGTACGTCGAACGCGAGAATTCCTCGATCGCTACGCGGACGTCATGAAGGGCAATGCGGCGGCATTCGGCACGCGTCTGGATAGGGGCTGGGCTCCTCCGACGCTCGACGATGTCGAGGCAGCGACGTCCAGCCGCTCCGATTCCGACTAGCAGAATCGTTCGTTGAGCCCGACTGCATCGCCTGGCGTCGTGTTGTTGCGATACGCGGGCGCAGATCAGTGATACCTGTCGACTAGCCAGCCGCCGACTCGATCGGACTGCAGTCGCCAATTTGCTCGTCATGCGCCTGGTGAGACCCAAAGGCGCGGCCCGCATCGCTACTCGCCTGCATGACAGGCCGAGCGCCAGCAGCCGGGCCGTGGTCACTCACGCTGCGAGCGCTCGCAGGAGCTAACGACGCTATCGAGCGGGGGCTCCTGTTTTGCCGGGTAGAACTCGATGTCCCGACGACGGCGCATCGCGGGAATCAGAGGTATCCTAGACTGGACGTGGCTGCGCGGTCGAGTATGGTTGGTATTTTTGCAACGGCTGTAAATCAGGCAGGAACTTGAAAGAGAACGACGAACAACGGGGGCAGAGGGACTACGGGCAGCATTTCCGGCTTCTGCCAGGCATCGCGCTAGTCGCTGCGGTCGCAATTATGCCGGCGCCGGCTCACGCGTCATCGATGCCGGAGTCCGAGCGGACGACGGGCTCCGAGGAAAGGCTGAGTATCGAAGAAATCGTTGTTACGGCACGGCGGCGAGAAGAGGGCTTACAGACTGTCCCGCTCGCCATCACCGCGCTCAGCGGCGATCAGCTCGAACAGCGGCAGGTCCTTTCGATAGATCAACTCGGCGCCGCCGTCCCGAACCTGCAGTATGACAAAGCAGCGCCGTCCTCCGGCTCAAGCTCCGTCGGCCAGATATTCATTCGCGGCATAGGGCAATCGGATTTCACCCCGGTCACCGATCCGGGAGTCGCTTTGTACATCGATGGCGTTTATTTCGGCCGCTCCATAGGAAACGTTCTCGACCTGATTGACGTTGCGCGCGTCGAAGTACTGCGCGGACCACAGGGCACGCTTTTCGGCCGTAACTCGATTGGCGGCGCGATCAAGGTACACAGCAATCGACCGTCAACAGACCAGGCATCCAATCGTCTGCGTGTTCGCGCCGGCAACGACAAGCTCGCCGAGCTCGCGCTCTGGTCCAACCTGCCGCTCGGCGACAACAGTGCGGCGGGCTTTTCACTCAGCCGCATTTCGCGCGATGGTTACGTTGAGCGCGTATCCGACGGCGCGCGGACCGGGGATCGTGATCGCTGGTCCGCCAGAGGCTCGCTGTCCTGGAGCCCACGCGAAAACCTGGAGACCTTCCTCGTCGTCGACTTCACAGAGATCGATGAGAACGGTGCGCCCACCGTCTCGGGTGGCGTCAATGATCGGCAGGCCTTCGGTACATTCGGTAACGCGGTGCTGGACAGCTGTACGTCGATCACGGTGAATGCGGGTTTCGACGGCACGCCTGCGGGCGGACCGCCGACATTCCCGCCGCCGGGCGCTGCGGATGGCAGCGCAGCGGGCTGCTACGGTCCGGCGTCACGACCCGGACCGTACGTGTCTGAGGCGAGCTTTCCGACGAGATCGAAGCTCGACAATGCCGGCGCAGCGATCGAGGTCGACTGGACCATCTCCGACTGGCTGAGCCTGAAGTCCACGACCGGCTATCGCTCGATCAGCATGCTGTCGTCCCGCGACGGAGACAACACACCGGCGAATATTTTCGCGACGCATGACGACTACGATCACGAGCAGATCAGCGAGGAACTGCAACTCGAGTTCTCGAACAAAGACCGAACGCTTAGCGGTCTACTCGGCTTTTTCTACTACGACGAGTCGGGTTTCAACATCGTCGACGTCACCGTACCGACCGGCGCGATTCAGAGCGGTGGCTTCTACGACAATCAGTCCTACGCCGCCTTCCTGCATACGACATTCGATGTCACCGAGCGGCTCGCCTTGTCGGTCGGAGCACGCCATACAGAGGATCGCAAAAACTACCTTCCGGACCAGCTGTCGCTAGGCGATTCATCGGCCGGCTCCGAGCCAGGCTTCTTTCCGGCGACGTGGCCGAACTTCGCGGGCTTCTACCTCGCACCGACCGGCCCTATCGCAGCGGGCGATCGCCTGCTCGATTTCACGCACAGTAGGCTTACGTTTGACAAGACTGACTGGTCGATAGACGCGAACTATCAGCTTCGTGATCGAATGATGGCGTACGTCAGCTACTCGACTGGCTACAAGAGCGGCGGGTTCGACCAGCGCTTCGTCGGCCCGACGCCGGATCGGCTGCCCAGCGCGTATCGTCCGGAGACTGTCGACAGCCTGGAGGTTGGACTGAAAACCACCGCGGCAAACGATCGCCTGCGCATCAATCTGGCCGTGTTTGACGCCGACTACGACGACCTGCAGATCATCGTCCGAGAGTCTTTCAACCCGCTGACCGTCAATGCCGGACGTGCGAGGGTGCGTGGAGCAGAACTCGAGCTCACCTGGGTCCCCTCTGTTGATTGGGCCATCAATTTTTCAGCTGGCCATCTCGATGCAGCCTACCGGTCACTGACGGACTCAGCCCAGGCCTCGGGCGTCCAGCTGGGCAACCAACTCGTCAACGCCCCGGAATGGAGTCTCGCGGCCGGGGCCGCATATTCGATGAACCTGGGGCGTCGCGGCGCCTTGAGAGCGCGGCTGGATGCGTCATGGCAAAGTGAACAGTTCAGCGATGCCATCAACAGCCAGGAGATCCGACAACCGTCGTACCAGCTTGTCAATGCGTCGCTGGAGTGGCTTTCATCGGAAGAAGGTTGGCGCGTCGCTCTCGCCTCCCGCAACCTGCTCGACGAAACCTACCTCGTAACGGGTAACTCAGCCTTCACGACAGCTGCTTCGTATGTTGAGCAGGTCTATGGCCGGGGCCGGGAACTGTTCCTGACTCTCGATTACAATTTCTAGGCTTGTTCGGTCGGCACATCGGTGAGCCAGAGCAAGTTGCGATCTGAGCGTATTTCAGGGCCCGGCGTCTGGCTGCTCGGTATCCGGCCTCGCACGCTGACGATGGCCGCTGTGCCGGTCGCCGTCGGCGGTGCACTGGCCTGGTCTCTCGGGTCCGGCGTCGATCATCTGACGTTCGCCGTAACGATGGCCTGCGCCATCCTGATCCAGATCGGAACCAATCTATTCAATGATGCGAGCGACGGTCTGCGGGGCGCGGATGGACCCGACCGGCTCGGGCCACTGCGCATTACCGGCGCAGGCCTTGCGACAGCACGCCAGGTGCGGCGAGCAGCGTTGACCTGCTTTGTGCTGGCGCTCGCCGCCGGACTCTATCTGGTCACCGTGGGAGGCATGTTCATTCTCGTTATTGGTCTGGCATCGCTTGCCGCAGGCTATGCGTATTCGTCCGGCCCACGACCGCTGTCCTACGGCCCCTGGGGAGAGGCCTACGTTGTCGGATTTTTCGGCATCATCGCAGTTGCCGGCAGTTACAACCTGCAGTCGCAACAACTGCCGGACCTCGCCGTGGTTTTGACCGGCCTCGCCATTGGCTGCCCGGCTGCGGCGGTCCTGCTCGTAAACAACGTGCGCGATCTCGAAGCCGATACGCGCGCCGGGCGACGCACATTGGCGGCCCGCCTCGGCGCGCCTACCGCGAGATGGCTGTACGCCCTGCTGATGCTCGCCCCTTACCCTTTGCTCATCGTCGCGCTCGGCTTTCCGCACAGCGGCCTCGCCCTTCTGGCGCTGCCATTGTCTGTCTGGCTCATTGTGATGTTTGGGAGACAGGCTGCCGGTCCTGCGATGAACCAGCAGCTGGCGAGAACGGCAATTTCCCAGGCGCTCATCGGCATCCTGCTGCTGGTTGGCTTGCTTAGATGACGGCCAGCATCGCAAGCTTTCTGCCGGCAGGCCTCGCGTTCATCATGTTCGCGTTGGGCCTGAAGCTCAGTATCGATGATTTTCGCCGCGTCCTTTCGCAGCCGGTCGCCGTAGGCCTTGGCCTGCTGGCCCAGGTCGTGCTGCTGCCACTGACGGCCCTCGGACTTATCGCAGCCTTCGACCTGTCACCCGAAGCGTCGGTGGGTTTGATGATTCTCGCCGCCTGCCCGGGCGGCGTCAGCGCCGCGATGATCACGAACCTATCGCGCGGCGACACCTGCCTGTCGATAACGCTGACGGCGTTCACCAGTGCCCTGTCCTTCATCACCGTACCGATCATCGTGGGCTTCTCCCTGGCGCATTTTCTCGGCCAATCGACGGGCGTCGATTACCCCGTCGGCCAGGGCATGGGCGGCCTGTTCCTGATTACGCTGTTGCCCGTAGCCGCCGGGCTCCTGCTGAGTCACAAGGGATGGGTTTCAAACAGCGCATCCAGCCTTCTCGGGCGAGTCGCCACAGCGGTTTTTGCCCTGATTGTGATCTCTACGTTTGTGACGCAGTGGTCGAGCATCGTCGAGAATTTTCCGTTGCTGGGTCCGGCTATCCTGCTGCTGAACCTGCTGACGATGACTACCGGCGCCGTGATTGGCTGCGTCGGACGGCTGCCTGCCGATGGGCGCATTGCGCTCGCGGTCGAGTGTGGCATCCAGAACAGCGCACTCGGCATCACGATCGCGGTGAGCATGCTTGGCATGGCGCAGCTGGCTGTGCCTAGCGTCGTGTATGCGTTCCTGATGAATGTCACCGCCGTGTTGCTCATCGCAGCGCGCCAGCTGCGCCGGCCGGCCGCCGCATAATCGGAGAGGGGCTAGCGGATGCTGCTCCGAGGTCTATTCTGCCCGACCAACGTCACACGAGCCGATGCAATGTCGATTGGCCTTCTTCGAGCGACCAGGCAACCCGGGAGACTCTAAAAGCGCCGGCCAAAGAAGAAACGCAGAACCGCATCGGGCGCCTCCTTGCTGAGACCGAATAGCGCGCCGCCGGTCACGTGCCAGTCATCTTTCAGCGGGATGGTCATAAAAGGGCCGAATTGGTGCCGCTGTTCGTCCAGGTCGAAAAAGTCCAATTGGTTCTCGTAATTGCTGAACAGTTCCAAACCGATCCGCTGTCCGTTCGACAGTGTCTTGTACAGATTGGCGCGGGCCTGGATACCGACATCGTCACCCGCTCCGCTGCCAACCTCGAAATCGGCAATACCGATCAATCGAGCAGTCCAGCCGGCTTGCAGGCGAAACTGGTTCGTCCATGTCACAGCCACTCTCCCCGGCCGCCCGCTATCCCGGAGGCGAAAATCGAATCGCAGGCCCGTCTGCCAGTCCTTGTCTGCGTCGGTGATGTCCCAGAGCATTTCTCCCTGCACGAAATCGAAGTCCACATCAGATTCGGTGGTCTTTCTCGCCTGCGCGACGATGCGCCATCGGAACCGGCTATCCAGCGAGTGCTGATAGTGGACTCGCTGCGCGAAGGCGTCGGTGTCCGGATCGAAAGCCGACCGATACTCGAAAGAGCGATGGCCCTCCTTCACGACGGGCCCATAGACGCCGCCCATCGTTTGCGCAGAGGCCTCTGTCCAGACCAGCGCCAAAATGAGAATCGCCGCCATGAAGGCGGCGATTCGGGCTCTGCTCAGCATGAGCCGATGTGCTTATTGGATGGGCGATAGCAGCTCGGGTGCTGTGACAAGCTGGCGAACGCCGTGCGACTTCGTCTCGTTGAAGACGTTTCCGCTTTCAGCCCAGGCATGCAGTGATGCCATGCTGACTTTCTTGCACATCGGTCGAACACTCCACGTAACCTTCATCGGCGAACAGTTCGACTGATCATAACTCGGCCCAGTGGTCGAGCCCAGAAACTCCACCGGGTTACCCGTATCGGACGGGATTGCCTTCGCCTGGTGGAAGCCGTCGCGAACAGTGCCGCCGTAGGCATAGTCCATGAAGTCAGGTGCATTCGGATCGTTCACAACGAGGAAGGTCTGCGCTTCTACACGCAGCAACGGATCGGTGCAGGTCTCAGTCAGGCAGGAACCCAGCCCTTCGCCCGGCGTCACCGGGCAACTCGTGTGCACCCAGTGAACTTCGATCGTATCGCCCGGCTTCGCGCCCTTGTAGGCGCCGTCGAGCGGCGCGAGTTCGGCTTCCGTCAGGTCCGCCGTCTCGTTGCAGGCATAGCCACCGGAGTCGGTATCATTGACGAACACGCTATATCCGGGACCTTTGTGCTCTGCATTGGTGTGCGTGTGAATGTTGCACAGGTTCATCTCGGTAGACGCCGGTGCACGGTCAAAGGTGACCGTGTTGAGGCCCATCACGCTGGAGATGTCGCGCGGCGTCTGAGGGCCGGCATCCAGGCACAGGCCGCCGGCGTCAGCGACGGTTGCTTCTACGGCCGCAGCCGCACCTTCCGTCGCGTCGGTCGCTTCTTCGACCGCAGCGGTCGGTTCTTCTGACCCGCAGGCCGCCAGCGCCAGAAGTGTTGCAAGCGCCAATGAATGCTTCACGTTCATGGATTTCCTCCCAGTAATTGAGCAATCGATGCTAGCCAACGACGACTTGTAACAATATTGCATTGCTGTAACAAAATGTGTCCCAACAGGGCCAGCGGGTCGCGTACACCGGTGCAGCCAGCCGATCGAGCAGTCGCGTTGGGCGTATCATAACAGTCGATTCCTTGCCCCAAGCGGTTGCTCAAGCGGCGCCGCTGAGTCGACACAGGTTCCTGACTATGAAGCTCAATCATTACTGGACGTCCGGCGGAACCTTTGAGTTTGACCCGGACTCTGGCGAAGTGACCCGGATTCGGGGCGACGAGGAATCACCGACCAATTGGGGCTCGGTCTGGAAGCAGCGAGGTCGATGGTTCGCGCTTTGGCATGACGGCGACGCCCTGGTGTTTCAGCACGGTCAACACCGATGGAACCTGACGCCTGACGTAACTCTGCGAGTCACCGGAAGAAACCGGCGGACGTTCCGGGTATTGAGGAACGGCGATGAAGCATTCCGGTTCACGTACTTCGCCAAGTGGGCGATTTTCTCGTTCGTCGATCCTACCTACGACGCCCTGGACGCAGAGTCGGACGATTTCTTTTTGTACGTGACCGCCATGTGGAAGCACTGGAAAGACCGCCGCGCGGATGAATTCACGGCGTTGTTGCAGGAAGCCGGATCGCGAACGCTGTGAGCCCCCGCTCTGAACTGAAGATGCCGGATCGGCTACATGAACAAGCCGAGCACGAAGAACCCGACGGCTGCGATGCCAGCCGCAAGCAGCGCGTAGGGCAGCTGCGTGCGAACATGCTCGATATGGTCGGTAGCCGATGCCATGGAAGCAAGTACGGTCGTATCGCTGATTGGCGAGGCATGATCACCGAAGATCGCACCCGAGATGGCCGCCGCGAGCATCAGCGGCGCCGGGATGCCAAGCGTCAGCGCGATCGGGATGGCAATCGGAATCATGATGGCGAACGTGCCCCAGCTCGAGCCAACCGAGAACGCGATAAACGCGGACAGGATGAAAACCAGTGGCGGGAGTAGCAGCGGTGAAATATTGCCGCTGACCAGGTTCGCGACATAGGCGCCGGTGCCCAGTGTCTTCGCGACGTCGCCCAGTGCCAGCGCCAGCAACAGGATGATCGCAATTGGCAACAGGTCGCCGGCGCCTTTCATAAATATCTGCATCAGTTCTGCAACCGAGCAGTCGCCCTTACTGAGCGTCATGACCCAGGCAACGCTGATGCCGAGAATGACCGACCACAGCACGGACACCGAGCCTGAACCTTCGATGATGTTGCCGTCGCCGGTGATGTACAGCGAGACCGGCATCATGAGCACCATCGACAGTATAGGCAGCACCATCAGCCACGCCGACGGGATGTGGTCACTGTCGTCAACCTGACTTTCCGCCGACACGTCAACGATGGGCACCGACCCCGGCCACAGCACCTCGCCGCCCCGGGTGCGCTCCTCTGCCTTTTTCATCGGACCGATGTTGACGTTTTTCCAGATCACGAGACCGGCCAGCAGAATCGCTGTGATCGCGTACAGGTTCATTGGCACAGCCGCAATGAAGGTCTGCAGCGGATTGTCGATGCCTGTCGATGCGACAAGGCTGATGATGAACGCCCCCCAGGCGTTGAGCGGAATCATCACGCAGACCGGTGCTGACGTTGCGTCGATCAGGTAAGCGAGCTTCTCTCGAGAAACCTTGAAGCGATCAAACAGTGGGCGGCTCACCGAGCCGGCCACCAGCATCGTGATGCTCGACTCGACGAAAATCACCAGCCCGGTGACCCAGGCGAGGATCTGCGCGCGAAACCCGTTGTGCACCCAGTGACGCGTCTCGAGATAGTGCACGAAGCCGCGCACACCGCCGGAGCGTTCAATCGTCGCAATCAGCGGACCAATCAACAGCGTGAAGATCAGAACACGTGCATCGCCCGGATCGGTGAACACATTGATCGTCCCGTCCAGCGCGCGAGCGATGCCAGTCAGCGGGTTGAACGCACTTAGCACCGTGTAACCCATCCAGATGCCGGCGAACAGCGACAGCACAACCTGCTTGCTCCAGATAGCCAGTACGATCGCGAGCACCGGCGGCAGCACCGAGAGCCAGGTCGGGTCGTTCATCAGTCTTTGAGGTCCGAAATTGCGGGGTTGGTCGCTGTAGGCGGGAGCATTTGGAGTTATTGTTATGGTTTGACAAGCCATTAAAGCACACACCGGCGTGTTGACGAACGCTAGCGGTTGCCAGGCGTCGGAATTTCGAGGGGGCCACACAGTGTCGAAAGCCAACCCGATCAACATCAAGCGCATTGATCATGTCGTTATTCGTGCGAAAGACCTCGAGAAAATGATCGCCTTCTACCAGGACGTCCTGGGCTGCCGCCTCGAACGCGGCCCCGGCGAGTCAGGCCTCGCCCAGCTTAGAGCCGGCGAGTCCATGATCGACCTGGTCGACGCGGCCGGGCGGCAGGGAAGACAGGGCGGCGCGGCGCCCGATCACAGCGCCGACAACGTTGACCACGTCTGCCTGCTGGTGTCGCCCTGGGACCAGGGCGCCATGCTGAAACACCTGAACGAACACAATGTCGACTTCGGTGAGGTCGCGACCCGCTATGGCGCGACCGGTGACGGCTCGTCCGTCTACATGAAGGACCCCGAGGGCAACACGATCGAACTGAAAGGCACCAGCTGAACCCGAGCGATCAGGCGACCTGCCTGACCCACCGCGACGGTCTGCCGATTCCCGGACAGCGCCGAGACGAGTATATTCACCCGTAGCTTAAGTCAGGCGGGGATCTCGTGCGAGCACAACTTTCAATAGCGCTGCTGATTCTGGCAGCATCCGGGGCCATGGCGGAACAGGCGATGAACACATCCAACGAGCGAGTCGAATCGATACTCAGTGAGATGACCATTGAGGAGAAGATCGACCTTCTTGCCGGCGTCGACTTCTTCTACCTGCGAGGCGTACCTCGTCTCGGTGTGCCGCGCATGCGGATGATCGATGGCCCGATGGGCGTACGGAACGATGGGCCGGCCACGGCCTATCCGGGTGGCATCGGACTGGCTGCCACGTGGAACAGGGATCTGGCTGAACGAATCGGTGTGGAGTTCGGTCGCGATGCGAGGGCGAAGGGCGCACACTACCTGCTCGCCCCGGGCGTGAATATCTATCGCGCGTCAATTCTCGGCCGCAACTTCGAATACATGGGTGAGGACCCGTACCTCGCGGGCCAGCTGGCCGTCAGCTATATCCACGGCGTACAAAGCCAGGAGGTGGCTGCGACGATCAAGCATTTCGTTGCGAACAACGCCGAGTTCGACCGCAATCACGCAGACTCGTTGGTCGACGAGCGGACGCTCCGGGAGATCTACCTGCCGGCATTCGAAGCGGCGATCGCTGAAGGCAAGGTGGCGGCGATCATGGCCGGCTACAACCTGACCAATGGCCTGTATATGTCGCAGCACGCTTACCTGAACAACGATGTGGCAAAGGGAGAATGGGGCTTTGACGGCGTCATCATGTCCGACTGGATCTCGACATACGACACGATCGGAATGGCCAACGGCGGCCTCGACATCGAGATGCCCTACCCGACTCACTTCAATCGCGACACGCTGCTACCGGCGCTGGAGTCAGGCGAGGTCGACCAGGCAACGATTGACGACAAGATACGTCGAATCCTGAGCGTCGCCGACCGGTTCAACTGGCTGGACCGCGACCAGGTCGACCCGTCGATACCGCGTTTCAATGTCGCAGGGCGCGCGGCAGCTCTGGATGGGGCACGAGAGGGCATCGTGCTGCTCAAGAACGACGATGAGCTGTTGCCACTCGACAGGGAGTCGACGAAGACCGTCCTGCTTGTGGGCCCGAACATTCACCCCGCCGTCGTTGGCGGGGGTGGCAGTTCCAAGACCGACCCGTTCACGTCGGTCAGCATCCTTGAAGGCCTGACGGAAGTCAGCGGCTCGGGCGTCAAGGTCTTGAGTTCGGACGGCATACCGTCACTGGTGGACATGGTTCGCGCGACGAACTTCACGAAGGATGAAGGTGGCAACACCGAGGGCATGCTGGCGGAATATTTCGCGAGCGACGACCTGTCCGGCGAGCCGGTCATTTCCAGGGTTGAGCCTCGCGTCGAGATCGGCATTGGCCAGAACGGTCCCTTCTATCCCCCGGACACGAAGTCGGAACGCTGGACCGGCTACTACACAACCGACCAGGGCGGTGCTTTCGACGTTATCGTTGCCGCGTCCGGTGATCGCGGCTTCTACTACCGCGTCTTCATCGACGACAAGCTGGTGCTGGACAGCTGGACGATCAACCGGGCCATCGTCGACTACGAGACCATCAGCCTGGAGCCCGGAACGCACAAGGTCGTGGTCGAGCACCGTGACCGCCAGAAGTGGCCGGGAGAACGCCTGATGCTGGCTCTCTCGAAACATGGCGATCGCGTTGCCGAAGACGCAAAAGTCATGGCCGAACAGGCCGACGTGGTCATCGTCGCGGCTGGCTTCGACGATTCGACAGAATCGGAAGGCGCCGACCGTTCCTTCAGGCTACCTGCCGGTCAGGACGAGCTGATCAACGCGATGGCGGCTGCGAATGACAAGACGGTCGTCGTCATGACGTCAGGTGGCGGCGTGGACACCGCGCCGTGGCTCGGCAACGTCGCAGGCTACCTGCAGGCGTGGTATCCGGGACAGGAAGGCGGAACAGCTATCGCCGAGATACTCTTCGGCGACGTCAACCCGTCGGGCCGGCTGCCCGCATCATTCGAACGCCAGCTCGAAGACAACCCGTCCTACGCCTCCTACTACCCCGCGCCCGGTACGCTCGAAGTCACGTATGAAGAAGGGATCTTCGTTGGCTACCGTGGCTATGACGAGTACGAGATCGAACCCTTGTTCCCGTTCGGCTACGGGCTGTCCTATACGAGCTTCGAATACGGCGGTCTGGCTGTTTCCCCGGGCGAGACGGACGACGGCAACGTCACGGTCAGCTTCGACGTGACCAATACCGGCAACCGGGCAGGTGCAGATGTCGCCCAGCTGTATGTGGCCGACTCACACAGCCTCGTTGCTCGACCGCCGAAAGAACTGAAAGGCTTTGCGAAGGTGCAGCTGGAGCCCGGCGAAACGAAGCGCCTGAGCCTGGAACTGGATCGTCGCGCGTTCGCGTATTACGACGTCAACAGGAAGGACTGGCAGGTATCGCCCGGTACCTTCCGTCTGCTGATAGGCCGCTCGAGCCGCGACATCGTGCTCGAGGGTGAGGTCAGCTACTCGGACTGAAACGCTTCCGGCTTGGCCAGCGCACGCGTTGAACCCAGCGGGTTCAGCCCGTCGAAGAATTTGACCTCCTCGACATTCGTCGCCTCGCCGAGCAGGTTGACCGGATGGTCGATACCACCGAATCGACCGGCGAACGTAGTCACGTGCGTGATATTCACGCCGTCACGATCCGGGGCCTCGATGGCGCTGGTCACGCGAGCCTTCGGGTCTCGCTGCTGGTGCACGCCGAAGAAGCTGTAGATGCCGAGCCCGTAGGCCTGGTGCGACTGCACGTCGTCGGCCACTTTGTAGGACGCAAAGCCCTTCGTGTCGCCGTTCATCCATTCTTCCTGGCTTGGAGGATCGTAAGGAATCTCGGACTGGTAGAAGTAGACCCGTCCGCGTTCACCGTTCCAGACCGTCTGGTACTCCTGGAAGTGCTCGTTGAAGAGACCGTAGATCGTGACGTCGTCGCCATTGACGACCAGGCCGTGCTTCGACCGGTTGACGGTCCACTTTGCACCCGCGCCGTGATCTGCACGCCACAGCCAGGCGTGGTCGATGATGACATCGTTGCTGTTGATCTCGAGGCAGACGTCCGCCTTGCCGGGGATGGCGCCACCGACCCGGCAGAAGATGTCATGCAAGGAGGTCGGGTTGTCGCTGTGATCCTGGTCCGAGCCCGGATCGCCTATTCGGATCAGGGCCGGAGAGTTCTCGAGGCCGGCATCGATCATCAGCCCGGCCACGACAACACCGCTGACGTCGGCCGTCTCGAACGCTATCTGACCCTTTTCGGGCACGAGCGTCGCCAGGCCGATACCAAGCACAACGGTATTGGGCCGGTTGACGCGTATTGGTGCGTCCAGCGGATAGATCCCTGGCGTCAGCAGCAGGTGCTTGCCCGCGTCGAGTGATGCGTTGATCGACGCCGCCGTGTCCTCGCCCGCGACGGCGATGTGGAAGTCGTCAATCGAAATGTTCTTGCCCGCTTCGTTGCCGTCCTTCCAGGTCACGCCCCGGGTCGATTGCTCGAGCGCGGGGACGAAGACAGTGAAGTTGCCCGACTCGTCGACGACGAGAAAGGGTTTGTCGCGGACGACAGGCGTCCGATCGATGACGGTGATCGGAGTATCGGGCCAGTCATCGTCGGGAGTACCGACGGTGCCAACGAAAGTGCGGTTCCAGTTACCGCCGCGCCAGAGCCCTACCTCGGAATTCCGGGTGAACCACTGTTGTCCCGTCGTCAGCCCGGCCTGGCCGTCCACAATCGAGTTCGCCAGGAAGCCGCCACTGCCCCAGCTGCCGAGATCGAATTGCAGGTCGCCCTTGACGTGCATGCGTCGGTACGGCGCCGCCTGTGATACGGCCCAGTACACGGGTTCAGCCGCATCGACCGGATTGACGAGGAAATTCTCGGCCGCGCGCCAGAACATGATCGTGACGCGTTTGTTAGAAGAGCTCGAGATCGACTGTACCGCGCCGTTGATCGTTACGTCAGACGGAACCTGACCCAGTCCGGCCGCGTGCATGTAATAGTCGATGGTAACGTCGAGATCGTACTCGCCGGGCTTGAACAACAGTGCGTAACGGTTCTCGCTGAACTCGTCCTTTGCCTGTTGCCTGTGTAACGCGTCCAGCGTCCTCCGGATAGCGGCCGTATCCATGCTCGGATCGAACAGCAGAACGTTGTCACCGAATGGGGAATCGTAGGGTCGTGCGTCGACCATGGGCTCTTCTCCGGGATGGCCACAGGCTGCGACAACCAGGGCGGCTATGACGGCGGCGGCTGTGTATCTGGTCATTGGTGTCAGATCCGGGAGGATTCCACATCTACGACTCTGCTTCGGTTAACGACCGGCATCCTGTTTTCCTTGGCATCCTCTTGCCGCCCATACAGTCATTGTGAAGCACGCCCACCGGCACGGGGTTCGCCCACCTGAGAGCGCGCATGATCAACCTCTCGACGCTGCTCCTCCAGGGTAAGGCACTACTCGGTCCAGCGCTTGATCCAGGCGTTCACGGTGTCGTGCCACTGGATCGAGTTGGCTGGCTTCAAGACCCAGTGATTCTCGTCCGGGAAGTAAAGAAACTGGCTCTCGATGCCCTTGCGCTGTAGCGCTGTGAATGCGGCGATACCCTGCTCCAGAGGCACGCGGTGATCCAGCGCACCATGAATGACGAGCATCGGCCGCTGCCAGTTGTCGACGTGCCTGACCGGGTTGTGTCGCTCGTAGCCCTCGGGGTTGGCGAAAGCAGGCCCGCCCATCTCCCACTCCGTAAACCAGAGCTCCTCGGTGCTGTAACCCATGAACCGGTTGTCGAAGACGCCGTCATGATTGACGAGGCAGTCGAACGGCTCGTTCCAGTTACCCGCGATCCAGTTAATCATATAGCCGCCGTAGGAAGCGCCGAGCGCGCAGACCCTTTCGCCATCGATGAATTCGTAGTTCTCGAGCGCGTAGGCAAGACCCTTCTGCAGATCCTCAAGCGGCTTGCCGCCCCAGTCGCCGGAGATCGAGTCCGTGAAGTCCTGGCCGTAGCCGGTCGAGCCATGGAAATCGATCATGACCGAGACGAACCCCTGCCCGGCGTAGGTCTGCGGGTTCCATCGATAGTGGAAGCTGTCGCCGAAGCTGCCCTGCGGGCCGCCATGGATCAGGAACGCCAGCGGGTACTCTCGGTTTCTCTTGAATCCAGCTGGCTTGACTACGTAGCCGTAGACCGTCTCGTCATTCCAGCCTTTGAAGCTGAATTGCTCGTAGTCCCCCATATCGACGTCTCGCAGTCGTTCCGCATTGACCTCGGTCAGGCGCTCGGCAGTTCCGCCAGCGCCCGGCACGCGGTATAGATCGGCCGGCGACTTCAGCGAGTTAATCGCGACGATGAGGCCGTCGCCAGCAAGATCAAAGCCGCTAACGGACCCCACGTCCGTTAGCTGGGTGACCTTGTCGGTGGCGAGGTCAATCGCAAACAGTGGGCGCTGACCGATGTGCGTCGCCGTCGTGTAAATGCGGTCCCCGGCAGCGGATAGCTGAATGCCGTAGGCGGAGCGGTCCCAGTCCGGCGCGATCTCACGCAGATCGCCGCTGGCGAGGTCGAGCGCCTTGATAGCGAGACGGTCGGCCTCGAAGCCGGCGCGGCGCATCGCCCGGTAGTAAAGCGTCTTGCCGTCCCTGCTGAACACCGGCCCCGTGTCGACCGCCTTGTTGGCCCCGGTCAGGTTGCGCGGCCTGCCCGCGCCATCGGCTGACGCCAGGTAGATGTCGAAGTTCGTGGACCAGGCTTCCTCCCTTCCGGCGAGCCGAACGCTGTACGCGAGCTGCTCACCATCCGGGCTGAATGCGTAGTCGCCATTGTCGCCGAAGGGCTTTGACGGAATGTCGCCATCAACGCCTCTCGTAACCCAGACCGGATCACCGGCCTGGTGACCGCTGGCCAACGCGGCCGTGAAGAGCTGTGAGCGCCGGCCGTCTTTCCATGTATCCCAGTGACGGATGAATAGCTTGTCGTAGACGACGCCGCTCGTATCGGCGTCGGCGCGTTCGTCGAGGCGCTTGGTCGTGCACGCAAGGTCGTCACAGTCGATGAACACCTCCATCGAAACGGCCAGCCGATCCCCGGTCGGCGACAGCTTGAAGCTTGTCACGTCGAGCGGGAAGTCGGTGACCTGTGAAGCTTCGCCGCCCCGCATTCCGAGACGCCAGACCTGCATCGAGCCGGATCGCGCCGACAGGAAATAGATGGCATCGCCGGCGGGTGACCATGCCGGTGACGCCGAGCTCACTCCTTTTGCTGTCAGTCGCCTTGGCTCAGTCGACGTCGGGTCACCGAGTGTCAGGGCGAAAATCCCGGTCACGCCCTTGTTCTTTTCGAGATCGGCCTCGCGCATTGTGAACACGACAAGACCGCCGTCGGGAGAGACCTGCGGACCGGACACCCGGTCGAGAGAGACCAGGTCTCGAACATCGAAGCCTCGCGTATCGGCTAATGAAGAAACGGTGAACAGGAACAGGATTACGGTCAGAATGAGTCGCATGAACCATCTCCGGGAAAAAGCGATGACGAATGATATCCGATATCGCAGCAACAGAAAGCTGCACGCCGGCATCTGCATCGGAGCCACAGAAAGCGGCGAAAAAATCGCCGTTTCGCGGCGTAAGCTACGTATTGTCAGGCCACATGCCATGCGAGACGCTTAGCGCATGCGGACACGGGGAATCCCGGCATGAGTTTCTCGGTTCAGTTTCTTGGCGCCACCGAACAGGTCACCGGATCGCTGTACCTGGTCAGAACCGCCAACCACCAGGTGTTGCTTGAGTGCGGCATGGTCCAGGGTGGACGTGCCGCCGAAGAAGCCAACGCGGACCCATTCCCTTTCGACGTTGCGGACATCGACGCTGTCGTCATCAGCCATGCGCATATCGATCATTCCGGCCGGGTCCCGCTACTGGTCAGGCGAGGATACACGGGGCCGATCTACACGCAGCATGCCAGCAAGGCACTGCTGGAGATCATGCTGCCCGACTCCGGCTATATCAACGAGAAGGATGCACAGTGGGAGAACAAGCGTCGACGTAAGAACGGGAAACCGCTCGTCGAACCCCTGTACACGCGCGTCGACGCAGAGAACTCGCTGACGCAGATCGACAGCATCGCCTATAACGAGCCGACAGCGATCGTGCCGGGTCTCGAACTCACGCTTCACGACGCCGGTCACATACTCGGCTCGTCGATCGTCGAGCTGACCTGCACGGACGACGGCCGAAAACGCAGGTTGGTCTTCAGTGGTGACCTCGGCTATCGAGACGCACCGGTCATGGATTCGCCTGTGCAACTGGCGAAGGCCGATGCCGTCATGCTGGAGAGCACCTACGGCGATCGTTTGCACCGGGACTTCGAGCACACGATCGAGGAGCTGACCGAGCTCTTCACAACGGCTCGGGCCGGGAGCGGTAACGTCCTGATCCCGGCGTTTACCGTCGGGCGCACACAGGATCTACTCTACCTGATGCTCAAGCATGAGAAGGAATGGCGCATCGACAAGTGGAACGTGTTCATCGACAGCCCGATGGGTATCGCTGCGACCAACACTTACGCTCGCTACCGGCACCTGTACGACGTCGACCTGTTCGAGCCGGGCTCCAGCCGGCCGGCGCTGCCGAATGTGCACATGACGCGTACGACCGAAGAATCGATGAGCATCAATACGATCGAATCTGGCGCCATCATCATCGCCGGGAGCGGTATGTGCACGGGCGGCCGCATTCATCACCACCTGAAGAACAACATCTGGCGGCCGGAGTGCCACCTGATGATCGTCGGCTACCAGGCAATCGGAACGCTGGGCAGACGAATCGTGGACGGGGCCGACAAGATAAAGCTCTGGGGCAACCAATACCCGGTACGTTCGAAGGTCTGGACGGTGGGCGGCTTGTCGGCTCATGGTGACCAGGACGATCTGGTCGACTGGTATGCAGGCTTCGACGGTCGACCGCCCGTATACTTGGTTCACGGGGAGCAGGACGCGCAGGAGCCGCTGGCGAAAAGGCTGCAAACAGAACTCGGCGCCCCGGTAGACATTGCCAGGAGCGGTATGCGGGTCGAGATCGGCTAACGGAAGAAAACCAGCATGAAGATCTGGGTCGATGCAGATGCCTGCCCGGTGGTGGTCAAGGAAATCCTGTTCAAAGCGGCGGTGCGGACCGGTGTGCAATTGACGCTGGTCGCCAACCAGCCGCTTGGCAAGCCGTCGGCGTCGAACATCAACACGCTGCAGGTACCGCGGGGCTTCGACGTGGCAGACGACGAAATCGTAAAGCGTGTCGAAGCCGGCGACCTCGTCATCACCAGCGATATACCGCTGGCTGCCGAGGTCATCGACAAGGGTGCTCACGCCCTGAGCCCGCGCGGGGAGATGCTCGACACCGAGAATATCCGGGCTAGGCTCAACATGCGTGACTTCCTCGATACGATGCGTGCGAGTGGTGTCGACACCGGTGGTGGACCGGCCGCATTCAGCCAGCGCGACAAACAGAGCTTCGCCAACCAGCTGGACCGCTTCCTGACGAAGTACATTTGACCGGCTCAGAACCGGATGCCATCGTTGCTCCGGGCGTCGCGCAGCATCAACACTGGATATCGATATGAAAGCAGCACAGCTTGAGGTGAGGAAAGACAACCTGTCCGATACTGAGGTCGTCGAAACTGAGATTGACGGGATCGAGGACGGGCAGATTCTCTGCAAGGTCGACCGGTTCGCGCTGACGGCTAACAACATCACCTACGGCGTCGTCGGCGAAAAGATCGGTTACTGGCAGTTCTTTCCGGCAACGGAAGGTCGAGGCGTCATCCCCGTCTGGGGCTTCGCTGACGTGGTCGAATCGAAGCACCCCGACGTTGAGTCTGGCGAGCGCCTTTACGGCTACTTCCCTATGGCGACACACATCGTCCTGCAGCCCGACAAAGTCAGCGGCCAGCGACTCCTGGACGCCATGCCGCATCGCCGCAAGCTGCCGCCCGTCTACAACAGCTATGCCCGGACGGGTGGCGAGCAGTACTACGACCCGACGATGGATGACGAACGTATGCTGCTGTTCCCGCTGTACGCAACGTCGTTCTGCCTGTACGACTATTTCAATGACAACGACTACTTCGGCGCCAGTCAGGTCATCGTCCCGAGCGCGTCGTCGAAGACGGCCATCGGACTCGCCTACGCACTGAAGTCGGATCCGGACAGTCCGGCCAGTGTGGGCGTCACCTCTTCGGGCAACGAAAGTGCGGTTAGCCAACTGGGCCTCTACGACACTGTCTGTACTTATGACACGCTAACTGACATCGATAACAGCGTGCCGAGCGTCATCATCGACATGTCCGGCAACGGTACGGTGCTGTCGAACCTGCATGAACACCTGGGCGACAACATGCGATTCACGTCGAACGTCGGCCTCACGCACCTCGACGACAATGAGATGGGGCCGAGCTTTATCCGGGAACGCAGCGAGATGTTCTTCGCGCCCGGGCACATCCAGAAGCGTGCGGCCGACTGGGGTCCGGGCGTCTTCGAGGGCAAGGCCATGAAATTCTGGCACGACGCCGCAACAAAGAGTCGCAGCTGGCTGGCCTTCGATCAGTACTCCGGCATGGATGCACTGGAGGACGTTTACCAGCAGGTCCTCGCAGGTCGGGTCTCGCCTGATCGCGGCGTCATCGTGTCGATGGCCTGAGCTTTCCAGCCCAACTCACCTGCCGTGATGTCGGGCGATCTCTTCCTCGCTTAAGCGCAGGAACCGGGCGGCATTGTTGTAGAGGATGTCTCGTATCTGATCGTCGTCGAGAAACGGCGCCTCTTCGATGACGGCAAGGCCACGTTCGATGCTCTCCGGCCAGATCATCTGGTCTGAGCCAAACATCACACGGTTCCCGTAACCGGCATCGGTGATCCCTTTCAGGAATCGATAGAACGCCGGCCGCGGGATCGTGTGGACAATGATGCCAACCTCAACGTAGACCTGCGGATGCGCAAACATCACGGCCAGCAGGTCGTCGAGCATCGGGTAGCCTGCGTGCATGATGTAGATGCGTAGTCGCGGATGCCTGACGAGTACTTCTTCCAGGGTCAGCGGGCTGTGCATTCGTGCGCGATAGTTGGGTGAGTAGAGATAGATGACGCCGGGCGGTCCGGTACCGATGTGAATGCCGACGGGGATCTCCAGCTCCTCAGCCATGGCCCAATAGGCATCCATTCGTTCGTCATCGGGCTCGATACCCATGTACTGGTTGACGATCTCGGCGAAGACGTCCAGCTTTCCAGCCTCGTGTAGCTTTTTCAAAGTCTCGACCGGGTATTCGCGCGGCCCGCCGATCTGAAAGCCAATACCCTGGTAAAAGCGGCCCGGCGCGGCATCCCGCCAGGCCTTCACCCGACCTGGCGTCCCGCTCAGAACGCCATAGATATTCCTGCGTTCCATAATCTCGATGGTTCTCGACACGACTTCCTCGTCCGTCTCGGGCGACCAGATCGGGTCGTCGCAAGGCGGCTCCTTCGCCATGGCGACCCACTGGGTGCCGTACGGTTGTGCCGGATCCCATGCGGGCGACTTCATCGGTGTGCACATCGCGAGCGGCGGCGGTGGGCCCATATCCCTGGCGCCGAATGCATGCATATGCATGTCGATGATTGGCAGCCGGTCCTCAGCAGCCACGATGGAGGAAAGCAAAAGCAGGAAGCAGCCGACGCAGCGTTTCATGGTCTCTCCGGATCATCAGTGCCTGGCTTGTCATCCTACTCCAAAGTCAGCGACGAAGAGCATCTGGCAGGATACGTACGACAGCTTATGCCGACAGCCAGTCAATCGGCGCTAGAATGGGCCGTGCGGCGAGCGCGCTGACTCGTGCTGCTGGGGCGGTGCGGAACCGGGTAATGACCACGACAGCCAGGGGGATCAGGCGATGAACTATCGCAAGCGGATGGCCGAGGTACTCGAGAACGAGCAAAGCCTCGACGGACAGGGACGCGTCTTGAACCTGCTGCTGATCCTGCTGATCTCGCTGAACGTCGTCGCGATCTTCCTCGAGTCCGTGGACTCCATCTACCGGGAGTACCAACGGCTCTTCATGTTCTTCGAGCTGTTCTCAGTCGGAGTCTTCACCATCGAGTATTTTGCTCGCGTATGGAGCTCGATCGACCTCGACAGCGCGAAAGACAAGTCCCCGATCGTGGGTCGCATCAAGTACATGCTGACGCCCATCGCGCTCGTCGATCTGATCGCGATCCTGCCGTTCTACCTGAGCCTGTACATGTCGATCGACCTGCGTTTCCTGCGTGTCCTGCGTCTGCTCAGGCTCCTGAAGCTGGCTCGCTACTCGCCCGCGCTGGGCGCTCTGCTGGATGTCGTCCGGAAAGAGGCGGACGCGCTGATCGCGGCGATCATCGTGCTGTTGATGATGCTCGTGCTGGCGGCTGCCGGCATCTATCTGCTCGAGAACGAGTTACAGCCCGACACCTTCGGTAGCATGCCGGATTCGATGTGGTGGGCGATCGTCACGCTGACGACCGTCGGCTACGGCGACGTCGTACCGATCACCCCGCTCGGCAAGGTCTTCAGCGGCATGGTCGGGCTTATCGGTGTCGGCATGATTGCCTTGCCTGCTGCCATCCTGGCATCGGGCTTCGCCCAGAACATCCAGGCCCGCAAACAGAAATACAACCAGGTCATCCGGACCTTCCTGAAAGACGGCGTCATCGACGCAGAGGAGCGCCGGCAACTCGAGACGCTACGCCAGGAGTTGGGACTCGATACCCAGGAGTCGATGCAGGTCCTTCACTCCGTTATCCAGGACATCAGGCACACGAGGCCCAGCGGGCCGTCGGAGTGTCCGCACTGCGGCAAGAAACTGGACTAGCCTGATCGTTCGGGCGACCGGAATCGTGTCGTGGTCATTCGTAGCCGAGTAAGGCGCGGAGCCCGGGCACGGCGTAATCGACGAGCCGTCGCTGCATGTCGGGCAGCTCGTCGGGCACCTCGATGGCCGTACCGGTCACGAGGTTCTCCCGAGCCGTGCCGCTTTGCTCCCGGTCAGAGCCAACGCGCACACGCTCGCGCCAGTCTGCCGGTAACTCGTCGATGCCGCAGTTGCCCAGCAACTCGCCGAAGAAGGCCTCCGCCTCGCCCGTATCGACATGCTTCACGTGCTTCAGCAGGTCTTCGAAGTGAAGCAGCGTGACGCTCGTACCCAGCCACGAGACGGCGTTGTGCGTGTAGATCTCGGACAGCGTCGGGGCCTTCTGGTGAATGCCGAAGATCATCATGTTCAGCACTTCCTCGGCCGACACATTGCCCGTTTTCAGGTGCTCGAGAGAGCCCTGGAAGTTGTCGGACAGGAAGAAGCGCGCGCGCGCCAGCACCCAGTCGTACGGGTCCCTGACCAGCAGGATGTGCTTCGTGTGCTTGAGGACGATGGCTGCATCGTCGGAGAACAACAGGTGGCCCCAGCTCAAATGCGGCATCGCCGGCGAGAAAGCGGCCTGGTGCTGACGCAGAATCGGGTGCTGGACAAATGCTGCGTGATACTGCTGTTCGACGGGAACGAACATTCGCATGACGTTGCGGATCAGGTGAGTCCCCGATTTCGGCACGCTGTTCAGGAAGACCGGCGTCGTCAACGGGCGCTGCTCGAACTCCGCATTGCGCTCGTTCAGGTTGTCGGGCTTGGCCATGACCCTGGGCATAAGGTGCTACCCCTGAATGAAATGTGCCGGCTCTCGCCGGCACATTCGTTTGCTGCTGCTTTTTATCCGTCTACTCGAACAGGTACGTCGCGTTGACGAAGAACCGACGACCCAGCATGTCGTAGTTCGAGAACAGCACCGAGTTGCCGATCATCGTGTAGATGTCGGTGCTCACGCCCTGGCGAGTCAGCTGCGGCGGGTTCTCATCGAACGCGTTAGCCACACCGCCGAGCAGGGTTATGCCGTTGTCGAAGTCATACGACGCCGAGAAGGCATGGTAGAAGACGTTGTCGGTCGAGAACACGCCGCGATAATCCACACCGCGATAAGTCACTTCGACCTGCCCCTGGTTCTCGATGTACTGCTCCGTGCTGTCAGACGAACCTACCCAGTCCATGCCCCAGAAGAAACTCCACGGGCCCATGTCGTAGGTGACCTTGGTCTCGCCGACCCACTCCGGATCGCCGACCCGGCCGTTCAGGTCCTCAGACGTTTCCTGGAAGATGGCGCGAATGTCGTCTTCCTGCTTCGTCGTCTTGACGTCGACGGTCAGGTCGCCTGAGCCAATCTCGGTCTGGTAGCGCAGCGCGAAGTCGAAACCGCTGTTCTCCTGGTTCGCGATATTGATGAAACTGTCGCGAACGTTGTCGATACCGAAGTTGATGCTGGTGCGATCGAACAGGTCGCAGAGCGGCTCCGTGCCACCGAATGCGAAGCCGAACTCGGACTCGTAGCAGCCAGCGATGATCTGCGGGCCGCCCAGCTGATCGACTTCGTTGTCGATCTCGAACTTGAAGTAGTCGATCGACACACTGAGGTTGGCGAACGACGGCTGCCAGATGAGGCCGATCGTCGTCGAGTCAGCCGTCTCGGCCTCCAGGACGCCAGCGCCACCACCCGTCAGGACGGTCGGCGTGATCGTGCCACCCGAATAGTCCGGCGGTAGGTTGCGCGGATCGGCGGCGCAGTTGTCACGCACGATCTGCGACAGGTTGCCGTTCTGGAACTCTTCCTCGTAGCGAATACAGGGATCGGACCGCTGGCTGATCGTACCGGTCTGGTCGGCGATGAACAGCTCGAACAGCGCCGGCGATCGGAACGATGTGCCACGGTTCGCCCGCAGGCGGAACTCATCGGTGATCTGCCAGTTCAGGCCGACCTTCCACGTCGTGTCGTTGCCGTAGGAATCGACGTCAGTGTAACGAGCCGACGCATTCAGCGTCAGGTTCTCGACACCGGGCCGGTCCTCGATCAGAGGCGCGTCAAACTCAATAAAGTACGCCACCGTATGGTCATCGCCCTCGGTAACGCCGGCGAAGTCATCGATCCACGAGTTGCCGGACAGCGTGATGTCTCCCGGCGTGTCCTTGAGTTCGTCCTCGCGATACTGGAAGCCGGCGGCGATACTCAGCGGTCCGGCCGGGAGATCCCAGGCCTCGCCGGTCACAAAGCCGTCGACGGTCCACTGCGTGTACTCGGTCTCGCCGGTTTCAACGCCGTACAGGAAGCCACGCAGCTCCTGCGAGATGTTGCCAGCCAGCAGGTCCGGATCGAACCACGGAACGTCGATGCAGGGCACGCCGCGTACAGACGTGTTCGTTCCGACACAGGATCCGCTTAGCCAGTTCTGGTCACGAATCGAGTCATTGAAGATGCGATCGTTGGTGTAGGTGCCGTCGGAGTTGCTGTAGTTGAACCCGAGGTCCCATTCCCAGTTCTCGTTGTCGCCGAAGGCGCCACGCAGACCGGCGACGACGCGCGTGTAGTCGACCTCGACCGACTCGTCGTTGTGGTCACTGATCGCAGTCGGGCTGAACCACTGCTCGCCGAACCAGCCAGCAGCCGCCGCGAGCGAGTTACCGCCGCCCGGCGTACCAGTACCGAGCGAGCTGAAGTCAAAGTTGCCGCTGTAGACGTAACTCCAGTACTGGCGATAGCCGTCACTCTCGGTCTCACGTCGGTTGAACAGGAACTCGGTATAACCGGTCAGGGTGTCCGTAAACTCGAACTCACCTTCTGCATAGAACGTCAGCAGCTCCACGCGCGGGTTCAGGGACTCCTGGTTCTGGAACGGGTGATCGTCATTCGTAATGCCGTCCGTAAGCGCATCGTAAGCGACCGGGAAGAAGTTCGCCGGCGCCGTCAGCTGCCCCGGGTTGGTCGGTGGTGCGTAGCCCGGGATGAACTGCGCGAGTCCGTCGCCGTAGTCCGGCTGGGACAGCAGGGAGCCCGTGCCCGGAACGTTGGAATCGGCCGCGTAGTCGTAGATCCAGACGTGACCCCAGGTCAGGTCCTCACACCAGCGTTCACCGGTACGCGGATCGACGATATCGGCGCGCTCGCCCGTGTTGATATCGAAGATGAACTGGTTACCGCAGGTGAAGTAGTCGCGTTGGCCACGACGCAGGTGGTCACGCTCGCTGTAGTCGGCCGTGACGCGGAAGTTACCGCGATCGAATGTCTTGCCGTAGGACAGGCTCAGGCGGGACTCTTCGCCGCCGCTGTCTGAAGGTTGCGAGACAAAGCCGTCGATCGTGCCGCCGTCATCCTTGCGCGTGATGATGTTGACCACGCCCGCGACAGCGTCAGAACCGTAGATCGACGAAGCACCGTCCTTCAGGATCTCGACACGTTCGATCGTCGCCAGCGGCAACACGTTCAGGTCGAAGGCCGAGACACCACCCTGAACACCGGACGGGCCGGCACGGCGACCGTTCAGCAGTACCAGCGTACGGTTGGCACCGAGGCCGCGCAGCGAAATCGTGTTGGCGCCGAGACCGCCGTTCTGCGTGAACTGGAAGGACGTCGCGGCGGTGACCTGCGGCGAGCCCGAAGCCGTCGTGTTGCCCTGCAGCAGGTCGCCGACGTTGGCGATGCCCTGCACGGACGCCTCGCGGATATCGACGATATCCATCGGCTGCGACGTCGTGAATGCGTCTTTCTTGATGCGGGAACCGGTTACGACTACCTCTTCGAGTTCGTCTTCAGGTGTGGCGAAGCGTTCCTGCTCCTCCTCTTCCTGGGCGAAAACCACGAAAGGTGTCATCGAACCGACTGCGAAAATGGAGCCAATGGCGCTCGCGAGCGGGGTCTTCTTCATGCGTACTGTCCTCCCCTGTAAAAGACAGATTTGCGGAATGTAGCGCTCCGGTCCGCCTTGCGGTTGTCCCTTGCAACCGGGTGGCTGTTGTATTTAGAGCGCAGGCTGTATTCTTGAAAAGTAGACCACGGCTAACATGCAAAAGGCAAATTCGATTTCGTTGTAAAATAACAACACGAAATTGGACCCATTTATGACTCCACGAAGACTCGTAATCGTAGGCGGCGGATCAGCCGGCTGGATGGCCGCGGCCTATATCAATGCGGCGCTGAACCGAAACGGCCGCCACGTCGTCGATATCAGCCTCGTCGAATCGCCGGACGTCCCGAGAATCGGCGTCGGCGAGGCCACGATCCCGAGCATCAATCACATCCTGGCCGTCATCGGCATCGACGAGCTGGATTTCCTCAAACGAGTCGAGGGCTCGTTCAAACAGGCTATTCGCTACGACAACTGGCTGGATAACCGCGGCGAGACCTACTACCACCCGTTCAATCGCTACCACGAGTCGCCGATCGACCGTACCGGTGAGCGCTGGTTAAAGAGCAGTCGATCGCTTCCGTTTGCCGAGACGGTGTCCGCGCAGCCGGGACTCTGCGAGCAAAATCTCGCGCCGCGCATGCTCGGGCAGTGGAATTTCGGCCCGCCGCTGACCTACGCCTACCACATGAACGCACTGCACTTTGCGGACTACCTCTGCGAGATCGCGACGGCGCGCGGCGTGCAGCACCACCTCGATAACGTTGTCGACGTCGAACAGAACGACGACGGGTCGATCGCAGCGGTCAATACACAGGGTGGCCTGCGGCTGGAAGGCGACCTGTTCATCGACTGCACGGGCTTTGCCGCTCACCTTATGGAAAAGAAGCTCGGCGTCGAGTGGGTCGACTGCTCGCAGTGGCTGCTCTGCGATCGCGCCGTGACGCTGGCCGTGCCGCACGACATGCATTACCCGGGCCACATTCGCCCATATACGACCGCCTCCGCGCTGTCGAACGGCTGGGTCTGGCAGATTCCGCTGCAGAACAGGCGTTCGCTGGGCTACGTACATTCGAGCGCGTTCATCTCGAAAGAGGACGCCGAGCGCGAGATCCGTGCGTTCGAAGGCCCGCATGCCGACGGCCTCGACACGCGCTTCATCAACTTCAAGGTCGGACACCGCGCGAAGGCCTGGGTCAAGAACTGCATTGCCATCGGCCTCGCCGGCAACTTCATCGAACCGCTCGAATCGACGGGGCTCTACCTGGCGGACCTGGCCTCCGTCATGCTGACCGAGCACTTCCCGTACGGCGACGACATGGACGCTTTAGCCTTCCGCTTCAACCGGATCATGGCGAACCGCTTCTACGAGATTCTCGATTTCATCAACATGCACTACTGTCTGACGCGCCGGACGGACACCGAGTTCTGGCGGGAGGTGCAAAAGCCTGAGCGAATCAACGACCGGCTGCAGGCCAAGCTCGACTTCTGGCGCATCAAGCCCCCGTCCGCCTCCGACTTCGAGGACCAGTACCTGCCGGGACAGCCGGATACGCCGCTGCCCGATGGCGGCACGCAGGGCGATCACCGGCCGCCGGTCGATACCGCCGACCTGTTCGGCATCGACAGCTACGAGGCCATCCTGTACGGCATGGATTTCCTGCGCGAGGAATGCGACCAATGGTATGGCGAACGGCGCCCGCCGACCCAGGTCGCGCGCATCGTCGCCGAGCGCCTCGCTCTTGCACCGTCACGACTGCCACCGCACGACGTCTGGCTGCAGAAAGTGGTCGGCATGCGCCAGTACGGCGGAAGCGGTAAAGGATGACAAACGTGACGCGTGTTCTCGTGGTCGGCGGCGGCTCGGCGGGCTGGATGGCCGCCGCTTATCTCACTGCAGCGTTGAATCGCGACGAGAAGACGGCGGACATCGCGCTGATCGAATCGCCCGACGTGCCGCGCATCGGCGTCGGCGAGGCGACGATACCGAACATCAATCACATCCTGCGGGTCATCGGCATCGATGAAGAAGACTTCATGCGGCGCGTGGACGGCACGTTCAAGCAGTCGATTCGCTACGTGAACTGGCTGGAAGGCCGCGGCGACTTCTATCACCACCCGTTTAGCCGTTACCGGCCCAGCCCGATCGACACTACCGGTCGCGACTGGCTGATGAGCGATCGATCGATACCGTTTACCGAGACCGTCACGGCCCAGACTGCGTTCTGCGAACTGGGCCTTTCGCCGAAGATGGTCGGACAATGGGACTTCGGCACGCCGCTCAGCTATGCCTTCCACATGAACGCGCTGAAGTTCGCCGACTACCTGTGCGAAGTATCGACGGCCCGCGGCGTGACGCACCACCTCGATCATGTCGTTGACGTACACACGCACGAGGACGGCGCTATCGACGCCGTCTCGACGAAGAGTGGCCAGCGCCTCGAAGCCGATCTCTTCATCGACTGCACCGGCTTTGCGGCGCTGCTGATGGAAAAGACGCTGGGCGTCGACTGGGTCGACTGCTCGCAGTGGTTACTGTGCGACCGCGCCATCACGATGGCCGTGCCTTACGAACATCACTACCGCGGCTACGTCCGCCCGTTTACGACGGCCACGGCTCTGTCGAACGGCTGGGTCTGGGAGATCCCGCTGCAGGACAAGCGCTCACTGGGCTACGTGCATTCGAGTTCGCTGCTCGAAAAGGAAGACGCCGAGCGCGAGATTCGGCGCTTCGAAGGTGCCCATGCGGAATCGCTCGATACGCGCTTCATCTACTTCAAAGTAGGCTACCGCGAGAAGGCCTGGGTCAAAAACTGCATCGCGATCGGCCTCGCCGGCAATTTCATCGAACCGCTGGAGTCGACGGGCCTGTACCTGTCCGACCTCGCGACGGTGATCCTCACCGAACACTTCCCGCACCATGGCGACATGGAAGCGCTGGCCTTCCGCTTCAACCGCGTCATGGTCAATCGCTTCTACGAGATCCTCGACTTCATCAACATGCACTACTGCCTGACACGCCGCACCGACACCGAGTTCTGGCGCGAAGTGCAAAAGTCAGAACGCATCAACGATCGCCTGCAGGCAAAGCTGGATTTCTGGCGCGTCAAGCCGCCCTCGCCGTCCGACTTCGAGGACCAGTTCGTGCCCGGGCAACCGAACCGGCCGCTGGAAAGCCGACTGTCCGGCGATCACCGTGCGCCGATCGACACCGCCGGGCTGTGGGGCTACGAGTCCTACGAGGCGATCCTGTACGGCATGGACTTCCTGCGCGAGGAGTGCGACGCGTGGTTCGGCACCGACCGGCCGAAGACGCGAGTGCTGCCGCGGGTGATCCAGAAGCTACAGATGGCGCCGCAAAAGCTGGTTCGCCACGAGGAGTGGCTGCACCAGGTGCTCGGCATGCCGCGCTACACGGTAGCCGCCGGTGCGAGGCGCCACTAGGTCATGCAGACGACGCGCGTATTGATCGTCGGTGGCGGCTCGGCGGGCTGGATGGCCGCCGCCTACCTCGATGCCGCGCTGAATCACTCGGGCGAACGCAATGTCGACATCGCGCTCGTGGAATCGCCGGACGTGCCGCGCATCGGCGTTGGCGAGGCGACGATCCCGAGCATCAATCACATCCTCGCGGCGATCGGCATCGACGAAAAGGACTTCATGCGCCGCACCGAGGCGACGTTCAAACAGGCCATCAAGTTCACGAACTGGGTGCACCCGCAGGACGACGGCTATTACCACGCCTTCGGTCGCTTCACGCCAACGCCGCTGGACGACGCCGGCGCGCACTGGCTGCGCAGCGATCGGTCAATCCCGTTCATGGAGACGATCTCCGCCCAGCCACGGTTGTGCGAGTGGAACCTGTCACCGCAGATGTTGGGAAGATGGGACTTCGGCGCGAAGCTGACCTATGCATTTCATATGAACGCGTTGAAGTTCGCCGACTACCTGTCGGAGGTCGCCGTTTCTCGCGGCGTTCGACACGTGCTCGCGAATGTAGCCGGGGTTGAGCTGGCAGAAAACGGCGACATAGCAAACGTGCAGACCGACACCGGTGAGACGCTGGTGGCCGAGCTTTACATCGACTGCACCGGTTTCGCCGCGCTGCTGATGGAACAGACGCTCGGCGTTAAGTGGGTCGACTTCTCGGAGTGGCTGCTGTGCGATCGCGCGCTCGTCATGCCGGTACCCTACGAGACCCACTACCCGGGCTTCGTGCGCCCATACACCTTGTCGACGGCGCTATCGTCGGGATGGGTGTGGGATATCCCGCTGCACAGTCGTCGCGGCGTCGGCTACGTGCACTCGTCTGCGTTCATCAGCGAAGACGAGGCCGAGCAGGAGATCAAGGCCTACGAGGGCGCACACGCTGATGACCTCGACACACGCATGGTTCACTTCAAGGTCGGCATGCGCGAGAAAGCCTGGTTCAGGAACTGCATCGCGGTCGGGCTATCCGGAGGCTTTTTGGAACCATTGGAATCGACCGGTCTCTACCTGTCGGACCTCGCGACCGTATTGCTGACCGAACTGTTCCCGCATCGCGGACACATGGAGCAACTCGCCCTTCGCTACAACCGCATCATGTCCAACCGCTTCTATGAAGTGCTCGACTTCATCAACATGCACTACTGCCTGACGCAGCGCCGGGACACGCCGTTCTGGCGCGAGGTATCACGGCCCGAACGAATCAACGATCGCCTGAAGGCCAAGCTCGAATTCTGGCGGAGCAAACCGGTCGCGCATGCGGATTTCGAAGACCAGCTGATGCCGGGGCAGGCATTCACGGCGACCGGCATCGGCAAGATGGACACGCGATCCCCAATCGACACAGGCAAGTTGTTCACGCGTTCCAGCTACGAGGCCGTCATGTACGGCATGGACTTCCTGCGCGACGAATGCCGTGAATGGTACGGCGACGACCTGCCTCAGACCGGCGTGCACCGGCGCATCGCCGAGCGGCTGAACCAGGCGCCGTCGAAGCTGCCGCCGCACGACCTGTGGCTGCAACGGATGGTCGGCATGCCCGCGTATTCGGCGGCCTGAGCAGGACGACATGGACGGCAAGCGCATTCAGAGCATCGTCATCGTCGGCGGCGGCACCGCCGGCTGGATGACCGCGGCGGCGCTGTCGCGCGTGCTCGATGCGAGGACCTGCCGTATCCGGCTCGTCGAGTCGGAACAGATCGGGACGGTCGGCGTCGGTGAGGCCACGATACCGGCGATCCACGACTTCAACCGTCGCATCGGCATCGACGAGAAAGACTGCATGCGCGAGACCAGCGCGACATTCAAGCTCGGCATCGAGTTCGTTGACTGGCGGCGTACAGGCGATGCTTACATGCACCCCTTCGGCACTTACGGACAGAACATCAACGGTGTCGGTTTCCATCACTACTGGCTGAAGGAGCGGGCGACGGGCAACCCGGTCGAGTTCGCGGATTTCTGCCTGGCGAAAGTGGCAGCCAAGAGCGGCAAGTTCGCCTATCCGAGCGAGGACTCGCGCTCGATCTACTCGAACTACTCCTATGCGTTCCATTTCGACGCATCGCTGTACGCACAGTTCCTGCGCGGCTTCGCCGAGGGACTGGGCGTCGAGCGCATTGAAGGCAAGGTCGTTGACGTCTCATTGAAGCCCGAGAATGGCCACATCGAAAAAGTCTCGCTCGAAGACGGTCGCGACATCGACGGC
>JAAUYH010056304.1_pt1 | contig 42731 bp, 36 predicted proteins | sample 7278061 | NCBI WGS metagenome assembly JAAUYH01 (sample SAMN14350203, study PRJNA611818) | marine sediment metagenome | isolation source: surface marine sediment (0.6m) | place: French Polynesia: Moorea | collected 2018-08
AAACTATTGTAGCACAGAAAAAGAAGTGCTGTGTGTTTTATTTATTGGTCGGGATTCATCCTGCGGACTTCGTTCCTTGTCCGAGGCTTTCTCCCGACATTTGGGGTAAAGTTGGTTCGGTGGTCTTAAATCTTTTAATCTGATGATTACCTAATGTTTACCTTGATCTTTTAGACTAATTCGTAAAGTATTGTCGTTTAACAGTGAGAAAACTAAATTAAGATGCTACTAGCCCATAACCCAATACACCCTCTGTCCCTTGAAGATACGGAGGGAGGGCGACTGCACTTTTATGAACGAAGCGAAACAATTCCCTTAGTAACAGAGGGAATTTGGCAAGTTTATCGTGGTATTGCTCAATTAAGTCAACTATCTCCCCAAGGAGAAGAAATTTTATTAGGTTGGGCCCAACCTGGAACTTTTTTTGGTTCTTGCTTAACTTATATAAACTCTTATCAAGTTAAAGGGTTATCGGATCTTTATTTAAAGTGGCATTCTTTAGACGATGTGACTAACTCTACTGAGTTGAGTCAAATGGCTTTTCAACAATTAGCCCGTCGAATGCGTCAAACAGAGGCATTATTAGCTATCGCCGGATTAAAACGAGTGGAAGATCGTCTCCAACAATTATTATGTTTACTACAACAAGAATTAGGGGAAACCACCGAAGCAGGAACCCGCATTAAAGTCCGTTTAACTCATCAAAATTTAGCCGGGACTATCGGAACCACTCGGGTAACAGTAACTCGTTTATTAGGAGAATTTCAACGTCAAGGATGGTTGAGTTTTGACAGCGATCGCCATATTATTATTACTGCTGCTAAATGTGAGCCTTATGTTAAATCTAATCTGATGTTTAACTAATTCTGTTGTTGAGATAGATTCTTTTCCGTAACATTTGTTATAGGTAAAATAATTTTTAGTTCCGTGTACTCGTTTTCTTGACTATCTATCAATAGTTGTCCTTGATGTCCTTGGACAATGATATCATAGCTAATGGATAATCCTAAACCCGTTCCCTGTCCAGTGGGTTTAGTGGTAAAAAAGGGATTAAAAACTTTATCAATAATGGCTTGAGGAATGCCTTTTCCGTTGTCCTGAATTATGATTTCTATTTCTTCATTTTTAGCTGTTGTTGTTATTATTAACGTCGGTGTAAAATTGTCCTTAACTAATTTACTTTTTTCATGCACCGCATAGCAAGCATTGTTAATCGCATTCAGAAAAACTCGACTGATATCTTGGGGAACAATGTTAATCTCTGGGAGATTATTATCATAGTAAGTGTCGATTTTTATTTTAAAAGATGGCTCTTTAACCCGCATTCCGTGATAGGCTAAATTAACGGACTCAGCTAATAAATTATTGAGGTCGGTGAGTTGTCGTTGTCCTGGTTTTCCTTTAGAGTGCATTAACATTCCATGAACAATTTTATCGGCCCGTTGTCCGTGTTCATGAATCTTCTGAGAATTTTGTTTAATATCGTCTAAAATTTCTTCAATATAATCGGTTGTTTCTTGATCTAATTTATCTTTTTGAGTATCTATTTCTTCCTGTAATTCTTCTGTTAATTCGACACAAATCTCTGCAAAGTTATTGACAAAGTTGAGAGGATTTTTGATTTCGTGGGCAATTCCAGCCGTTAATGCTCCAAGAGAAGCTAATTTTTCTTGGGCAATAATTTGATTTTGAGTTGCTTTTAGTTTAGCTAAAGTTACATTGAGTTGCTGATTTTTATCCTGGAGTTCTTGGGTTCTTGATTGGACTTTCTTTTCTAGGGTTTTACTATAATCTTCTAGTTGTTCATAAAGTCGAGAATTTTCAATAGAAATAGCAGCAGAACTCGACAAAATTTTGACAATTTCTATTCTTTTTGGGGTAAAAGCATCCGTGGTTAAGTTATTTTCTAAGTAGATAATTCCGTTAAGTTTTCCTTGATTAATAATTGGGGTACAAAGAATTGATTTAGGTTGATTTTTAATAATATAAGATGTTTGTGTAAATTTACCTTCTTGAGTTGCATGATTTAAAACAATACTTTCTTGGGTATGGGCAACATAATTAATAATAGGAATTGATAGTTTAATATCATCGTTATTTTCTTGAGAGTAGTTTAGGGGAATTGATTGTAATGTAGTGAGGTGTTTCTTCTCAACATTACCTTCTGCTTCAATAAACCAATTATTGTTATTCTCTAATAATAAAAATCCTTTTTGTGCGCCCGCATTTTCAATAATCGTTTTCATCAGTTTTTCTAATAATTTTTTGAGAATGATTTCTCCAGAAATTACTTGAGATGCTTTTAAAATGCTCTTAAAATCTAATTCTTTTGATAAAGTTTTTCCTGTAGTTTTTGCTTGTAATGTTTTGGGCAAATAATCATCTTTTGTCAATAATTGGGGATAGCGTTCTTCTAACTGGTTTACTTTGGCTGTCGCTCCCCAAATTTTATAATAGTAGTGAGCGTCTTGTAAATAATAATAAGCAATATGGGTATGTTTTTTATTGACATAAAATTTAGCAGCTAATTCGTAAGCAATTGCTTTTTCATGAATATAATTGTTTTTTTCAAAGTATATTATAGCTTGATCGTAAGACTCTCTAGCATTTTTATCATCACCTAATATACGATATAATTCTGCTTCAATTAAATAAAACTTACCTAAATAATGGTCAGGATTATGGGTTGCTAAAAGTTTCATTTTTATTTGATGATTGGTTACTTTATTAATAATATTGAGTTGTTCGGTTTTCGATTTTTGATCATAAATGCCTAAATGGGTTAAACAAGAGTAAAAAAGAAATTTTGGTGATCCTGCAGTCAACATCTCTCCTATATATTTCTCTCCTTCTTGAGCATATTCTAAGGCTTTTTCCAACTCACCTAGTAGGTAACAAATGGTTGTTTTATGAGTATAAATATGAAATAAAGCTAGATTATAGTGACTTTTATTATACAATGGAAGCATCTGATCTTCATCAAATGCTTCACCCACTAAACGACAAGGAAATTCACACTCATTCTGTAAATTAAGTACCAGTTGATAATTCATTGCCAAAAAATAGAGACTATTCTTACTCTGCATTTTTTTGGCAGCTTGGATATATTTTTTCAATTCATTTTTAACGTCATTTAATGCTTTTCCTGTAGCAAACAGGTAATTACAATAGAGTTGAGCATTCCACATTGCATATTCAATATTGCCCGTTTCTAATCCTTTTTCATAGCCTAGACGTAAAGGATTTAAAAGTTCTTTTATCGGTTCCTTCCAATGTCTAATGGATAAAATAACAATAAAAGAAGTTTGTGCTTCTAATCTTTTAGCTTGAAGTTTTGATAATAAGGATAACGCGAGTTTTCCAAATTCATAACCTTCATCAAAATTTTCAGTAATTTGGCATAAAAGTTCACCATAAAAAGCATAAGTAACACAAGCTTCAGGCGAATTACCATAGGTTAAACATAACTTAATTTGTTGGGTAACAATTATAATAAAAAGTCGAGGACTAGCCAAAAATGCGGCCATACTCATAGTAATTAAAATTCGCAAAGAAGCGATGGCTTTATTATCAGTTATTAGGGGTAAGTTAACTAAGTCCTTAATAACGGTATTTTGTAGTAATTTATTAGTTTCCTCTAAAGCGTTTTCAATTTCTGAAACGGTAGGATTTTTAGGAATAATAATGCCTAATAAAGCTAAAGTCGATAAAGATAAATTGATGGCTTCTAGTAAATTATTCTGAGATGTATAGGCTTTAATTTTTATTTCGTATGCTTTAACTGTATCTAGAAGAAATTTACTGTATTCTATTATCGTTTTGATCAAGACTTCCATGACTTCAAAGTTACCTGTTAAGGAAGCTGACTCTGCTGCTTCTAAATGAAGTTCTAAAGAAAATTGATATTGAGTTTCCCAAACTTTATTTTTGTCTAAAAACCTAATAGCAAATTGTAAGTAATTTAAAGATACTTCATAAGCTGCGGATGCTTTTGCTTTTTTGCCAGCAATTAAATTTAACCTAGAAAGTTGTTCATATTCTAGGGGATCTTTGATCAGCTTAGAAGCAATGTTAATTTGGTTGACGATATCAAATATTTTTTCTTCTTGTTTCCTTTTAGGTATGTTATTTAATAAAAATTTTCCTATCCCTAAGTGTATTTCTTCTTGTTTTTGCCGAGATAGTAAGGAATAAGCTGCCTGTTGTACGCGATCATGAGCAAATTGATAGGTGATTTTTAATGAGTTGGGGATTTCTTGATCCCTTTGGTAATTATGAATAAGTTTGTATTGATTATTGAGGGGTAAAATGAAGCCTTTTTCTAAAGCTTTTACAAGGTTATTAGCTGTTTGAATTTTTGAGTTATGACTAACCATTGCTAAGGTGGTTAAGTCAAATTTGCTACCAATACAGGCTGCTATTTTTAAAGTTTCCTGTATTTCTTTTGGGGTAGTTTTAATATTAGTAGCCATTAAATCAACAACATTTTCAGTGATTTGTAAAGCTTTAATTCTATCTTCGTTATAGTCCCATTGTTTTTTTAGATTATCAAACGCTAGAATTTTATTCTCATACAGGGAATATAAAAATTCTCTTATAAAAAAGGGATTACCATTGGTTTTTGTTTTTAGTAATTTGGCTAATTTGTTACAATTTTTTTCTTCTAGATTAATGGTTTCTCTGATTAATACTTGAATATGAGAAATATCCAAATTATCAAGTAAAATTTCTTCAATAATTACCCCTTGATTATGGATATCATTTAACATTAATTTTAAAGGGTGTGCTAAATCAACCTCATTATCTCTGTAGGCACCAATAATTAATAAAGATTGGTCATCTAATGTCGTAATTAATGACTGTATCAATTGTAATGAAGCCGTATCAGACCATTGTAAATCATCTAAAAATATCACTAAAGGATGTTGTCCTTTAGTAAATACTTTTAAGAAGTTTTGAAACACTAAATTAAAACGATTTTGTGCTTCTTTCGGTTCTAAAGAAACCACATCAGGTTGAAGACCAATAATTTGTTCGACCTCAGGAATAACATCAATAATAACCTGTCCATTAACCCCTAAAGCTGTTAATAATCTTTTGCGCCATCGATTAATATTTTGATCAGATTCTGTTAATAATTGATTGACCAATTCTTGACAAGATTGTATGATAGCTGCATAAGGGACATTTCGCTGAAATTGCTCAAATTTTCCAGAAATAAAATACCCTTTTTTTTGAGTAACACAGGGATAAATTTCACGAATTAAAACCGATTTACCAATTCCAGCATATCCAGACACCAACACCATAGCATTGTGTCCTTTTGTTACGGTTGCAAAAGTATTAATTAAAGTCTCTATTTCTTTTTCTCTACCATAGAGTTTTTGCGGAATCTGAAACTTATCAGAAACATCATATCTTCCTAAAGAGAAGCTTTTTATTTTATTTTTTTCTCTTAATTTGTCTAAGCATTGTTCTAAGTCTGTTTTGATTCCTGTGGCACTTTGATATCGTTCTTCAGGAGTCTTTGCTAACAGTTTCATAACAATATCTGAAATTATAGGAGGAATAGTAGCATCAATATCGTGGGGATAAATTGCTTGTTTGGCAATATGGAAATGGACTAACTCTAAAGGATCTTCCGTAATAAACGGCAGTTGTTTAGTTAACATTTCATAGAAGGTTACTCCCAAGGAATAAAAGTCGGTATGGTAATCAATTTTTCGGTTCATTCTCCCTGTTTGTTCAGGAGACATATAAGCTAAGGTTCCCTCAATTAAATTCGGATTAAATTCTTGGGTGTTTTCTAAAGCGAGTTGAGTGGAAATCCCAAAATCTATAAGTTTGATCTCTTGGCTTATAGGATGAATAATAATATTAGTTGGGTTAATATCTTTATGGATTATATTAGAATTATGAACAGTTTCTAACCCTTCAACAATTTTGATAGCAAAATTTAAAAATGACTCAATATCTAAGCTGCATTTTTTTAATAAAGCATCTAAAGATATTCCCCCAAAATCTTCTAAAATAATGACTAAAGTATTTTGATATTTATCAATTCCATAGGTTTTAATGATCCTAGAAGAATTTAACTGACTTAATATTTTATGTTCCTGTTTAAACTGGGATAAGGTTACGGGATCTGGATAATTTTCTTGAAGAATTTTTAAAATAACAGGTTGTTGATCATCTTCTTTAATACCACGATAAATCAAAGAATGAAAACTCTCATAGATTTTTTCTCTAACTTGACAATTATTGATCATCATATTCATAGTTAATTACTGGATAATACTGAGAAATAAATTATGATTTAACGAAAGCTAAATCTAGGAATGATTAATTTTCTTTGAGAAGGGTTAAAAAGTCGGTTTCATTTAGTTGATGTACCCCTAATTTTTCAGCTTCTTTTAACTTAGATCCTGGACTTTCTCCTACTAATAAATAATCAGTTTTTTTACTAATAGAACTCGTTACTTTTCCCCCTGCTTCTGTAATTAAAGCCTTAGCTTCATTACGCTTCAAGGTAGGTAAGGTTCCAGTCATCACAAAGGTTTTACCCGAAAAGGGAGTTGGGGAAACCTCAATAGTGGTCATGTCAGGTGGAGTTGCTTCTAATTGTAACCCAACTTTTTTTAATTGTTGGATTAAATCATCGTTTTTTTCAATGCTAAACCAATCAATAATGGATTGGGCAATTTCTTCTCCTACGCCATAAACTGAACTTAAAGAAGCATAAGAAGCCTGGGACAATTGGTCAATACTAGGGAAGTTTTCTGCTAATAAACTAGCAGTAACACTGCCTACATAACGAATTCCTAAACCATATAAAACCCGTGAGTAAGGCTGTTGTTTACTGCTATCAATAGCTTTAATTAACTTATGAGCTGATTTGCTGCCCATCCGTTCTAAATACGCAATTTTTTCGGGGGTTAAATGATATAAATCAGCAATAGAATTTACTAACCCATTATTAATCAGTAAGATAACAATTTTCTCTCCTAACCCTCGAATATCTAACGCATCCCGTGAGGACCAATGCACTAAACTCCCCCGTAAAATCGCCCGACAAGACAGATTCATACACCGAGTTACGGCTTCGGTTGGGGGACGTTTGAGGGGAGAACGACATTCGGGACAACGATCAGGCATTTGGTAGGGTTGGCTATGGGGAGGGCGTAACTCCGTTAACACACGGACGACTTCGGGGATGATCTCTCCTGCTTTGCGAATAACCACTGTGTCCCCCACACGGATATCCAGTTGGGCAATGCGATCGCTGTTGTGAAGGGTGGCTTTCTGTACCGTTGTTCCGGCTACATGAACCGGTTCCATGACGGCCATTGGGGTAACAGCCCCGGTTCTTCCCACGTTGACGATGATATCTTTGACGAGGGTGACCGCTTCTTCTGCGGGATATTTTAGTGCGATCGCCCAACGGGGAAATTTTTGGGTAAATCCTAGGGCTTTTTGTCGAGAATAATCATTAATTTTGACCACCACCCCATCGGTCATGTAAGGTAAGTCTTTTCTCCCAGTTTCCCACTGCTGAAAATAGGTTGCAACTTCTTCGAGAGATCGACATAATTTGCGGTGAGGATTCACTAAAAAGCCACTACTTTGTAAATAGTTTAATGACTCCCATTGACTATTAATTTCTGTGTCTTCAAGATGTAAAGTATAGGCAAAAAATTGTAACCGTCTTTGGTCAACAATTTTGGGATCTAACTGTCGTAATGTTCCGGCTGCTGCGTTACGGGGATTTGCGAATAACGCTTCTTGTTTTTGTTCTCTTTCTTGATTAATACGGTCAAATTCATCTAGGGGTAAAAAAGCTTCCCCTCGCACTTCTATAATAGGGGGAGGATTATTTAAAGTTAATTTTAAAGGAATAGAACGAATGGTGCGAACGTTTTGGGTAATATCTTCCCCTGTGGTTCCGTCTCCTCGGGTCACACCTCTGATTAATAGACCATTTTCGTAGGTTAAGGCTAACGCAGACCCATCAATTTTTAACTCACATACATATTCAATCGATTTAATTTCTTCTGTTTCACTATATCGTTGCCATTTTTTCTCCCAAGCCATTAATTCATCTAAATTAAAGGCATTTTCTAAACTATAAAGAGGAATATTATGAGCAACCGAAAGAAATTGAGACGCAGGTTGCTCTCCCACTCTTTGGGTAGGACTATCAGGGGTAATTAACTGAGGATATTTTTTTTCTAATTTTTCTAGTTCCCGATATAGTTGATCATAAACAGCATCTTCCATAATCGGATCATCGAGAACATAATAAGCATAATTCGCTTTTTCTACTTGTTGTCGTAGTTGTTGTATACGTTGCTCAATTTCTTGGATAATTTTCATATGTGTGTAAACTACGTGGAAAAAAAACAATCGATAGGTACACTTATCCTATCGATTGCTCTTTATTGGTTTTTATGGTAACTAATTTTCTGTCAACTCTTCAACTAATCTTTTGAATAGCATTCTTGCTCCATGACTAGCTGTCTTCATGGTTAACAATCGGTTTCGAGATAAATATCTCTTTGTATGAGAATATTGCTACTTTAATAAAAATTCCCCCCAACCTGACAAAAGTTGAGGGGAATAAGGATAACAAGACATTAACTTTAATAAGCGTCTTGTAACTCATAAAAATCGGGGGAAACATAATCTTTTCGCAGGGGCCAACCGACCCAATCTTCCGGCATCAAAATGCGTTTAAGATCGGGATGACCATCGTAGATAATGCCATACATATCATAACTTTCCCGTTCTTGCCAATCGGCTGCTTTCCAGATCCAATAAACGGAAGGAACGTGGGGGTTATCTCTGGGTAAAAAGACCTTGAGACGAACTTCTTCAGGTTTGTCGCAGTTATCGCTGACTTTCACCAAATGATAGAAGCTAACCAACTCTTTCCCTGGTCCGAGATCATAAGCACCCTGACATTGTAAATAATTGAACCCGTAGGCGTACAATGCAGTGGAAAGAGGGATCAAAAAGTCAGGGGAAACCTTAATTAATTCGATCCCTAAATGATCCGGTTCGAGGAGATCGTGATCAAAGCCATTTTCCGTTAACCAACTGGACACTGGACCTGCTTCTACGATCGCCGTTTCTTCAGTTTCTGGGGCATTTTCTGGAGTATTTTCGTCAACCATCTTATGCTTCCTCCTTCTGTTTCTGGGATAGTAAAGCGGGGGGAACTTCCATCCCGATCGCCTCGGTCAATTCCTTGGGAGGAGCTTGACGGGTAGGAGTAGCCAAATATTTCCCGGTCAAAATGGGAGACACCGCTTTCATATTATGAGGGGTACTATAGTAACGGTGGGTTTGTTCCATGACGGTAGCCCGTTCCTGAATCGTCTCATTAGACACTTTCTTCCGCAGTTTGATAATCGCGTCAAAAATGGCTTCGGGACGGGGAGGACAACCAGGAATATAAACATCCACCGGAATGAGTTTATCCACACCTCTAACGGCGGTTGTAGAGTCGCTGCTAAACATTCCCCCGGTAATGGTACAAGCACCCATTGCAATGACATATTTAGGATCGGGCATTTCTTCATAAAGACGCACTAAAGCAGGGGCCATCTTCATGGTAATCGTCCCCGCAGTGATGATTAAATCCGCTTGTCGGGGGCTAGAACGGGGAACGAGACCAAAACGGTCAAAATCGAAGCGAGAGCCGATGAGTGCGGCAAATTCGATGAAACAGCAAGCGGTTCCGTATAACAAGGGCCATAAACTAGACAATCTTGCCCAGTTGTGGAGATCGTCTACGGTAGTTAAGATTATATTTTCTGACAAATCTTGAGTAACTTGGCCACGGGCAGCCGGGTTAAGGATTTTTTCCTTTTGCAACTGCTCTAAGGCGGATAGATCGGAGGTTGGGTTCGGACTCATAAGAGATTAATATTGATCAATGTACAACAATTCAAGGATTGAAGATAATTGCTAGGTTTTACGACCATTCTAACGCGCCTTTCCGCCAAGCATAAACCAGAGCGACGACTAAAATGGCAATGAAGATCAAAGCTTCGACAAAGGCCAGTAAACCTAAGCGACTAAAAGCAACGGCCCAAGGGTAGAGAAAGACGGTTTCTACGTCAAATACCACAAATACCAGGGCAAACATATAATAACGGATATTGAATTGAATCCAAGCCCCACCAATGGGTTCCATTCCTGACTCATAAGTGGTGCGTCTTTCGGGTCCGCCACCACTGGGCCGCAAGATTTTGGATGCAGTTAAGGCGAGAATGGGGATTAAACTACAGGCGAGTAGAAAACCCAGTACGTATTCGTAACCATTGAGGACAAACACTGTTTTTGATTAACTCCTCTCGATGTTCTAAATTTTTCCTAATCTCTATTAAACCGTAAACTCTCCAAAAATAACCCTAAGAAAGTGTTGCTATGTCATTGCTTCCTATGAAATTTAAGTTAGTTAATATTTAGATTCATCGGATATATAGTATTTTCCCTCCTTTTCTAACCATCTAGCCATTGCCCATGCTTCTTGAAATCTTATATTTGCCATCGTCATACCATAATCTCGACATAAATGCTCAAACTCTTGATATGTTGCTGGTTGTTGAGTAAATAACAACCACATTAGTGCTGCTTCTGCTGTTAAATCCGTTAACCCCCCTTTTCTGTGAGAGGGTCGTCGGATAACATTGCATCTTCGACAACGTAAGGTCATATTTGGCAATTTATCAGCATCATCTCCCAACTGTTGTCTAGGTACTATGTGATCTGCTTGTAGTTCAAGTCGTGTGCCACAATCTATACATCTACCTCCCTGTTCAAAATGCCACTGTCTTACTGCTTGCCAACATTTTCGTTTAGGAAAGTGTTTCTGAAATGTTTTTTTACTAGCAATAGATGTACCTACCTGTGATGGGTTTAAATGACCTAAGACTAAAGAAGTTACTTCCTTGTATGTAACTAGATTGTTATTGATCAAATCATTCAGTAAACTCTGCCAGTCTTCTTCAGACCAGTTTTGACTATTGGTTGGATATGGATGAATTTTCATTGCGATTACACATCTCACTTAATAGATCGTTAATATCAATTTCTAATACCTGACAAATATCCAACATTTCCATAATATCAAGTCTCCGAATCCCTTTTTCATACTTAGAAATGAAGGTTTGATCTTGCCCAATCAACATTCCCAATTCAGCTTGAGATAATCCTCGTTCTTCTCGAATGATTCTCAATCGTTCGAGTAATCGAATATACTCTTTTCGGAAAATTGTTTTCCGCTTTTTAGGAGTAGAGATGTCCTTGGCTGAATTGTTCATGCGATTTTGGCATTATAGCTAGGTACTAAACAAAGCTTGACATGATGCTCGTGGTATGCGAAAATCGCATATAAGTCACTAAGTCTTAAAAATTGGATATGCAAGTAGAGGAAATAGGGAATAAACTAATTAGTAACTTTCAAAAAAAGACCCTAACACAATGGAAACCATCCAATGATTTGATCGAAAATTTACATAACTATATCGCTTCATTTTCTGAGGAAGAATTCCAACCGATTTCAGTAATCAATAAGAATCTATTATTTATCATTAATGATAGACTTGACTTGAATAAAAAAGTTTATCGTTGTTTTATAGATGAAGCTGCAAATAAAGGTTTCATCTTTAATTATCATCAAAAACTTCAAATCAAAAATACCCTTAACTATCCTGAAATTAATTTGGTTGACTGGTATTTTAATCATATTGGAAAAAATGATGAATTAATTGATGTCTTACAAGAAACTGAAAAGAGAAAAAATAAAATTTTCATCGATCTAGATAGTTATCTTAAACAAGATCCGAAAATTTATTTAATTATTGAGTCTATATTTTGTTCCTATATTTATTATAGTTTTGATGAAAAAATTGTTCATACAATTCTTAATCAAGATTGTCAGAAAAAGTATTTTAATAATTATTGGCAACATTTGAAGTATTTTCATGGTGTACAAACTTCAAGAGAAAAAGGATTAGTAATTTTAAGTATTGATAGTATTATTCAAGAAATAGAAAATTATGACGAAATTTTAGAAGTAGTTTTTTCTCTTATAGTAGATGCTTATTTTCAGTTGACGAATCATTGTTATTTAGCAATTATTATTGAGGAAGTTAATTCTAATAAATGGCAATTAATTTCCGATATAACAATTTTTTCTGAAAAATTTTTAGAACACCCAATAGATCGTAGTTATTTTAGATGGCGTAAAGTTGCAGAAGAAACCCTGGAATATATTAAAAACTTAAACGATAATATTTGTGATTTTAAACATGGGAATGAAGGACTAACATATAAAGATTGCTACCTAATCTATAAAAATAATAGGGAAAAGTGCGTTCTTCTCTTTGAAAAAAATGAAAGAGATGAAAGACCTATTCCATGTCCAAAATGCAGAACACTAAAAATTCAAGGTAATTCTTATCCTACTATCGGTGTCAGAAGTTGGGAGTGTAAAAATATTTTTTGTGGATATAAAAGTAAATATAACCGAGGAAAAAGATATTCTTTATCTTCAATTATAAGGCAACAAGCTATTTTAGATAGTCAAAATTTTATTGCTCCAAAAATCTTAAAAAATTGGAGAAGAGATATTGTAGAAGTGTCATCATTTTCTGAAATTTATGATTTTCTTATTCAGTGTTATTCACTTTATGGGGATACAATTTTAGTTTACGGGGAATCTTGTCGACTACATTCATCAATGTTTGGAAGAAAGTTAAAAATCAAAAAAATCAATACAGTGATTTCTCGTGAGTGGAAAAATCACTATTATAATCTGAAATTTTTTAAAAGATTTTTAATTAAAAAACCTATTAAAAGTTTGACTTCAACAGAAAATTTATCTTCTATCCCAGAAATTACTTTATATCAAGGGGATTCTTTTAACATACTCTCACAATTAGAATCTAATTACTTAGGGGGAACTGTAACATCACCACCTTATTATAATGCTAGAAATTACTCACAATGGAGTAATATATATTGTTATCTATATGATATGTATAATATTTTTAATCAAGTTTATCGATGCTTACAAGAAGGTTCTCCTCTACTAATCAACATTTTTGACTATTTTGATAATGAAAAAATCATTGTTTTCTCTGATATGGGTAAAAAAAGATTAATTTTAAGTAGTTATATAAGTTTTATTTGTCGTTATATAGGATTTAATCATTTAGGTAATGTTGCTTGGGATAAAGGAGAAATCGAAGGAAATAGAAATTTTAATCAAGGAAATTACTCACCTTATTATCAGGCACCCCATAATTGTTGGGAACATATATTAATTTTTTCTAAAGGAAATCCTAGCTTTGACATAACAAAAATGCAAAAAATTATTAAAGAACAACCAATTACTAAAATAGTAAAAGGAAAAAATATTTATGGACATACTGCACCTTTTCCTGAGAAAGTACCAAGTTTACTATTTTCATTGATTACTAGAGATAAAATTATATTAGATCCTTTTGCGGGTAGTATGACAACAGGAAGAGTTGCTCTAAAATATGGGGTAAAATCAATCAATATTGAACTACATAAACAGTATTGTGATTTAGGTTTAAAATTATTAGAACAACAACCATCCACATATTTACAAGGAAGTTTATTTTAAGGGTTAATAGTGGGGTAACTTTTCATCTGTCTCCAAATTTCAGGGATCATATCGGTTAATCCATGATCGCTATCAAGTTCTATTAATTTAACCCATTCTCTCGTTTCAGTATAATTATAACTGGATTGAATAGGAATAACTTCATCGTGTTTTCCATGAAAAATTAATGTAGGTACGGGACGCTTTAACCTAGTTTCATCATAGGTTTTTCCATCAGTAATAAATTGATAGCTTAAGGGTAATTCTTGGTCGTATCCATAATGATAAATTGATAATTCTCTTCGGTTTTTCCAACTATCGAGGATATTTTTATCTAAATGATTGACCCAATGACTAAAAAATTTAAACGCAGGTGCTAATAAAATTAATTGCTTGACTTTTTCGTGTTTTTCTGCTAGGAAAACTGTAGTTAATCCGCCTAAACTTGATCCAATTAAAATTACAGGAGTGGGATCATTTTCTATATAGGTTGATACTTGTTGAATTTGTCGGGTTAGGGTTAAATAATAAAAGTCATCTTGATTCAAATCAGGAATAATTAAAGAGATATTTTCAGCAGCAAATAAAGCTTTGAATTTTTGAGCTTTTGCGGACTGGGGACTAGAAGCAAACCCATGTAAGTAAATATAGTTTGATTGATGATTTAACATTGTTTTGAGATTATCATAACATTTTTCGGAATTATGAGGTAAACCTAACTCCTGCCTCCTGCCTCAAAGCGATTAACTTTGTACTTTACAAGTATGGGAACTACTATATAACATTCTGGCACAAAATCTGTTACCTTAGAATTAATCACGATTATCTATTGTCTTTTAATTACGGTCAAAAATATGGTCAAATTTGTTGCTATTAACGGTAGTTTACGTCCTAACTCTTATAGTGCATTAGCGATAAAAATTGCAATAGCAAGAATTGAAGCATTAGGGGAAGAAGTTGAGTTTTTAGACTTACGGATGATGAATTTACCCTTATGTCATGGAGGTAAAGAATATGACGATTATCCTGATGTGGAAAAACTTCGTCAAACGGTTAAAGCTGCTGATGGTTTAATTCTATCAACTCCAGAATATCATGGTAGTGTGAGTGGGGTGATAAAGAATGCTTTAGACTTAATGAGTTTTGAAGAATTGTCGGGTAAAATGACTGGTTTAATTAGTGTTTTAGGGGGACAACCTAACAGTAATGCACTTAATCATTTAAGATTAATGATGCGGTGGGTTCACGCATGGGTTATTCCTGAACAAATTGCCATTGGACAAGCATGGCAAATATTTAATGAAGAAGGAAAATTAATGGACGAAAAATTATCAGAACGTTTTGATAAATTTGCTATGAGTTTAGTAGAAAACACTAAAAAATTGAAATAATCATACTAATTCTTCAAAAGTTATTCGAGACTTAAGTTGTCATTGCGAGGGGGAATATAAACAGTAAACTTTGACTTTTACTGAAAATACCCCGAAGCAATCTTTTCAGCTATTGCTAAGAACTGGTATTATTTAGTCATCCATTATCTTTTCTATTAATTTATTACTCATAATAATAGCTTCTTTTTTGTCCATGTTGGCAATTGAAATAATTTCCCTAACTTCTTCTTCATTAATGGCATTGAGTTGCTCAACATTAGGACAATAGCTATTATTTAAGTCCCCTGGTTCAAATTTATCCAGATTATTTCCATAACTTCTTTTATTCATTTTGATAATGTCTTGTCCTATATCACTCATTAAATAAATGAATAGTTGATTGATAAGATTTTGTCCAAAAATATTTGGATAAAAACCATGATAACAAGTAAAATGAATAGCAGAGGTAAAATTACGAATAACTTTCAATCTTCCACGGTTAAACACACCAAATAAAATTGGTGCAGGTTCACGTTTTTCTAGTTTGTACCAAGGTTTTCTATTTTTGGTTAAATATCTTTGATGATAGGCTTTTTCTTCTCCTAATTTAATATAGTTTTTGACTGCTTGATTATTGATTTCTTCTACATCTAAACAATAGATAGGTTTATCTTGTTTAACCAGTAATATTAAGTCATCATCAGTAAAAATAGCTTTTGTAATTAAATGACTTTTAGTAATACATAGACAAACATTATTATCACTAATTCTTAACTGTTCAATTTTATTTTTATTTAAAGCAAAGAAATCATTCGCGCCGGTGGCAATCCCTCGTTTAAATGTACCATATTCTGAAAGTTTACAGAAACCTTTCGGGATTTTTTGTTGAGAAATTAATGATAAAATAATCGGTGTCCATTTTTTCTGATAAGGTAATTGAATATGATCTAGTGGATGATGATAATATTCACTAATATTGGATATTTCTTTGATTTCTTGTGTGTTATTAATATTCGTTATTTTAATATCTTGTTTAAGTTGATCATTTTGACACAATAAAATACAAATAGTGGTAGTCGCATCAGGAAAAATATCTTTTTCGTTAGCACAAATAATAATCTGTTTTAATAGATATTTTTCAATGAGTGTTTTTTTAATTTCTTTGCCATATCCTGTATTGAAAAATTCAAAAGGAAGAATGAAAGCAAGTCTTCCACGAACATTGAGTTGTTGTAATGCTTTAATCAGAAAAATTGATGCAATATTAGAATAACCTACTAATTTTTTACCAATTTGTTGTTCTATTTTTGGCAATATATCATGTCGATTAATAAATTTTTGAAACCGCATATAAGGAGGGTTACAAATAATGGCATCATAGGTATTAAAATCTGATTCTAAATAATCTTTATTAAAGATAGTTATATTAGTTTTGTTTTGAATATCATCTAAATAACTCAAAATATTATCGTCAATTTCATAAGTAGTTAAATGCCATTTATTACGTAAATTCAATTGACTAATTTCTTCATAAAAAATACCCAAACCAAAAGCAGGATCTAAAATAGTTTTAGGATGATTTTCTGTTACCCATTTTGCCATAATAGAAGCAACTAAAGATGGTGTAAAAAATTGTCCATACTTTTTTCTATAACTAATTGAAGTCTGGGCAATATAATCAGATTTACTCATTATATTTTATACTTGTGGTTGACATTTTCCTGCACGAATCAAACCAACACGACGGGCGATCGCTTCTTGTTTAGAGGGAAAAGGACCCCAATAATTTTTATTTTTGGGTACTTGATCAGAATCTAGTTCGATGATTTCACATTGTTCAGTTTCTGTTTTAATAATGTACCAAGTATTAGAAGAATTCATACAATTTCATAAATTAAGGATAAGCTAGGCAGTGTATAGGGCTTACAATCATTCTTATCTCAATCTTCCAGATCGCAAAATACTAATAATTAACCATACCCCTAATAAACTAGCTGCAGCAAACAAAACACTACTAATTAAGGATAATTCCTGAGTTGATGAACCAATAGAAATAATAGCAGCCCCCATAATTAAGGAACCCAGTACAATACTAAATGAAAGACGATTGGCAGAAGCATCAACACTGCGTCTTAAGGGTTCTAATTCTTTTAATCTGAAGTTCCATTGTAAGGTTTCTGAGGATAATCTATCTAGCAATATATCGATTTGTCTGGGGGTTTTGAGATAAATTGATTTGAGGTCTAAAACTGTCCTTAAACTGGTTTGTAAGGGGGTATCTCCGATTAATTGACGACGAAATAAATCGGTCATTAAGGGTTTAATTTCATCAAATAAATTAATCTCAGGATTAAACTGTCTGGCTGCCCCTTCTAAATTAGCTAAACATTTAGCATATAATCCCAAATTTCCAGGCACTTTTAACTTATTTTTACGGGCAATTTGGAGAATTTCATAAACCACTTCGCTAAAGTTAAATTGAGACAAACTTAAGTCATAATATTTCCGTAAAATCTGTTCATAATCATTACGTAATCGTTCTAAACTTTCAGCTTTTCCTCCTTGAGATAATTCAATGGTTAATTGAGTACAACCTTGGGCATCTAAATCAAAGATTGCCAGTAATAATTCGGTTAAAATTTGTTGGGTTCTAGGATCAAGTTTTCCTACCATACCACAATCAATAATGGCAATTTTACCGTTATCTAAATAGAAAATATTACCCGGATGGGGATCAGCGTGGAAAAAGCCATCTAAATATAATTGCTGGAAAAATGCCCTGAATAGTAAAGTCGTAATTTCTTGTTTCCTTTTTTCGATAGATTTAGAACTCTCAGGAATGGTTAAATCAGCTTGTAAAATTGGTTTTCCATATAACCATTCCAAGACTAAAATTTTCTCACTTGTAATTTCCCAATATACTTTAGGAATAACTAATTGTTCGGGATCGAACCAGCGACTTTCTGATAAATTCTGTCTAATTTTGTCAGTATAATTAGCTTCTTTAGTAAAGTTTAATTCTGCTTCAATGGCTTGAGAAAATTCATCGGCAAGCTTAACAATATCATAATTTTGTCCAAATTCTGTTAAAGCAACTAACTCAGCAATTCCCTTAATTAAATTAATATCTTGCTCGACAATTTTATCAATACCAGGCCGTTGAACTTTAATGGCAACTTCTTCTCCTGTGGTTAAAGTTGCACGGTGAATTTGTCCAATGGAACCAGCAGCAATAGGTTCCTGATTAATATTACTAAAAACCGATTCTATGGGTTGTTGTAATTCTTGGCGTAATAGTCTTTCAATAGCTTCCCAAGATACAGGAGGAACGTTAGCTTGCAGAGCGGTTAAAGCTTTGATATAGTTGGGAGGTAAAATATCAGGACGGGTGCTTAAAATTTGCCCTAATTTAACATAAAAAGGACCCAATTCTACCATAATATTTCGTAAGACTTCTGGGGTAGGAACTTGAGGGTTTTCCGCTTTTCCCCCTGTTAACAAACCCCGCATATAGTCCCAACCATTACTAAGGACAACTTCAATAATTTCTCGTTGACGCGCACTGGTTTGAGTTAAGGAAAACATACAACAATTCTCTTTCGTTAATTAAGACAAATTTTTATACCTATTGTTATTATTATAGAGGGTTTCTCGATAAAATGTTAACGGATTTAACAGTAAGGACTTAATAAGATTAAGTCCTTACCAGTTATTTTATTTATAAGTTGTATCACTCATTACATCTTGCTAAAGTAACTGATCTAATTGAGAATCCTTTTGTAATTCTTTGAGCAGTTTTTTGATATCTTGAGTCCGATTTTTATTAACCACAAGGGTTACATTTTTATCCCGAACAATAACGACATCTTCTAAGCCAATGGTAGCAATAACTTCTTGCTCATCACTATTATAAATAATTGCCCCTTTGGTATCTAAGGTCACATGATTGCCTAATTCAATATTATCCCCATCACTATCAATTAAACGTTCTAAAGAATTCCAATCTCCTAAATCATCCCAACCAAAATTGGCTGGTAACACATAGGTTAATTCTGTCTTTTCCATTAAAGCATAATCAATGCTCGTTTTTTCTAATAGTTCATAGGCTGATTGGCCTTTTTCTTCTAGGGGTTTTAAAACTTGGGGAGCGTGTTTTTCTAACTCGTCTAATACCACACCAGCCCGGAAAATAAACATCCCACTATTCCAACTAAATCGACCGGTTTCTAGGAAAGATTTAGCCGTTTCAAGATCGGGCTTTTCCGTAAAACGATTGACTTTATAGACAGGTAAATTATCAAACGTATCGGTTAACTTTCCTTGTTCAATATAACCGTAACCAGTAGAGGGATAAGTGGGTTTAATTCCTAAAGTAACGATCGCTTTTTCTTCTGAAGCGAGTTGAGAAGCAGCGTTTAAAGTATTTTCAAACTCGTCTGTATTTTTAATCCAATGGTCCGCCGGAAAAAAACCAATAACCGCATCCTTTCCGTAGCGTTTGGCGATTTCTAAGGTTGTCCAAGCAACTGCTGGGGCCGTGTCTTTTCCTTGGGGTTCTACTAAGAGATTACTATTAGGTAAGTTAGGTAATTGTTCCCTGACTCCTTCTGCAATGGGACCGGCGGTAATCACCCAAAGATTGTCCCAGTTATTGGCTAAAGGTAAGAGACGTTTTGCGGTTGCTTGTAGCAAACTGTCTCCACTTCCGTCTAAACATAAAAATTGTTTCGGACGTTGACGACGGGACAGTGGCCAAAAGCGTTCCCCTTTACCACCAGCAAGGATGACAGGAATTAAAGGTTGAGTCATTTTTCTCTCAGTCAATCAGGTTTCCCACTGATTGTATCCTGTTTAGCGAGTGTCGTTTGACTGTGAAGAAATTTTTTGTTCCATAGAAGAAGGAAAATGACTGAGTGTTTCAGGAACAGGTATCACAACCCATAATCCTGTTTTGGGGTCGCGATAGGTACGAAAAGGGTTAGGTTGGAGGGGTTTTTCAGACGCTTGAGCCATGATATCGTCACCAGTAACCGATCTTTCCTTATTGTATATCTAAGAAAGAATACGCAAGGTGACCGAGATATCCTCAGTATAGTGATTGTGATCACACCCTTACGTGATCGTTAAGATTACAGGGTGTCAATCCTGTAAATTTCGGTATTTTTTGTAAAGATAAGATAAAGATGCCTAAAAATACCTAATTTACTCCACTTGAGTTAAGTTTAACTCTCGTAGCAGTTTTCATATCAATAGACTAACCATGAACATACAAATTCCCCCCACACCTCCCCCCCTTCCCACACTCCCCACACTCAACTTAACTAAAATAGTGATACACCCAATTGGAAACCCCTATCATGTCTCATCAGTCTAATTTACCGCTTTTAATTCTTATTGATGGTCACTCTTTGGCGTTTCGGGCCTATTATGCGTTTGCGAAAGCGAGAAAGGGGCCATTAAGAACATCGACGGGTGTTCCTACCAGTATTTGTTTTGGATTTCTTAATTCTTTAATTCAAGTCATTAAGTCAGAAAAACCTGAATATATCGCCATTGCTTTTGATAGTAAAGAACCCACATTTCGCCATGAAGCAGATGTTAATTATAAAGCAGATAGAAAAGAAACCCCAGAAGATTTTATTCCCGATATTCAGAACTTGCAACGATTACTAGAAGCGTTAAATGTAACTATACTAACTGCCCCTGGATATGAAGCGGATGATGTTTTGGGAACGCTAGCAACTCAGGGAAGTCAAAACGGTTATCGGGTTAAAATCGTTAGTGGCGATCGCGATTTATTTCAATTAGTTGATGATGATCATCATCTCAGTGTTTTATATTTAGAAAGAAATGCAGTCAAAAGTTCATCAGGTGAAGGGTATACGGAGTTTAATGCTGAGGCTGTGACGGAAAAAATGGGCATTAATCCCACACAAATTATAGATTATAAAGCTTTATGTGGTGATAAATCTGATAACATTCCTGGGGTCAGAGGAATTGGAGAAAAAACAGCCGTTAAGTTATTAAGTGAATATGAAACTTTAGAAGCAATTTATAACAATATTGAAGGGATTAAAGGGGCAACTCAGAAGAAATTAAAGGAAGGGAAAAAAGAGGCTGAACATTCCCAGTTTTTAGCAAAAATTGTTACGGATGCACCTTTAGAATTGAAAATAGAAAATTGTGAATTGAAAGGGTTTAATTTTGATGCAGTTAAACCGATCTTAGAAGAACTAGAACTGAAAAAGTTTATCAAAGAGATTAATCAGTTACAAGAACATTTGGGGGGCAATCTTACCTTAGAAGTTCATGAAAAAATCAAGAATAATGAACCTCATCAACTATCAATTTTTGATGATGTGTCAACTAAAGTTCAACCAGTTAATAACATTCAAGAAGAAAGCAAAGAATCTTTAATCAATCCTCAAATTATCACAACCATAGAACAATTAGAAGAATTAGTCAATCAACTTTCAACCTTTACTAATGCTGAAATTCCTGTTGCTTGGGATACGGAAACAACAGATTTAAACCCCAGACAAGCTGACTTAGTGGGTATTGGTTGCTGTTGGGGAAATCAACCCACCCATATTGCTTATATTCCCATTGGACATAAACAAGGAAAACAGCTAACAAAAGAGCAAGTGTTGAACACATTACGCCCTATTTTAGAAAATAGCCACTATCCTAAAGTTTTCCAGAATACTAAGTTTGATCGCCTTATTTTTAAACATCAGGGAATTAACCTAGATGGGGTGGTTTTTGACACCATGTTAGCGAGTTATGTTTTACATCCTGAGAAAAGTCATAAATTAAGTGAGTTATGTGAACAATATTTAGACGGTATTACTTCCCTTGATTATAAAGACTTAGGAATAGGAAAAAAACAAACAATCGCAGATTTAGAGATTGATATAGTAGCCGAATACTGTGGGATGGATGCTTATGCAACCTTCCTATTAGTAGAACCTTTAAAACAGGAATTAAAACCCGTTTCTACCCTAGAAAAACTACTATTAGAAGTCGAACAACCCCTAGAAGCTGTCTTATCTATCATGGAAGATACAGGAATTATTATTGATACCGACTATTTAGGGGAATTATCTAAACAACTAGAACAAGATTTATTAACCTTAGAAAAGAAAGCTTATGAAGCAGCAGGGGAAACCTTTAACTTAGGATCACCCAAACAATTAGGAGAAATTTTATTTAATAAATTAGACTTAAATCGGAAAAAATCAAGAAAAACAAAAACAGGTTATTCAACGGATCATGCAACCCTAGAGAAGCTGAAAGGGGATCACCCCATCATTGATTATATTTTAGAATACCGTACTCTATCTAAGCTCAAATCTACCTATATTGATGCTTTGCCCGAATTGGTTGACCAACAAACTAAACGAATACATACGAGTTTCAATCAATCTGTAACTGCGACTGGACGACTCTCTTCGTCTAACCCTAATTTACAAAATATTCCTATTCGGACTGAATTTTCCCGTCGAATTAGAAAAGCATTTATACCCCAACAAGACTGGTTATTAGTTTCTGCTGATTATTCTCAAATTGAACTCAGAATCTTAGCCCATTTAAGTCAAGAACCTGTTCTCTTAAACGCTTATCAAAATGCAGAAGATGTTCACAGTGTCACAGCAAAACTATTATTTGATAAAGAAGAAATCACCCCACAAGAACGAAATTTAGGTAAAACCATTAACTTTGGTGTTATTTATGGAATGGGTTCTCAAAGGTTTGCTAGAGAAGCAGGTGTTAGGGCAACAGAAGGAAAAGAATTTATCAATAAATATCGTCAACGCTATGCCAAAGTCTTTGATTATTTAGAGAGTATGAAAAAAGAAGCGATCGCCAATGGATACGTGACCACAATTTTAGGAAGACGGCGTTATTTTAACTTTTTTGATGATAACTTATATCGCTTTCGGGGTCATGCTCCTCAAACAATTGATCTCAATAAATTGAATATAAATTATAATGATTCTCAGTTATTAAGGGCTGCTGCTAATGCCCCTATTCAGGGATCAAGTGCCGATATTATTAAAATTGCGATGGTAAAAATACAAGAAATTTTAAACCACTATCAAGCTAATTTATTGATACAAGTTCATGATGAATTAGTGTTTGAAATACCACCGCAAGAATGGGAAGAATTAGAAGATAAAATTAAAGAAACGATGGAAAATGCAGTTCAATTAACAGTTCCTTTAGTGGTAGAAATTAATGCAGGTAAAAATTGGATGGAAGCTAAATAATTAATAATTTGTAATTGTCATTCCAACCCATCTCATGAGAAACCTGTAGGGTGGGCAATGTCTGAAATAGTTTCCGAACTAAATTTGTATACTTTTTATTAGTATTGCCCACCTTACGTCTATTTATATAAATATTTACTAAAATCAATAATTATGAAATAATAGAACCAATAAACAGCCCGATAGAATAAGACATAAATAGAACATGATTAATACAACAATAGAACCCTCTCGCCATCCTCTAGCAGAATATATCTATCGCTTAGAAAATGGTCAAGCATTACTCAAAGACTCACCCCAAAACGTTATAGAAGTGGTGGGTATTCTTAAAAGCTATGGCGTTATTTTAGATCAATATTCTCGTAACTTAATTTATATTGCTGATCATCAATTTTTAATCTTATTTCCCTTCTTTAAATACTTCAATGGAGAATTTTCTCTTGATAAATTACTCCGTCATTGGAACCATAATAGAACTAACTTTGAATATGCAGAATACTGCATGAAATCAATGATGTGGCATGGAGGAGGTGGGTTAGATGCTTATTTGGATACTTCTGAATTTAGAGATAATGTAGAGAAGGTTATTCAAGCAAAATTTAAACATAACTTTTTCATGTTAACCCTGCATAAAATCTTCCCAGAATTTCTCCCCGAACACATGAGAATGATGTCTTATTATAGTGGTTTAGGACAATTTTGGCGAGTGATGGCTGATATATTTTTAGACCTTTCTGATCGCTATGATAACGGTGAAATTAAATCCATTCCTGATGTGGTTCAACACATATTAGATGGCTTAGTCAAAGATGCGGCAAGACCTATTACTTACCAGGTAAAAATACGCGGAGAAGTTTATAAAGTGCTACCCAAAGCAGCAGAATTAACCTTTTTAATGGATACAGCCGTGCCTTATGTAGAAGCGATCTTTTTTAGAGGAACGCCTTTTCCTGGAACCATTTCTTATAATGCTCAATCCTATCAAATACCCTCAGAACAAGCTATTTTTACCTATGGGGCATTATACGCCGATCCCTTGCCTGTTGGGGGTGCTGGTATTCCCCCTACCTTATTAATGCAGGATATGAGACATTATTTACCCGACTATTTACACGAAGTTTACCGTCAAAGTTTTCGGGAAGAAGATGACTTATTGGTACAAATTTGTCAAACGTTTCAAAAGTCCATGTTTTGTGTCACCACTGCTGCTATTAAAGGGTTAGCCCCCCATCCTTTAGACACAACAAATATAGAAGAAAAAAAAGCAAATCGTGCTTATTTAGAAGGATGGATGGATCGATTTAAAACCTCACAAATTATCACAGTTAATAACTAAGATTAATTTCCTAGGGGTTAACGGTTGTTGACCCCTACGGATAAGAATAATGAATTTATGTAATAAAAACTTATGGATTAGTTACAGAAATTCAATAAAACCCTCTATACAAAACAACTAATTTAAGGGATAATCAACCAGAGATGAAAGTCTAAACTAAGTAGAAATAGCTATTTTTCCCCATGAAAAAATTAATTGAAGGACTACAAAAATTCCAAAGTGGTTATTTTAGTTCTCACCGTGAACTGTTTGAACAATTATCCCACGGACAACACCCTCGTATTCTTTTTATTACCTGTTCAGACTCTCGCGTTGATCCTAATTTAATCACACAAGCAGAAGTTGGGGATATATTTGTTATTCGTAATGCAGGGAATATTATTCCCCCTTTTGGTGCAGCAAATGGAGGGGAAGGGGCAGCGATAGAATATGCTATTTCTGCATTAGATATTGAACAAGTTATTGTTTGTGGTCATTCCCATTGTGGGGCCATGAAAGGGCTGTTAAAATTGAATAGTTTGCAAGAAAAAATGCCCTTAGTTTATGATTGGTTAAAACACGCAGAAGCTACTCGCAGACTGGTTAACGACAATTATAGTAATTTAGAAGGGGAAGAACTCTTAGAAGTTACCGTTGCAGAGAATGTGTTAACCCAACTGGAAAACTTACAGACGTATCCTATTATTCGTTCTCGTTTGCATCAAAGAAATTTAACCTTACACGGTTGGATTTATCGCATTGAAAGCGGGCAGGTTTTAGAATATGATCGAGCGTCTCATGATTTTATTGCTCCTCAAAGTTCTATTATAGACACCGAACCGGAATATAATTTCCATCCCACCTGTCATATTCCTGCCACTGCATCTTTTAAAGTTCCTGCAACCACCAAAGCTAAAGTAAGCAGTAACAGTAAAAATGGCAATAATGGGGCTTCTTTGCCAGGCTATGAGCAGTTTACCCCAGAACAAGCACATCGGATTTATCGAGGTTCTAATTAATAGCTTAGGGGTCAATATAGCAGTTCCCATACTTGTGAGGTACAAAGGTGATCTCGAAGAGATCCGCTTCGCGGTGCGCTTTGAGGCAGGAGGCAGGAGTTAGGCGTACCTCATGAGTCCGAGAAATGCTATAACCTTTATAAGTAACTGTCATTGCGAGGAGGCAAAATCAAGGTTTTGCCTCTGAAGCAATCTCGAATAACACCTAACAGAAACAGAGAGATTGCTTCGGGGAGATAATCAATACAATTAGTCTATTAAGAACTTTTGTCAAAAAAGAGCCAAATTTCCTAAATTTACACAAAAAATAAACAAAAAAAATAGGGGAACCGTCTCCTGTGTTGCTAAACGATTCCACCTGCCGATCCATCCTTGAGAGGAGAACACTTATTGACTTCATCATAGGCTTATTAAAAATATTTGTCAATAGTCTTGCAAAAGATTGTCAATAATTCTGGACATTTAGATTTCGGGGAAAAGTTCTAGTTTAAGTAAACTTTTGTAACAGATTTCGGATTTCCTGTTGTTTTTTGCCGATAACTTATTAGGTGTTAATACAAAGGCAACAGGGTTATGAAATACATTGACAAAAACAAGACAAGCTTACAACAACTGAACCCCTCTAATGATGCTCTAGATATCTATCATGATTCAATCCAAACCGCGCCAGATAATTCTTGGGCTTACTTACATAGAGGCACTCTTTACTACAATCAAAATCAGTACGATTTAGCTGTTTATGATCTCAGTCAATCCATTAATTTGAATGCAAGCTACTGTTTAGCTTATCAGTTTCGTGCCAGAGTGTATGATAGTGTAGCCGAACTTAATTATAATTTAGCTCTCCAAGATTATAGCAAAGCCATTGAGCTTAATGGTAAAGATATATCTGCTCTTTTTCGTCGAGGAAACTTTCATGCACGTTCAGGAAATTTTTTCCAAGCTCTTGATGATTATACCAAAGCCATACAACTGAAACCCGACGAATCTTTACTATACAATCGAGGAGTTGTTTTTTATCAGCAAAATGACATAGAAAGAGCAGGGGAAGACTTTAGACAAGCTCTTGCTATGAACCCTAAACATATCCCTTCTTTAATCAATATGGGATTAATTCTTTATGAATTGCACCAAATTCAGGCAGCTATTGAATGTTTTAAGAAAGCAGTATCTCTGGGTCAAGAAGCAGAAGCTAAACTCGCTTTAGCTGTGTCTTGTTTTCAACAGAATCAAGACGATAGTTATAAATTAGAAAAATTTGACAAAAAGTTACTCAATATTAATTATTTGAAGGATAATTTATGGGGAGCAAAATTAATCCAAGATACTGAATATTTCCTACAGTGTAAACTATGATACTGCTTTTTGATGAATGCTCAAGAGCAAAGGAATTCAATTTTATGTAAATTTTTACCCTGTAACAATTTGTTTTTATAGGCTAAATTGATGGAAGAGTTAGACCAATTAATTCAACAAGCGATCGCAGCACAAGACAATAATCCAACTTATCATTATCAACAACTGTTTACTAGAATCACGTCTATCATGCAGCAATCAGGACAAATAAGGGAACATTATAGATGTTTCTTGGCGTACCGCAACCACCTACGATGCTGCCTATGTGCTGATTAATGGCTTACAACAAAGTCAAACCCGTGAGGATTTACGAAATGTCTTAAATAACCCTGACTTTAGTAGTAAAACGGTTAATGGAGAAGTAAAATTCTTGCCCAATGGCGATCGCCAAGGTCAATCGGTTCTGCTTCAAGTTCAACCCTCTCGAGATCACCCCTCTGGTTATGATTTCGAGATCATAGATCCGAAAAAAAACTAAGAAGCCGTGATGTTACAGCCGATTCTGCCTAAAATGATTGTTATAGTCAGAGGCAAGATTATGTCGAAAAATAACAACAGTGGTTTATTTATGGTCGGTGTGGTCATTGGTGGTATGGTAGGAACGGTCACAGGACTCTTATTAGCCCCCCGTTCCGGAAGAGAAACCCGACGCATTATCAAAAAATCTGCTGATGCTTTACCCGAAATGGCCGAAGACTTATCCACCACGGTACAACTACAAGCCGATCGCCTCTCAGAGTCAGCGCAAAAAAACTGGGATGGAACCCTCAGTCGCCTCAAAGAAGCGATCGCAGCCGGTATCGAAGCCACACAACTCGAAACCCCTCCGATGGAATCTCCTCGCGATATTACCCCCGAAACCAACTCTTCCAACAATAATTAGGGAAACATATGGTCAACGATCCCTTATTTTGGCTTAGCTGTTCTTTATTTTTCATGGCATTGAGTCTGACAGCCATTTTAATCGTAGCTATCCCTGTGCTGCAAGAGATAACCAGGGCTGCCCATAGTGCTGAAAAATTGTTTGATACCTTGCAGCGAGAATTTCCCCCGACCTTACACGCTATTCGTCTCACAGGGTTAGAAATTACCGAGTTAACCGATGAGATCGATAGTGGGGTCAAAAGTGCCTCAGATATGGTAAAACAGGTTGATAATAGCCTAAATGTGACTCAAACACAAATTAAAAAGGTGCAAAACGGAACCCGTCGCTTGGTAAAAGGGTTTCAAGTGGGTTGGAAAACTTGGAATCGTTCTCCTTTAAGGGGGGAAAAAAAAGATTAATCTGAATTATGGTGTCAAAAAGTGTAAAGAAATATAAAATTGATTAATATTTATTTAAGTGTTGATAATCGGTTAAATAGAAAAATCCTATGCAACAACCTGGTTTAAAATCTTTTTTAACTCCCCTAGTCACTTGTGTTCTCAGTTTTGCCATTTTTGTTTTTTCCCCTTCGCCAGCCTTAGCCGTCAATAATCCCGAATTATTACCCGATAAAGTTACCCCTGTCGTTGATTTAGCCAATTTTCTTCCCGATCTTCAAGAAGAATCCTTGATTAACGATATAGAAACCTTTGAAACAGACACCGGCTGGAGAATTCGGGTTTTAACCCAGTACGATCGCTCTCCAGGCCGCGCTGTCATCAATTTTTGGGGGTTAGATGATAAAAGTATTCTCTTAGTGGCCGATTCTCGCGGTGGAAATATCCTCTCTTTTAGTATTGGGGATGATGTCTATGAGTTACTGCCGAGAACTTTTTGGATTGAATTACAAGCCCGTTTTGGTAATATGTACTATGTACGGGAAAACGGGGAAAACACCTCCATTATGAACGCTCTAGACACGGTGAAAGGGTGTTTAGTTAAAGGGGGTTGTGGGGTTGTCCCGGGTTTACCCAGAGAGCAATGGATTCTTACCTTAATCACCTCGATTGTAGGGGGCTTAGTGTTTGGCTTTGCAGGAACCCCCCGTAAAGCGGATCAAGTGTTTGCTTGGCAATGGGTTCTCATTATTTCACCGTTATGGGGAATTCTCTTTATTGCCTTTGGTATCGGTCCGGTGGTAACAAGAACCTCCGATTGGTTACCTTTATTCCGTAATGTTATCGGCTTTGCCTTAGGGGTATTAGTGGCTTATCTGTCACCCGTTTTGAATCAACCCCCGGCTTCTAATCCTAATACTTAACTTTTATTGGTGTGCTAATTATGGAATGGCACGTTACTGATGCTCAAAGTCTAGCCATGATTGATGGAGAAATCGGCGAAACGATTTTCTCCCCTGCTGAGTATGAAATTGTACGGCGGGTGATTTATCAAACCGCCGACTTTGAGTATCTTTCTCTCTTGCGTTTTTCACAGAAAGCCTTGCAATCTGGGGCTGCTGCTTTCGCATCCCGTAGTACCATTGTTGTGGATGTACCAATGGTACAGGTGGGGATTGTGCCAAATCTGCAGGACACCTTTGCCAATCCGGTGTATTGTAGCACTCAAACCATTACCCGTCCCCAGAAAACAAAAACTGCCACCGCTTGGGGTATGGAAACGTTAGCGAAGCGTTATCCTGAAGCTATTTTTGTCGTTGGACAATCCCAAACCGCCTTAACCGCTTTGGTGGAATTAGCCGAAGACGATAAGATTAAACCGGCCTTGGTGATTGGTACCCCTGCCGGTTTTATTGGGGCAGATGTAGCCAAAGAACGGTTACACGACGCTCAAATTCCTCATATAACCGTTAATGGTCGCAAAGGAAGTGCCGTGGTTGCAGTGGCTATTATTAATGGGTTACTCGACTTAGCTTGGCAAGCTTATGGTCAATCCGAAAGTGGTGCTAGTTAACAGCTTTATACCAAATCCGATTCTCAAGCCTATCTTATCTTCTAGAAAAGGCAAAAGGCAGGAGGCAGGAGGCAGAAGGGTTTTAAAGCTTTAAGCTATCAATTTAAAAAGGGGGTATCTCAAGCGGATTTGGTATTACGTGTTTATAAGTGTTGATTGGAAGCAGAATTAAGCCTTCGGGTGAAGCAAAAAACGGTGTGAACTAGGCGAATTGCATTCGTCTAGGAAACGCGCACAAAGATAGGCTTTACTTTAACTGAAAATCTTTCCTCCTGCCTTCTGCCTTTCAACTCCTGCCTCCTTTAAAGAACCTGCGCCCTTAACCATGCGATGGGAAGATAAACCATTTTCTTAGGAGTTCTGACAAAAGCCCGTTGATTAAATACATCATAATCATTGGCTTCGATGACATCAAGAATGCCTTGATACAGCATCAATGCAGCCCAAACCGGCCAACGGGAGTCCCTGGAGAGGATGCGAATACCCCGTTCTGCATCTTTATAATACTGTCGCGCCCGAGCAATCTGAAACCGCATTAATTCCCGCCAACGATCGTCAATTACCCCTTTAAATAAGTCCGTTTCTGTATAATTAAACCGATCTAAATCTTCTAAAGGTAAATAAATCCGTCCCCGTTGAGCATCTTCTCCCACATCGCGCAAAATGTTGGTTAATTGATTGGCAATACCCAAGGCAATGGCCTCTTCTTTGGGAATATAATGCTCTAGTTGCTGATTCCAAGGCCCAACAGAAGGGTGTTTTTCCACCCCTAAAACCGCATTAGACATTAATCCTACGGTTCCGGCTACCCGATAACAGTAAAGTTTCAGGTCTTCAAACGTCTCATAACGGTTCCGATATAAGTCCATGTGTTGCCCTGCAATCATGTCCTCAAACGGTTCTATTTCCACAGGAAACCGTTGTAGGGTATCCACGAGGGCGACATCTTCATCGTCTAGGGGATGACCGTTAAAAAGACATTCGAGATGTTGTTGCCACTGTTGTAGGGTTTCTGGGGTGGTAAATTTGGCTTGAGGGCCATCCACTAACTCATCGGTACGGCGACACCAAACATAAATAGCCCAGATTGCCCGTCGTTTTTCCGGTGGCATTAACAGGGTTCCCAGATAAAAGGTTTTAGAATATTTCTGGGTAATTTGACGACAGCGTTCGTAGGACTCTTCCACAGAGGCCAGCATTTTAGGGGGTTGGGGAGGTTTAGGCAATTGTAGCATTCAGCACAAGCAGAATGATTTTCTATAGTAACAAGGATATAATCGAGCTTTTGACCGTTAGACTTCTAGCATTGTCCCATTCATTGACCGTTTCGTCATTATTTTAGGCCAAGGTTCAGTCTAACTTACAGCCAAAATCTTATACTAAAGAGGCTTCTTTAGTCACGTCTGAGGTGGATGGGGATATCTTAGCCGGATAATCTTTCCCTAGGGTTTGCGCGGCTAGTTTCCCTGATAAAACCGCCCCTTCCATGCTTCCTAGATATTTTTGCATGGTGAAGTCCCCTGCTAGGTAAAAGTTCGCAATAGGGGTCTTTTGGGAAGGCCGATAGGCTTGTCTTCCAGGAGTGGCTTTATAAACGGAACGGGGGGTTTTGACCACGTGATATTTGAGCAGTTTGGCTTTATTTTCCCCGGTAAAGTGTTGGGGGAAGAGTTTTTCGATTTCGGCCATGGTTACTTCCATAATGGCTTCGTCGGAGGCGGTGATCCAATCTTGGGCTGGAGCTAAAACCAACTCTAACATGGAGCGATCGGGGTTCGCATATTCTTTACAGGTGTTACTCATGTCCGCATAAACGCTGAGTAAGTCGGAACGGGAGAACAAGAGGTGATCGATATCGGTGAGTTTGCGATCGAACCAAAGATGGAGGTTAATCACGGGAACCCCTTCTAACCCGTCTAATTTATTAAATTCGTCCAGTTGTCGCCACGGTTTGGGTAAGATGACCTTTAAGGGGTCGACGGGCATAGCAGACACATATAAGTCCGCTTCAAACAGTTGATCCGGTTCGCCATTAAGCCCTCTGAGCAGAAACCCTTTGACCGTATTATCGTCGTTGAGTAAAATTTCCTTTAATGGGGCATTTAGTCTCACTTCTCCGCCCCTTTCGCTAATATAATCAACTAACGGTTGGCAGAGTCTTTCGGTGGGAGACCCATCAAGAAAGGCCATTTTTGAGCCATTTTTCTCTTGTAAAAAGCGGTTAAGGGCTGTTAAGAGGATGGTGGCTGAGATTTCGTCGGGATTAATGAAGTTTAACGCCTTAGACATGGCGATAAACACTTCTTTTTCCACTCTAGCGGGGATATTTTGCTTTTTGAGCCACTCCGACCAAGAATATTGATCCATCTCTTCGACGTAACTTTGTCCCCGTACAATGGCAGGAAGTAGCCCTAAGCCGAATTTTATTTTCTCTTCCCAAGTCAACATATCGTTATTGCGTAAAATAGCGATGATACCGTTAACTGGGGCAGGAATATCGGGAAAATCGAACCGTGAATAGGTTCCAGGGGTTTCCGGTTGGTTGAAAATCATGGTGTGTTCTTTCCACTGCAACCGGTCTTCAATTCCTAGTTCTTTGAATAACTGCAGCATATTGGGATAAGCCCCAAAGAAGATGTGTAAACCAGTTTCGTACCAGTCTCCATCTTCATCTTTCCAGGCGGCTACCTTACCACCGAGAACGTCTCTTCTTTCTAGGACAATGGGGGTGTGTCCCGCATCACATAGGTATTTGGCACATGAAAGGCCGGCTAACCCGGCTCCGGCGATGGCAACTCGCATCTATTTTTACTATTCTCTCTAAAGGTTTATAAGTTGTATTCATTATACTTTGCATTTCGTAACATTTTGTTTAGAGTTTGAAATTTTCTCGATTTCTTCTGTTGGATCTGACCAGAAAATCAGGGGTTCAAGCCCCGCCGTTTACGGCGCACAGTCTAGGATTTTATGTTATAATTGTTTTACGCCAATCGTTCTAGCGTCAAATGATAGTTTTAGAGTTCAAGGTAAAAGGGAAAATAAAGCAATATCTAGCCATCAACGAGGCCATCAGAACATCTCAATTTGTTCGTAATAAGTGCTTGCGTTATTGGATTGATGGTCAAAAGGTTAGTCGTGCTGAACTCTATCGGTACAACACTAAGTTACGTTCTGAGTTTTCCTTTGTTAAAGACCTAAACTCTCATGCTTGCCAAGCTTCTGTTGAAAGATGCTGGTCATCAATTGCTAGATTTTTTGATAATTGTAAGAAACAAATTCCTGGTAAAAAAGGATATCCACGTTTTAAGAAAAATGCTCGTTCGGTTGAGTATAAAACAAGTGGATGGAAACTTTTAGACCCGAAACATATTGAGTTTACTGATAAAAAAGGTATCGGAAAACTTAAGTTAATTGGAACTTGGGATTTGGCTTTTTATCCTGAAGATAAAATCAAACGGGTTAGATTAGTACGCAAAGCAGATGGTTATTACTGTCAATTTTGCATCTCTGTTGATGTCAAAGAAGAATTACCACCAACTCATCAAACCATTGGTTTAGATGTTGGTTTAAAGGAATTCTACACTGATTCAAAGGGTAAAACTGAACCCAACCCTAGATTTTATCGTCAAGGAGAAAAACGATTAAAGTTTCATCAAAGGCGTGTTTCTCGAAAAAAGAAAGGCTCAATCAACCGCAAAAAAGCCATTAATAAACTTGGTCGTAAACACCTCAAAATAAGTAGGCAACGTGAAGAACACACAAAGAGACTTGCCCGTTGCGTAATCCAATCTAACGATTTGGTCGCCTACGAAGATTTGAGAATTAAAAACTTAGTTAAAAACCATTGTTTAGCCAAGTCAATTAATGATGCTGGTTGGTATCAATTTAGGAAATGGTTAGAGTATTTTGGGGTAAAAATGGGGAGAATAACTGTTGCGGTTAATCCTGCCTATACTTCACAAAATTGCTCTAATTGCGGTGCTGTGGTTAAAAAATCCTTATCTACAAGGACTCATGTTTGTGCTTGTGGATGTCGATTAGATAGAGACGAAAACGCAGCAATAAACATTCTTAATCGAGCCTTGGGTACGACGGGTCACGTCGGAACCTGGATCTTAGATCCGAACGCTTCAGGAGACTTGTCCTCTACTTTTGTTGGAGCAATCCTGCATCAGCAAGACGGGTCGTTGATTGAAGAATCCCCGTACCTTTAGGTCGGGGAGTGTCAAAAGCTGAAATTTTTGAGAGATTTTTTCAGCCAACCCCTATAGCAGTTTTCAATTGAGTTTATCAATATTTTAGTTAGTTTGAGTGTGGGGAGTGTGGGAGGGGTGGGGAGTGTGGGGGTAATTTTGATTTTCATTGTTAGTCTATTGATCTGAAAACTGCTGTAAATATCAAAATATCAAGAAATTCCTAGTCAATCGTTCCTGAGAAACGTTAACATAAGTTAACAAGTGTTTCTCTTGAAGAAACCATACCTGTATCATCAGGCGTTATCATCCGGTTAGATCATTAACCTTGATATATTGAAGTTAACCCTATCTTCACCTTTAGTTTTAGTTTAAGAAGAGGCCGACAGCGTGAACAAAAATAACAAAAAATGGCGCAATGCTGGACTATACGCACTCTTATTGATTGTGGTATTAGCCTTAGCATCTGCCTTTCTGGATAACAACAACCCTCAAAGCCGGGAAAATTTAACCTATAGCGAGTTTATTGAGCGTGTAGAAAGCAACAAAGTGGATCGAGTCACCTTAAGCTCCGATCGCACTCAAGCTAAAGTGCCTAACCCCGAAGGCGGCGCACCGTTACTGGTTAATCTACCCAATGACCCCGATTTAATCAATATCTTATCTGAAAACGGAGTAGATATCGCCGTTCAACCCCAAAGTGATGAAGGCATTTGGTTCCGAGTGGCCAGCAGTTTATTCTTACCCATCCTCTTATTAGTAGGATTATTTTTCTTGTTGCGACGGGCCCAAAGTGGACCGGGTTCCCAAGCCATGAACTTTGGTAAATCAAAAGCCAGAGTCCAAATGGAACCCCAAACCCAAGTCACCTTTGGCGATGTGGCCGGTATCGAACAAGCGAAACTGGAACTCACTGAGGTAGTGGACTTCCTCAAAAATGCCGATCGCTTCACCGCTATTGGCGCAAAAATTCCCAAAGGAGTCCTTTTGGTCGGACCTCCTGGAACCGGTAAAACCCTTCTTGCAAGGGCAGTAGCAGGAGAAGCTGGTGTTCCCTTCTTCAGCATTTCCGGTTCCGAGTTTGTGGAAATGTTCGTCGGTGTGGGTGCGTCTCGTGTCCGCGACTTATTTGAACAGGCTAAAACCAACGCCCCTTGTATCGTCTTCATCGATGAGATCGACGCAGTGGGTCGTCAACGGGGTGCCGGTTTAGGCGGTGGTAACGATGAACGGGAACAAACCCTCAACCAACTCTTAACGGAGATGGACGGGTTTGAAGGCAATACCGGCATCATTATCATTGCTGCGACCAACCGTCCCGATGTGTTAGACGCTGCTTTATTGCGTCCTGGTCGTTTTGACCGTCAAGTGGTTGTCGATCGCCCGGACTACGCGGGCCGCCAAGAAATTCTCAAAGTTCACGCCCGTGGCAAAACCCTCTCTAAAGACGTGGATCTCGATAAAATTGCCCGTCGTACCCCTGGGTTTACCGGTGCTGACCTCTCTAACCTGTTAAACGAGGCTGCTATTTTGGCTGCTCGTCGGAATTTGACCGAAATTTCTATGGATGAGGTCAACGATGCCATCGATCGCGTTTTAGCGGGACCTGAGAAGAAAAATCGGGTCATGAGTGAGAAGCGTAAAACCTTAGTTGCTTACCACGAAGCCGGTCACGCTTTAGTAGGTGCGTTGATGCCTGACTACGATCCGGTACAGAAAATCAGTATTATTCCCCGTGGTCGCGCGGGTGGGTTAACCTGGTTCACTCCTAGTGAGGATCGCATGGAGTCCGGGCTATACTCTCGCTCTTACCTACAAAATCAAATGGCTGTGGCTTTAGGTGGTCGTGTCGCTGAAGAAATCATCTTCGGTGAAGAAGAAGTTACCACCGGTGCGTCTAATGACTTACAACAGGTAGCCAGAGTGGCCCGTCAAATGATCACCCGCTTTGGCATGAGCGATCGCTTGGGACCTGTGGCGTTAGGACGGCAAAACGGAAATGTCTTCTTAGGCCGCGATATTGCCTCTGATCGGGACTTTTCTAACGAAACCGCTTCTGCTATTGATGAAGAGGTTCGTCAACTGGTGGATACCGCTTACAAACGCGCTAAAGATGTCTTAGAAAGTAACCGTCACATCTTAGATAGTTTAGCGGATATGTTAGTCGAAAAAGAAACCGTTGACTCTGATGAACTGCAAGAAATTTTAACCACTAATGAGGTTAAAATGGCAACTTTAGTCTAGAGTTTTAACCTTATTTAACTTAATAAGCAGCACTGTTTTGGGTGCTGCTTTTTTCATTGATAGGCTGAATCATGATCTGAATGTAGAGATAATAATCTTAAGTAGTCACCCTCTCTGACTGCTATTCCTCGACATTTTTGAGTAATTCTCAAACTATATAAAGTTTCTCCATTTTTTCCTTTTTTAGAAGATATTTTTTCCCATTTTAATCCTTGATCTTGATAAAGTTGCTCCCAAGTTAACTGAGAAATTTTTCTAAAAGTTTTCAAGATAGCTAATGCTTCTGCTTTTTGGAGATTAAATAAATCTTGTTGAAAAACGGGATTATTAAGATCAAGCAAAATTTTACTCATCACCTTTCAATTCACTTTCTAAAGCATCTAAATCTGAAATTTGTGGAGGATGATTAACATTCCATTCTAAAGCTTTATCGAGTTTTTCTTGCACCAAAGATGCTTGTAACCATTCCTCATTATTAGGAAAATGACTTAATAATATCTGATAAAATTGCTCCCAGAGTTGACCCCATTGTTTTAAGTCAATAACAACCGCCGTTTTTTCCCCTTGATCATCAACAATAAATTGTATTCCTTTCATTATTAATTAGTTCTCCATTCTAACTATAATAGGTAGGGTTATATTTTGATGTTACACAAAATTTTAGTAGGGGTCAACGGCCGTTGACCCCTACTATCAATCGATTATTAGTAATGATTCTAAAACAATAAAAGTTACAATATTTTGCTCACAATTGCTAAGTTAAAATAAATTAGTTTATCCTAAAGACAGTGATTTGGTTAAAGACAAATGCTAACTTACAAAGCAATGTATAAATTTTTAGACGAAGGTGTTCACGGAGAAGTATAATTCCCAATTCCAAGTAATTAGATTATCAACTCTTTCAATAAAAGGTTTTTGATCATCTAAAGCAATATTTTTAATCGGAAATTCTTTAAGATCATCAGGATAGATTCTACTTTTAGCTTTTTGAGTTTCACTATTGACACTCATTATATTTTCATCTCGATTATTAAATAATAGAAATCGTTTACCAAAACTAGAAGCAAGAATCGCTACAATATATCTTAAATCAAATTTTTTAGCTGTTTCTACTTTATCTTTCGCATATTCATAAATTTGTATTTTTTTTCCTGGTGAATCACCCAAAAGTCTTTGACGCTTTTTGGAGATTTCATACATTTGTCTTCTTTCTGTTTCTAACCGTTTAATCTCATAAACATGATCCCATCTTACACCCATTCTAATACTATCAGGAACATAAAATCCATCCCCTTCTTCCGCACCTCTATCATAAGTTGGAAATGATGTCATTCCAAACAAAATTTTTGGATAATCATATAATTCAGGAATAGTTACTCTACGAATTTGATTAGGAACTCTTTTGGTTCCCCATTCAAGATATCGAATATGATTCACTGCTAATTCTCTAATAATATTTTCTCCATCTAAATATTTTTTACAATGTATTTTATCTTTTTTTTCTTGCAAAAGTTGTTCTTTTTTAAATGCTCCTTTTGCCTTTTTTTCGTCTGCATTTAAAACCATTCCTACCGTACAGTAACAAATATCTTCTAAATCAATTACATTTTCAAAATTTTCAGTCATGACAAATTGTCTAAATACTTTATCTTTATATTCCAATTGGTTTAAAGATTCAATTTCTTCTATTTCTTCAAATGAATTACTATGTAGCATTCTTTTAACATCATGCTCATTGTTAACTCCTTTTTTGTCTAAGAAAATAATGGTATTATTAACAACTGCATCAGAGAATATCTTAACATTGTTAAAGAAATCAACTTGAGAAATAACTAAATTATTAGCAACATAATTCCTCAATAACTCAGCATAATTATTAGTTTGTATTCCTCTGGAAACAATTAAACCAATTTTTCCCAACTCTTTAGTAGAATGACAAGAAAGTTCAATAAAAGGAACAAAAAGATCCCATTTTTCATGAAGGGTTTCAAATCTTCCAGATTTCTCAATTTCCTCACGATATTCTTTAACTCCAGGTTCATCCGCACGAACATAAGGAGGGTTTCCTACAACAAAATCAAACCCTTGTTTGAAATTACCTGTTTTTGTTTTAATTTGAGAAACGGTAGACAGTTCTAACTCTAAAATAGGATTAAGTAAAGGGGTTCGTATTTCTTCTTGAGACTTCGGTAATAATAAAGAATCGGTATTATAAACATGAAAACGATCAATAGTACATTCAGGTAATTTTCCTACATCCTTAGCTTGTTTAAGTAAATCAATGACTTGAATTAATAAATTAGTTTCTGCTAAATAACAAGCAAAAGGATTAATATCAAGACAAAATAAACACTCTTTTACTTGTTGAATAATAGCAGGAATATAGTCATTAGGAATTTTTTTCGTTTTTCGGGAACGATAAGAATCAATTAAACGACGAGCAGCATGAACTAAGAAACTACCAGAACCTCCTGCTAAATCTAATAATTTCTTATCCCTAATCTCTGGGTTATCTGATGTATATCCAATCCCATCCAAAATATAATCAACAACTTGTTTCGGAGTAAAATATCTTCCTTGTTCGTGTTTTCCTTCCTCAACATATCGTCCATAAACCATCCCAATGATATCGCTATCAATTAACTCTAAATTAAAACGATTGAGGATATAAAGCACTTTAATTAATGTGTTGGTACTGATGCGATACCAGTTAAATAAATCAGCACTATTGAAGAAATGAGCATAGATATTTTGAGCAGAACGATAGGACATTTCTAAGAGATAATCCATTGACATTCCTTGCGCTAAATCTAAATATCTGGGTTCGACTTCTTCTTTCCAATATTTAAAACCCCCGTTAGAAAATTTGCGATTAATTAATTGTTTATCTTCACAAATTCTTACCATTAAAAGACGAATAACATAAACATAAGCGGTTTGTCTAGCAAACTCTTCTTTTAGTTTATATTCATCCGAACCTTGTAAAACTGTTTTAGTTACTAAGTTACGCCAAGAAATAAAATATTGATGGGTTTTAATTGCATTAGCATGGGTTATATCTTGTTTAGCTTGCCATGCTTTCCAATCAAAAACAATGCGTTCATACTCTCTAAAAAGTTTAATTAAATTTGGATCAAGTTGAGTAATTATGGTTTGTTTACGAGGTTTAATGTTTAGTTCTTTCTTCTTCGTTTCTGATAACTCAGGTATCAATTCAAGTTGAACCGTTTCTAATGCTTCTTGAGCTTTTTTGTTTTGTTCTTGTTGTTTTTTTTGTTGTGCTTTTATTAATCTATTGAGTATCTTATTTTCTAATTCTTGAATTGAACCCCTTGGCGTTTCTGCAAATTCTAGCAATTTCTCAACAGTCCATTGAAAATCATTAACATCCAAGACTCCATAAGCTCTTAAATAGTTTAAAATTTCTTGTCTAAGACGATTTAAGGTTTTCAATGCTGTTTCACTATTTTCAACAACACTTTTATCATGATTTTTTCCATTACCATTCCCATTAGGAAGATAATTTGCTTGAGTATATTGATCGTATTCTTCTAATAATAATTCCAGTTGATAGAAAACATCTTCTTCTAAAAGATTAATGGCTTCTTTAATATCTAAAATCAATAATTCATCAAAATCTTCGTTCTTTTTTTGAGATATGGCTGACGCTAACCATTCTTTTTCAGGTTTAGTAATATCTTGAACTAAAGTTTCTATATTATCAAAATTTTGTTTATGAAAACGACGGTATAACCCTTTTATATCTTGAATTTGTTCAGCAGTTAAAGCTTCAATTTTTGTGTTATGATTATGATAGGTTTCTACAATTTGATGAAGGTTTAAATGTAAAATAGGGTTAGGAGAACTAGAATTAGATAAATCCCAACCTAATAATAAACGTCCATTACAAATTAATCCCAATTCATATCCTCGACTGGGTGCATAACTAATTAATTGTTGTAAAGGTTCCGGTTTATTGAGATCATAAGCTGTATGTTTATCCTCTACTAAAAAACAGCGAATATTACCCTTAGCTAATCTAAGTTGAAAATCAGGTCTAGTATTATCTTTTCCACTTCCTGTTGTATTTTTGGCAATATCACCCGATTCAAAACCAAGACATTCTAATATCGGTAACACAATCTTAGTATCAACAATATTATCTTCATCATTGGTTTTCGGCTCTGCTATATATTCTAAATAACTTTTTCCTTCATAAAAATTATTGTTAAGAAATATTTTTAAAAAATCAGTTAAAAATTCTTCAAAAGTGGCCACTGTCACCTCTTAGTGGATTGATTCTCTCTTTAATTCTAGCAGTTTCGCCTACTTATTTCTCGGCTTTTATTGAGTTAAACAAAACTAAGTCCAATCTTGTACATCTTCACCAGAAGAACGTTTATAAACCTTGCCTTTTTCATGAAGTTGACGGGTTTTCTCAAATAATTCTGCTTCGGTTAATTGCCATTGTTCTAAAATTAAATCTAAATCTCGACTTAATTGCCGGGCCCCTGGAAAATTACCATAACGAATGCGAAGTCTAGCCAATTCTGCTAAACTATTATTGTCCGGATCAGCCATTAATAACTCATTGACAATTTGGCGATCGCGTTGTTCTTGGGGATGTTTTTGATCTTGAGCCATTTAATGAAGTCAGAAGTTAGAAGTCAGAAGTTGTTTTTGTAACGAGGATTGATGCTTCGCCCCAGAAACTTTTCGCTTCAAAAAGCCAGGTTTTAGACCCTATTTTCTCGAAAATTTATCGGGAAAACCGGGGTAAACTTAAAGATTGGTAAAAAGCAGGGGAAATTTCCCAAAGATTAACCACTTTATCAAACCCTCCAGAAGCCAAATATAGACCATCAGGACTAAACGCAACCACATTAACCCAGTCGGTATGGTCGGTAAAATGACGTAATAACCGTCCCGTTTCCACGTTCCACAACTTCACCCCATCAATACTAGCACTGGCTAATACTTTACCATTGGGACTCAGAGAAATGGACTGAATTTTCCCTTTATGCGCTTTCCAACTATCTAATAAATTACCAGTGGCCAGATCCCAAATTTTAATGGTGCTATCATAACTAGCGGTAACTAACGTTTTTTGATCTGGGGTAATCGCCAACCCGGAAATGGGTTGGGAATGGGCTTCAAATTCTGAGACAATGGTTTTATCTCTGAGATTCCAAAATCTAACCTTTCCCTTATCGTCTGCACTGGCCACCAGAAAGCCATTGGGGTGCATGGCTAAAGCATAAGCAGGAGTGCCAAAATCTTCCAGTTGATAGAGCAAATGAGGGGGGTCTAACGTCCAGACCCGAATGCCATCCAAAGCTCCTGTAATGAGCAATTGACTGTCGGGGGTCACCACTAAATCTAACACATAGCTGTAGTGGTCAAAAAAAGTAACTTTACTGCCTTTGTCGGGCCACACCCAAAAATGAACGTCCGCGTCTTCTCCACTGGTGATCATGGTTTTACCATTGGGGGAAACCGCTAAGGTTAAAATTCCCGAACTTTGACTGCGAAGGGTGTCTACCTCATCCCCCTCTTGAATCGACCAAAATTTCAAAAAAGGTTCATTGGTTCCTCCACCACTGATGACCGTTTTCCCATTGGGACTAAAGGCTAAAGAACGAATGGGAGTCGTATGACCTTGTAAACGGTGTCTTAAGCGGATACCTAGGTTAACTGATTTAATTTCTTGGTCTGATAAAGCTTCTCGTTGTTGACGAATCAACTGAGCAGAGCTAGAAAATAGCCAACCTTGACCTAAAAAAACTAAAATCCCTACGATTAGTCCTAAAGAGGTGGCTCCTTTTTTGCGCTTGTTGTGATCCTTCATCGTACAATAGGGGATGTCCAGGGTAAATTTTTTACGCCCATTGTATCTACTTTGAGACAGTTTGGCTTAACGACGAGTCTTATCATGGGTTAACAGAGGCAGAGGCATCGTAGAGGAACTGGGGGGAAGATAACGTCTAGGTCTATCTTCTGTGGTAATAGGTTGGGCTTTTTGTACTTGCCACCAGCGCAAAATAATTGACAGGGAGACAATTAATAGGCCAAAAGAAAGTAATGACCATTTTTGTCCCACACCTCCCATTACGGCATCTACTGCCCCAACCACTAAGATAAAACTAGAAATGGGTTCTTTACGGTAAAGGGTTCTCAGAACACGGGGTAATAAAACGTTCATGGTAATTGTATCTATAGAATATCTCATCTAATTTCAGCTTATCTTACTTGCTACAAAATAGATGGTAGGAATTGCGGATATCAGATTAATTTATAAGGCATCTTACCTAAAGTAAGTCCCCTAATCTTACCGAATCTTTATTTAATATGCCCAATTTAATACCCCGATGAATCTCTATTGTAGTTAATTTAGTGCTACAATCAGTCTAGCCGAGTGACCAGTAATGTGGGCCGGTTAACAAACAAAAACTAAGAAGTACCATGAAAACTAAAGAGTCAAAGTATGGG